>Ga0310786_10008532_pt1 | contig 13132 bp, 10 predicted proteins | sample AusTroGonzalo_MG_FD_203881 | JGI IMG/M metagenome (GOLD analysis project Ga0310786, IMG submission 203881) | Bovine rumen microbial communities from tropical cattle in Woodstock, Queensland, Australia - Gonzalo_03 (v2) (version 2) | ecosystem: Host-associated > Mammals > Digestive system >... | reverse complement strand
ACATGTGATTTTCTTGTGATTTACTTTTGATTTCAACCACAAAATTACTGAAAATCAATAATATGTGCAACTTTTTATCCATTTATCTCGCTATCTCTATTCCTCTTTTCTAATTCCGCCAACGGGTGGTAGGAAGTATACGGCACGATCCACCATATCAAATTGAGAAGTATTTGGACAATCACACCAATTAGACCAATTAAAGAAGCGTTTTTCATAAGGTTTTATTAAGATTGTTATTGATTTGACGAAGACGAACCGAAATATTGACAAGCAGTCGAAGTATAGCCCATTCACCGAAAAGTACTACAAATGCACTAAATCCGACAATTGATAAAGTTGGATTCCACCAACTAAAACTAACTTCATCCAATCCAACAAAACCAACAATTAGACCAATAAAGGCCATAATCAAACAGATAATAGCAAATATGGAAAGCGTTTTATCAGCAGCATTGCTAGGTTTTACCATCCCTTCATTTTCTGTCTTGGCTTCATCGTCTTGTAAAAGATACTTTTTCATCACTTCAAAATCGTCTTCGCTAACATCAATAGCTGAAATTTTGTAAGACTGGTTTTTCGCTGCATCCCATAGCGGATATTCCTCGTTAATATTTTGGTGAGTGGAGTATTCCCTAATCTGAAATTCTGGAATTTTGGCAAGCAGTTTCTTTCTCTCTTCGTCTACTTCCTTCTTTCTTCTGTCAATGAATTTTTGTACATGTTCGTTCATTTTACTTTTTTTTAAATTTGTCCTCCAGTCCCCAAAGAACGAATTAATAAAAGAAGCGTGGCACTGATATACCACGTCTTTTGATGGAGGTCGTGAGAATAACCTTTGCAGGAAGATGTAACTATAACAGCCCACGCATAACGCGCGAACCACTATACTCACTTGCCTGCGAAAATTTCTCACGTTTCCATCAACAAGACGAGCATAACGCTTCGTGTTTCTTTATGTCGGCGGCACAAAGTCCGCCTTAAGAACCGCTGCAAATTTACAAAGAAATCGGAAAGTCAAAATGGATTTGGAGTTTTTTTCTTGCTTTTCATTCATCATTGCCCCCGAATCCCGTCTTGGCCAACCCGATTTATCTCGCTGGTTACATCGAGCGAATGGGAACAGGAACCACCGACTTGGTTGCTGCATGTGAAAAAGCAGGGCTAAAATCTTCAGAATTTATTCAGGATGAAGACTTTAGAGCGGTCATTTATCGGAAAAATGTCACCCAAAATGTCACCCAAAATGTCACCCAAAATGTCACCCAAAACAAGGGCGTGAAAAAGGTGCCGAGAATCCTGAAAGTGCTTCAACTCATGTTCGCGAATATCCATATCAGTGCCGAAGAGATGGCTGTAAAACTGAAAGTGACGGAGCGCACCATCCGCCGTGACATTGACAAGTTGCGCGAGCAATACGATATCGAATGGATCGGCTCGTCGAAAAACGGCTATTGGAAAATCGTCCCGAAGAAAGACTGACGATTGCGGTTTTTTTCCTACTTTTGCACCTCTTAACAACTCAAAATGACCATCGGAATCCCCATCTGGATGTTAACATTGGCGCTGCTGGCGGGTCTGGCGGCAGCTTCGGTGTTGTATGTCCGAAACAAGAAGCAGCACTACGACAAAGCATTGAATGCCATATTGTTCGTTCTTCGGACCTTGATGGTGGGGCTGGTGGTGTTGCTGCTCTTCAACCCGCTGATTCGGCAGAAGTTTAGCTCGGTGGAGACCCCAACGATTATTCTTGCACACGACAATTCCTCGTCTGTCGTCCTTTGCAAAGATTCGGCGTTCTACAAAAACGACTATCAGACGCAGTTTGAGGCTTTCCGAAAAGACTTAAATGCTGATTTTCAGGTTGATGAATACCTTTTCGGCGAGGAAGTCCGTGATTTTGAGCAACTCGATTTCTCCGACCAACTCACTGACCTTTCCTCATTGCTGAATACGCTCGACCGCCGTTATTACAAACGCAATGTCGGCGCGGTGCTGCTCTTCTCCGATGGCATCTACAACCGTGGCTTCGAGCCGGAACTGTTGGCTGAGAACTTCCCGTATCCCATCCATACCGTAGTCTTGGGCGACACGGTAGCCTATCCCGACCTCGCCGTCCGCAACGTGCATTATAATAAGGTGGTGTCGCTCGGCGCGACCTTCCCGGTCCGCGTGACGGTAGCCGCCCGTGACTTGGCTGGACGCAAGGCCCAACTGACCCTTAAGGAAAGCGACCGCATCATCGAGAAGCACGACATTGAGATTCCGTCCAACCGCTTCTCCAAGGAAATCGACTTCATGCTCGACGCCACCAAGAAAGGCGTGATGGCCATCGACATCGAGGTGAGCGGCATTGCCGAGGAGGAACAGCTGCTGAACAATGTGCGGCATATCTATGTTGAGGTGCTCGACCAGAAGTACAAACTGCTGTGTGTGGCCGCCTCGCCACATCCCGATCTGGGTGCGTTGCGAAGTGTGCTCAACGACAACTACGAGATGGATTTCTGCTTCGGGAAAGAGCCTCTGCCAGAGTTCAGTAATTACGACCTGGTTATCTTGCATCAGGCTCCCTCCGCACGTATGGATTTCAACGCCTTGAAGTCGCAGTTGGACAAGAACGTTAAGCTCCCCGTCTTCTTCATCGTCGGCAACGACACCGACCGTGATATGTTGAACAAGTTGCAGAATGTCTTTGCTTTGCATTCCGGTGCAACCAACACCCTGATGGATGTCAAGGCGCACCAAAACACGGCTTTCTCGACCTTTACCTTCGACTCGAAGTCGGAGCAACTCATTGCAAAATACCCGCCTTTGGCCTTGCCGCACTTGGAAATCAACGCCTTGAAGTCGCACGACGACCTACTCTTGCAGGAGGTAATGGGCATCAAGTCGGGACTGCCGCTGTTGAGCTTCGCACAGGATGGGCGCAAGATGGCATTCTTGTTAGGCACCAACATCTGGCGGTGGCGTTTGTTTGAGTATTACCAGAACAAAAACCATGATGTGTTCGATGAGATGTTCTCAAAATCACTGAGATACTTGCTGCTGTCTGCCAATGACGGCTCAGCTATCTACGCCAAGGAGACCTATTATAGCAATGAGCCAGTCATCATCACCGCCGAACTACGCAACCCAAATAACGAGTTGGTGACCGACCCCGACATGACCATTCAGATTGAGAACAAGTTGACGGGCGAGACTTACGACTACACCTTCTCGAAGCGCGACCACGACTATGAATTGAATGCTGGCCTGCTGCCCGAAGGTCTTTATACGTTTAAGGTGCAGGCGCAGATGGGCGAACGGCACATTAGTGTGAGCGGCAACTTCAGCGTGGTCGCCATTGGCATCGAGGCGCAGCAACTTACTGCCGACATCGACCGGATGCGTACATTGGCCCGCCTGACCAACGGGAACTGCTACACTGCCCGCGAGTTGCAGCAGCTTTTTGCCGACTTGCACAATGATTCGCGTATCACCTCCGTTGAACACCATGAGAGCCGTTTCGAGGACCTGATTCATTCCAAGTGGATCTTCTTTGTCCTCATCGGCTTGGCCGCAGTGGAATGGGTGTTACGAAAAATGTTTGGAAGTTATTAGAATGTTGAATGTAGAATGCTGAATGTGGAATCTTGAAATTTGAAATCACTAAATACTAACACATTATGAAAATCCAAGATCAATCCGTCGTCACCATGACCTATGTCTTGCGCGAGAACGACGAAAACGGTCCCATCCTGCAGGAGACCACCAAAGAGAATCCTTTTGTCTGCATTTTCGGAATGCACCAACTGCTGCCCAAGTTTGAGGAGAACCTGATGGGCAAGGAGCCCGGCGACAAGTACGCCTTCCACCTGACCCCTGAAGAGGGCTACGGTGAGCGCGACGAGGCCTATGTCATGGACCTCGATAAGAACATGTTCATGAAGAACGATATGTTGATGGACATGGTGAAGGTCGGTGCTCAGCTGATGATGCAAACCTCCGACGGTCGCCCGATTGCTGGCATCGTCCGTGAAATTGGCGACAAGCACGTAAAGATGGACTTCAACCACGACATGGCGGGCAAGCACCTCCATTTCTCTGGTGAAATCCTTGATGTACGCGAGTCCACCGACGACGATTTCATAGATGATGGCTGCGATGGCTCCCATTGCGATGGGTGCTCAGGTTGCCATTAAATGAAAAAAGCCAGCGTCGCTGGCTTTTTTCATTTTACGCTTTCTTTAGCAGTATCACATACACAGGAAAGTGGTCGCTATACCCGCCCATCCAGACGCCACCGCCGAAGGTGCGATAGGGATAGCCATTGTATCGACCGCCATGTTGTTTTAGGAACTCCTTGTTGTGCACCTTGGCGTTCTTGAACTGGTAGGTCGAGTAGTCGGTGGGCAGGAGACCGTGCGTGATGATGGTTTGGTCGAGCACACCAGGCACGTCGTTGTAGTAGTTGGTGCCGATGCCTTTCATGTGTAGCTCATACATAGGGTTGTAGAACTCGTCGTCGCGCAAGGCTTTCATGTCGCCCGTGGCGCGCAGGTATTTCGTGATGCTCTTATTGTCGGGGTAGTCGTTGTAGTCGCCCATCATGATGATTTTGGCGTTGGCGTCTTCATTGAGGATGGAGTCGGCGATGTGGCGGCATAAGGTGGCAGCAGCCACACGGCCTGGCAGCGAACGCTTCTCACCACCGTAACGCGAAGGCCAGTGCATGACGATGAAGTGCATCATCTCGCCATCGAACAAGCCACTGACCAACAGCTGGTCGCGGGTGATGAACTCGGGCTGGTCTGGGACAATGGTGCGGTACGACTTGCTGCTCACCAACTTGAAATACTTCGGGTTGTAGAGCAGTCCTACGTCCACACCACGGCGGTCGGGCGAATCGTAATGCACAATCTGATAGTTGCGGTCTTTCAGCTCGGGTTGGGCGACAAGGTCTTCCAACACGGTGCGGTTTTCAATCTCTGACATGCCTAACACAGCCACGCCGTCGGGCGACCAGTCGGTGCCAATGGTGGAGATGGCATAGGCCATGTTGTGAAGCTTGTTCTGATATTTCTCGGTGTTCCATTGGTTGGCGCCTTGGGGCAGAAATTCCTCGTCGTTGATGGTCGGGTCGTCGATGGTGTCGAAAAGGTTCTCAAGGTTGTAGAAACCCACGAGGCCAACCTTGTAGGCTTGTTGCTCTTGTGCGGAAACGCTTGAAATGCCGAGGCTGAAGGCCAAAATGGCGAATATGAAAACGATATGCTTATACATGATTAATAGGTGTTTGCTATAAAGGACGCTGCAAAGGTAGAAAAATTCCAATAAAAATCCCTTGAGGTTACAGAAGTTTTCCTAAATTTGCCCGTTAAATCTGCTTTGTCGAAAACAACGCATAATCATAACACATTCAATATGAAGAAATTTCTATTTTTCGCGGTCGCAGTGCTGTTGGTAGGGCGAATGACGGCCCAAACCATCGACACTACCGACCTCAACACCCAACACGACATGCCGACGGTGATTCTACTGGATTCCGACTTTGAGGAGTCCTCCACCTCGGTGAACGACGCCTCCACCTTGCTGAACTCATCGCGCGACGTGTTCAACAGTATCGCAGCCTACAACTTTGGCTCGCTGCGTTACCGTGTGCGTGGCAACGACTCGAAGTACAGCGAGGTGATGATCAACGGCATCTCGATGAACGACCCTGAAACGGGGCGTCCCGTCTTCTCCAACTGGGGCGGTCTCAATGATGCCTTCCGCAACTCGGTCCTCGTCGAAGGCCTCGACAGGACAGGTGCAGGCTTTGGCGGTCTCGGTGGCTTGACGGCCTACAGCACCCGTGCTTCCGAGTACCGTAAGCAAATCTCGTTGAGCTACGCATTCAGCAACCGTTCCTACAACCACCGCGCCATGGCTTCCATTGGCACGGGCGATATGGGCAACGGCTGGTATCTGATGGCTAATGTCAGCGGACGTTATGCAGGCAAGGGCTACACCGAAGGCACCTTCTATCAGGCTTACAGCTACTTCCTCTCGGTGGAAAAGAAGATCAACGACAAGCACAGCCTCGACCTCACCGTGTTTGGCGCACCTTCGCAGCGCGGCGGCTCGGCACCTGTGGTGCAGGAGGCTTACGACCTCGTTGGCTCCAACTACTACAACCCCAATTGGGGCTATCAAACCATTGACGAAAACGGCAAGCAGGTCATCCGCAACTCGCGCGTGAGCACCTATCACCAGCCGTTTGCCAGTCTCACTTGGTATTGGACGCCCACCAGGAAGACGTCGTTCTCCACCACGGCCTTCTTCTTTGCGGGCAAGGCGGGACAAACCGGCCTTGAATGGGGTGAAGCTGGGGACCCGCGCCCCGACTATTACAAGAACTTGCCGTCTTACTATGAGTCACATGCCTCTTGCTTGGCCGAATATGAGGACCAACTCAATGCATGGCTCAACCGCGACGCTTCAATCACCCAAATCGACTGGGACGCCCTTTATAACGCCAACCGCGATCACCTCTTTACGGTGCACAACGCCAACAACGGTAATGATGGCACCATCACGGGCAAGTTCTCGAAGTATATCCTCGCTGAACGCCATTACGACAAGATGCAGACGGGCGGCTCCACTTACTTCAAGCATGAATTCAATCCCAATCTCATCATGACGGGTGGCCTCGCCGTAAGCGCATCGCGCACACATTATTATGAATGTGTCAACGACCTTTTGGGCGGCGATTACTACTATGATATTAATAAGTATGCCGAGAATCAGGAAGATGAGACGTCTCAGGTGGACCTCAACAACACCAACCACGTGGCCAAGGTCGGCGACATCATCGGCTATAACTACTACGCCAACCGTAACTACGGCCGTATTTGGGACCAAATCGATTGGCTCGTCGGCAACTTCGACCTGTATCTTGGTGTGCAATTCTCGTTCACGCAGATTTGGCGCACGGGTCTCTTCAAAAATGGCGAGTTTGCGGACAATTCTTATGGCGACGACCAGAAACACAACTTCTTTGACCCGAGCGTGAAGGCGGGTGTGACTTATGCCATCAACGGTCGTAACCACATCGTGCTCAATGTCGCCGAGATGACTCAAGCCCCGCAGTTCCGAGACATTTATGTTTCGCCGCGTACGCGCAATACCCTCGTTTCCAACGATGTGAGTAGCGAGCGCATCAATGCCATTGACTTGAGCTATCTGTATCGTTCTCCTGTGTTCAAGTTCCGCTTGACGGGGTATTATTACACCTATCGTAACCTCATCTGGAACCGCAGCTTCTATTGCGAGAATGTCTACATGAGCACCTCTACCAGTGACAACTCCTACACCAGCGAGTACGTCAACTTCATCATGACGGGCATTAACCAACGTAGCGTCGGACTGGAAATGGGTGCAGAGTATAAAGTCACTCCGACCATCACTTTGCAGGCTGCTGCCGCCAATGGTATCCACACCTATACGAATAACCCGCTGTTCTCGGTGTACGACGACAACACCAACATCGCTTACATTGATGGTCATACCGCCTATCTGAAGCATTACCACGTTGCTTCGGGTCCCGAGACGGTGGCTTCGTTGGGCATTAAATACAACGACCCGAAGAGTTGGTGGGTGAGCCTCAATGGTAACTATATGGCCAACATGTATTACGACGTGAATCCCTATAACCATACGAAACACGGTTTGGCCCACTATGCCCAAGGCGACATCCGCATTGAACAAGTGTTGAGCCAAGACCCGCTGAAACCCGCTTTCACCCTTGACTTTTACGGCGGCTTCTCGAAGCGTTACAAAGGCTATTATTTCCTCTTCAATGTGAGCGTCAACAATATCCTGAACAACAAGAGTACTATCCTCTATGGTTACGAGCAGCTGCGCTTCAACGCCAACAACCCCGAGATGTTCCCCGAGAAGCACTCCTACATGTACGGTATCAATTATTTCATCAGCCTGACAGTGAGAAGGTAAGTGAAAATATGAAATCTTGAAATTTGAAATTTGAAATCAAAAATCAATCAATAATACAATGAAAAACAGACTTTTCAACGCATTTCTGCTTCTTGCCATGATGGGCGTGATGTTCACTGCCTGCAAGAAAGACTATCCCGAACCGCCTATCCAAGACCTGCCGATAGGAACGGTTTACACCATCGGTGAAATTATTGCCATGGAATCGGGTACCGTGTTTACTGAAGACGCTTCGGTGTATGGTATCATCACTGCCGACGAGGTGTCGGGCAACCTTTACAAAGCTGCCTTTATGCAAGACCGTGCTACGGGTGACGCCATCGAGTTGTATCTCGACGCCCCCAGTGGTGTCCGTATCGGCGACTCTGTCCGTGTCTACCTGAAGGGCGTCACCTACGCCTTGTACAACAACCTGCCGCAGTTGAGCAACTTTGTGGCCGACGGACACATCATCATCTTGGCCAATGACAAGCCCATTACGCCGGCTTTGACCACTATCGCTAACATCAACGCTGGTCAACATCTGGCTGGTTTGGTGCGTCTGGAGAACGTGAAGTTCACCGAGCAGAACACCTTTGCCGACCCGAATACCTACGGCAACCGCACCTTGATTGACCCCATGGATCCTTCTAACAATGTCATCGTGCGTACGAGCAACTATGCTAATTTTGCCAACGACTCGCTGCCACAAGGCACGGGTAACCTGATTGCTATTGCTACGGTGTATAACAGCACTTGGCAGTTGCTTATTCGTTCAATCCGCGAGTTGGAGTTTGACGGCTATGTCCCTGGCGGCAATACGTCATTGCCTTATTTCCAAGACTTTAGCTCGTCATTCGGTACCTACACGACTTATAGCGTGGTCGGCGACCAAGTTTGGGAAATCGATTACAACACGGCCAAGATGACGGGTCATGTCGGCAGCAGCAATTATGCTAACGAAGACTGGTTGCTTTCGGCACCTGTTACCCTTTCAGGTCCTGGCGTCGAACATGTGAAAGTGGCCGTGAATTATGCCGCTCAATACCAAAACAGCAACACGGAAGACGTGACGCTGCAAATCTCTAAAGACTATGTGGCTGGTACTAATCCGCTGGAAGCCAACTGGATCCAGATGCCTGTCACTTATCCGAACACTTCGAGTTGGTCCGACTTCCAGACCGTGGAAACCAGCCTCGACGAGTTCCTTGGCGAGACGGTCACGGTGGCCATTAAATTCTTGTCGTCAGAGGCCCAATCGCGTACCATTGAGGTGAAATACATCCTCGTCGAGGAAGGTGAGCCTAATGGTGGTGGCGGTGGCGGAGGCGGCGGCCAAGGCGGTGAACTCCAAATCATGCCTTACACGCAGTCGTTTGCCTCTGAATTCGGAACCTATTGCACATACGATGTGTTAGGTCCGCAATGTTGGGTGATTGATTACAACACAGCCAAGATGACGGGTTACTCGGGAGGCTCACATGCCAATGAGGACTGGCTGATTTCTTCACCCGTGGCGGTTACTGGTGTTGACAATGCCAAGGTCTCTGTGACGTATTCAGCCCAGTATCAGAATTCCGATAATACGGATGTCACTTTACAAATCTCCTCGGACTATGTCTATGGCAGCGACCCGACCTCGGCCACATGGACGATGATGCAAGTGACCTATCCGAACACGGTGAACTTCAATGATTTCCAGACGATTGAAACCAGTTTGAACGAGTTCATTGGTCAGAATATCTTTGTTGCCATCAAATACACTTCTACGGATGCCCAATCGAGAACCGTTGAGATTCAGAGCATCACGGTTCAGGAAGGTGAAGCTGGTGGCGGCGGTGGTGGCGGCCAAGGCGGTGACCTCCAGAGCATGCCTTACACGCAGTCGTTTACGGATGAATTTGGAACATACGTGACCTACGATGTGTTGGGCCCACAGTCATGGATGATTGACTATCACACGGCCAAGATGACGGGTTACTCGGGCGGCTCACACGCCAACGAGGACTGGCTGGTTTCATCGCCTGTGGCGGTTACTGGTGTTGACAATGCCAAGGTTTCAGTAACGTATTGCGCACAATATCAGAATGCTGACGAGACGGACATCACCATGCAGGTTTCTACGGACTATGTCTATGGCAGCGACCCGTCCACTGCAACCTGGACACGTATGCCGGTCACTTTCCCGAACACATCAAGTTTCAATGACTTCCAAACCGTTGAAACGAGTTTGAACGAGTTCCTTGGCCAAAATGTCTATGTCGCCATTAAATACACCTCCACGGATGCCCAGTCGAGAACGATTGAGGTGCAGAGCATCACGGTTCAGGAAGGACAAGCTGGCGGCGGCGGTGGCGGCGGCGATGTGCAAAGCTTGCCTTACACGCAGTCGTTCACGGACGAGTTTGGAACCTATACGACCTACGATGTTTTGGGCGCACAGTCGTGGATGATTGACTATCACACGGCCAAGATGACGGGCTATTCTGGCGGTTCACACGCCAATGAAGACTGGCTCCTGTCCGCTCCTGTCGCTTTGACGGGTGTGAGCACCGTGAAGGCTCTGGTGACTTATGTTGCCCAATATCAAGGTGGTAATGATGATATTTCATTAGAAGTATCGGCAGACTATGTTGCTGGAAATCCTACTGCTGCCACTTGGACGAAGATGCCGACGACTTATCCCAACACTTCGAATTGGAATGATTTTCAAACCGTTGAGACCGATTTGAGCGCTTTCGTCGGTCAGACTGTTACCGTTGCCATCAAGTACACGTCCACGGATTCGCAGTCAAGAACCATTGAAGTGCAAAGCATCACCATTCAGTGATGAAGCTTTGAGCAGAGCATGGAAAAGAAAAGCCCGCTTCGGCGGGCTTTTTCCGTTATTTCTTACGACCTGTCAGGCTCTCGGCGTAAGTTTTTAAGTGAGTTTTTTTCTCTTCGGGTAGGTCAACGGCGGCCAAGGCTTCGATAGCCTTGCGGTCGTAGTCGGCGATGACTTGCTCAACGGCCTCTTTCACGTGTAAGCTGTCGTAGATGGCTTTCACTTCAGCAATCTTTTCTTCTTCGTCGTGATCCATGCGGAGGGTGAAAAGGTATTCGAGGCGTTTGCGATCTTTGTCGGAGGCCAGTTCAAGAGCCTTTAGGTAAAGGTAGGTCTTCTTGTTTTCTGCGATGTCGCCGCCGTGTTTCTTGCCGAAGGTCTGTACGTCGCTGTAGAGGTCGAGGATGTCGTCTTGCAGTTGGAAACTCATGCCCATGGCGATGCCGAAATCATAAAGATGTTGGATGTCAGCTTCTTTTGCGTTGGCGACAGTGGCACCCATCTGCAAAGCAGTGGCCAGCAGGACGGCGGTCTTTAGGCGAATCATCTCCAAGTACTCAGGGATGGTCACGTTGCCACAGGTCTCGAAGTTGAGATCCATTTGCTGGCCTTCGCAGATTTCGATGGCTACCTTGCCTAACTGCTGTGCGAGCACCGCGCCTTTGTTGGGTTTCAGGGCGAATTGGAAGGCCTTGGCCAGCATCGCGTCGCCGGAGAGGATGGCGATGTCGGCGTTCCATTTCTGGTAGACGGTCTCCATGCCACGTCGCAGTGGGGCCTTGTCCATAATGTCGTCGTGGATGAGGGTGAAGTTGTGGAAGGTCTCCAAAGCCAAGGCAGGCCAAAGGGCTTGTTGTTCGTCACCGCCAAACATCTCGTTGGCCAAAAGGCAGAGCATGGGACGGAGGCGTTTGCCACTTTGGAGAATGGTGTAGGCGATGGGCTCGTATAGTTCGGCGGGCTGTCCGCTAAAATTGGTTTGCGCCAAGAATTGGGCGAAATCCTGTTGCAGTTGTTTGATTTTTTCCATGAAGTGAGAATTTTGATGGCACAAAAGTAAAGATTTATTCCCGATTGGACAATTTTGGAGCGAATTTTGCTGTTTATATGCCGTTTTAACGACAAAATTGAACACCATGAAATACCTCCGACTGATTCCCGCTTTGTTGCTTGTTGTGCTGATGGCTTCGTGCAACACGACCCAAAAACTTTATGAAGCTCAAGAGTACGACCAAGTGATTCAACGCTTTGCTCCTAAAATTTGCGATGGCGACATGAATGCCAAACGCATCAATATGGTGGCGGCATCGTACCATAAGGCCAACCAAGCCGATCACGAGCGCATCCAAGCCCTGAAAGCCACGGGACAACCTGACGTTTGGCCAGAGATTTACCAACGCTATTGCAGCATGAAAGGCCGCAACGAGGCTTTGAAATGTTTCCCGAACAAGGTCAAAAAGGCTATAAACTATGTGAAACTTGACCTTGATGAAGACATGATGGTAGCCCGCAACAAGGCGGAGAGTTTCTTGGTGGCTAAAGCGAACCAGTTGTTGAGCACAGGCTCGAAAGCTGATGCCGAAGCAGCGCAACAGTACATTGAGCAGTTGGTGCGCACCAATCGGGAGAACAAGCACCTGATGGACTTGCGCAAGAAACAGATGCTACGCACGGCTGACAAGGTGACACTACATTTCACCGACAATGTGACCATGCCGAAAGCTGTTGCGGAGGCCATCCTCGACTTCGATGACAAAGAGATTCCATTTGAGATTGACATTACAAGAAAAACATCCGCGATGGTCACGGTGGACGTTCGTGATGTAACGGTGTCGCCCATCCGTGTCGACGAGGTGTCGTTCAAGGAAACCAATGGCGGCAAAACCGTCGAGGTGACCGACCATACCCAAAGCAAGACCGCGACAATTTCGGGCGTGATGGAATACCGCGACAATAAAGGCCGATTGATTGGCTTCGTCCCCTTCGAGGCGACATCCACCTTCAAGAACGACTATACCACCATCAAAGGCGATCGCGAGGCTTGTTCCGCCGAAACACTTAACCGATTGAATAGCAAGTTCATTCCAGTCCCTACGGACGAGAGTCTGTTGCTGGATGCTGCGCGGAAATTGAACGATTTGATTGCGGTAGAATTGAAGAAGTGATGGAACCCTGAAGGGGTGATAGCTTTGCAGGCAGGTGGTGTAAACCCCTGCCGAAATAATCGGAGATATAATTGAACCCCAAAGGGGTGGCGGAATCAATCCTTGAAAGCATACCGTTCATCATATTCCACATGGTATGCATTCAAAAATTGTTTGTATTCATCAACGAATGTACGGTTACGGTGGT
>Ga0310786_10008531_pt1 | contig 13133 bp, 22 predicted proteins | sample AusTroGonzalo_MG_FD_203881 | JGI IMG/M metagenome (GOLD analysis project Ga0310786, IMG submission 203881) | Bovine rumen microbial communities from tropical cattle in Woodstock, Queensland, Australia - Gonzalo_03 (v2) (version 2) | ecosystem: Host-associated > Mammals > Digestive system >... | reverse complement strand
GAAACTTCAAGAGCAAGCCGTTGTTCAGAAGTCTTTAAATGATTCTCAAGAAGAATATTTCCAGAAACGTCTAAAAGAAATCAATGAGCAAAGTGCATTTAGCGCACTCTATGGATTTAGTGAAACTGGTCAGCTATACTATAAAGATGTATATAAAGACAATAAGAGTGCATTTGAATGGCTATCTGATCTTGTTGGACGTAATGAAGTAACTGGTGAAGCTAATTATACCGCTGAAGAGTAGTATAAGAGATTAGTTGATGCTGGTTTTGGATTTGCAATGGAATATGATTCTTCTGGTAATGCTATTAAGAAGGAAGGTACTGATTGGTATAATACTGCATTACAAGCCTTCTGGGATAAGATTGACAGAGATAAAGAAGAGATGCAATCCTTACATGATAGTGTTGAGGATGGCAAGAAGAAACTTCTTGAACTCGAAAATGAATAGAATGAAATTCTCCATGAAATTGAAGATAATTAGATTGAAGTTGAAAATAAGGTTCTAAAGGCAATTGAGGAAGCGAGACAGCGCGAAATTGACTAGTTGAAAGATAATAAGGAGGCACTTGAAGAAGGCGCGAAAGCGTTAACTGATGGTCTTAATAAACAATTAGACAATGAACGTAAAATGCTTGATAATTAGAAGAACGCCGATGAACTTGCTGGTCTACAGCGTAGATTAGGTATTCTACAGCGTTCTGGCGGTTCTGCCGCGGCAATCGCAGATCTTCAGAATCAAATTACTGAGAAGCAGCAAGACAAGTATTTCGATATGCAAGAGCAGCAAATTCAGGCTGTTCAAGATGCTTCTGATGCTCAGATTGAACGTCTTGATAATCAGATTGAATTAATGGAGCAGGCTCTTGAATATGAGAAAGAACATGGAATGTTGTGGGCTGATGTTGATGAGATTTTGAAGAAGTCTTCTGAAGATATCGTAAACTTCATTTCCGGCAACACCTCTGAATATTGGGGCAAATCTACTGCTGAATTGCAGAAAGTAATTCGTGAAGATCTATTTGAAGTAGATAGATTTAAACAATTCCAAGAAACCGTTGAGGGTGGAATGGAAGCGCTGATTGAAAAATTCGGTAGCGAGGAAGCTAAGAAGAAACTGGCTGATTAGAAGAGAGCGGAAAATCCCGCTACAAATACTAACAATACTAATACAAATACTTCTAATACTAAATCCAGTGGTTCTGGTAATGGAAATAACTCTAATAAAAAGCCACAAAACAAGAAATATGGCTTTAGATATACTTTTAATGGAGCTATAACAGAGGGTGAGTAGAGTTGGGATTCTGCTGAAAAAGCTAAGTCTGTTGCCTTAATATCTATTAATGAAGCCGCTACTAGACTTATAAATTCTAAAAAGTATAGTTCTATTGGCGCGGTACGACAGATGGTTGAATAGGCTAAAAACAGTATAACTACTTATAGCACTGGTGGCTATGATTATACAACTGGCTTAACAATGCTTCATGGTACTAAAGATAATCCTGAAGCAATCTTCAATGCCCAGCAAACTCGCATTCTCCGTGAACAATTCCTTAGTAATCGTCCAGATTCCGTTATCAGCCTACTTAAAGATTATCGTGATGCCTATCATGGTCTATCAACTTCAACATATGATTCTATTTCTAATAATTCTAACGCGACAACAATTGAACACGCTGAAGTTAACTTGAATGTCGATAAACTTGCAAACGATTATGATGCAAGACGTGCGGCAGACACCATTATGGATGAAATGCTTCGCATCGCATCTAAGACTTCAGCTAAAAATAGTGTAAGGAGGTAAATGAGTTATGGGTACAGTACAAAGAGATTATGGCGCGATAAGTGGTTCTTCTTACCCAAACAATACATTCAATCCTACTTACCATAGACAAGTATTTGAAGCGACTCATAGGGGAGACGAAACTCGTCTCCCCTATATGAATCGCTCATTTATCAGCTTTTCATTTGGTGGTAGGTAGATTGAAGATTTTGATTTAATTGCGACCTTTGGTAATGATAGGTTAAATCGCAACGGATCAGCAAATTTTGAAGATAGAGTATCTACCTATGATATTCTAAATGGACAGCAGTATTGGGGAACGCATTATCGTGCAAATGAATTATCTTTCCAGCTTTCTACTGATGGTATTGATTAGAAGAAACTTGATGACTTCTTACACTGGTTCCGTGCGGGCGATACTAAAGAATTAATCCTAGCAGAGCATCCGAACAGAGCGATTCTCGCGCGATTAGCAGAAGCACCACAACTTAATCTACTTCCTTTTGAACATGAAGTATAGGTAAGCATTGCGGGTGATTCTTATACAACTAAAACCACCTTATATAAAGGTGATATTGAAATTAGATTTGTAATGGATGAACCGCATTGGTATGCTCTTGATAATATCTTAGGTATTAAAGATGCCGCGCAAAATAGATATGTAAATGAATGGATTGATGCTAATGGTAATAGGGTTAGCATATTCGCATCTTAGGATGCTTTAAAAATACTATATGAAGATGGTATTCCGCTTGGTACTATGATTCAAAAGGATATGTTACTTGGTAATGGATCATATGCAAGTGTTGAAGATCATACAGTATCAAAGATTTGGTCTATTGCAAATGATGAAGATATCGAATGGGAAAATGGTGAACCATCTGGTAGCGGCGCGCGAATTGAAGCTAATGATGCAACATATCCATACTTAATGGGTACTATTGCTGGCGCAATTATTAATGATAGCGGCGAAGGTATTACTTCTTTACCACCTTATGATGGTAATACAAATACTTGTGGTTATTTCTATTATTCTGGTACAGCTCCGGCGCCGACAGTAATTAAGTTTACTATGACACCTACATTTGATGAAAATGGCTATATTAATTCACCACGTAATAATAAAACAGATCCAACTTATGATACTATTACCATTGAAAGTGAAAATGTACAAGAACTACAATTTACTACTCCAAATATTTATACCAGCTATAACAAAGTAATTGAAATATTTGAAACTTACTTTAATGGATAGAATACTTGGGAAGATATACGCGCTCGCTTGCGTGAAGATGTGCGTCATGCACCCGCGCGCGAATGGGCGGTTAAAGTAATTGATAAAGCACAAGGTAGCGCTTCAAATAGTGTTATTGCCAGCGCTACAGTATCAACTTTAAAAACAAATATGTCATATTTCTTAAAGACGAGCGGCGGCGAAGTTCAACCTGTAACTTTTACATTTAATAGTGAGACTGGTAAGGCAAAAGGAGAATTTAAGTATCGTACAGTCGGTACTGGTACTGTTTCCGATTTATCTACTCAATGGGCCTCTACTATTAACACAGTAAAAGAAGAAGATGTTGGAGATATGCTTCGCTCAAATTACATTATTCTTAGAGATAGAAATATACCAACACCAGATGGATATATTACTGAGTGGACAGTAGCAAATAAGCTATATTCGCATCGTATTTATCATAGTATGCAAAATTCTATTTCTAACGTATCTGTCTTGTATAAAAATATGTATTTATAATGGAGTAAAAGGAGGAGATAGGCATGATTACGAATGAGCAAAAAGAAACTTTGCTTCAATAGTATTATGACCGCGGTGTCTTAAAAAAAGAGATTCGTAGTTATGAAGTCTCCCTATGGACACTTCAGGACGAGTTTATTACCGTCCTGAAGTGGTCCGATGTGGAGCAAAGAGGAAGAATTGAAAATGGTAAAATGACATTGAATATTGATGGCACGCAAAAATTAACATTTTCAATTCCGATGTATTATGAGATTGAGGGAAAATTAGTTGAAAATCCTAGTTGGATTAATTCTAAAGGACAATTATTGAAAGGACTTAGAAAGATTAAAGTCATATTCAATAAAGGCGAATATACCGCCGCAGAAGCTTCAGAACACGTCTTTGAGTTTGTGATTATGAATGTTGAAGATGAACATGATAAGGATATATTAACTTGTGAAGTTGAAGCGGATGGATTAGCTTTCTAGGAATTAGGTAAAATTGGTTATAAGATTAGTCTATCATAGGATAATTTCGAGTTAGTATATAAAGACTGGGAAGAGAATGATGGTTCGTTAGTAACTCGCCCAATTCAAAATCTTGATTATTGGTGTGGAGAATGCGGTCTAGTTAAATATGGTTCTGAACCCGTAAATTCTCGCACTTGGTACTATGATGTTCAAATGAATTGGAAGTCATTTGAAGGTATCGCTGAGCGCGCGGCGGATAAGGTATATGAAGAAGGATATACTACTTCTTGGAATAATAATCTTACTCCAAATCAAATTGAAAATAGTAGAGAAAAAGCACGTGCGGTAGAAGTTGAGCATAGCAATCTATACAATATTACATAGGAAATAGCGGAAAAATTTGGCATCTTTTGCCGGTATGAATATATCTATGATGAAAACTTCCATATTATAGGAAAGAAGATTGTTTTCTATAATAATTTTATGAAGGAAGATCCAGCCGAAATGATTAGTTTGCAGTATCCATATTCAGCTTCTAAAGTTACTCGCAAGATGGAAAGTGAAGAAGTAACTACTAAATTGTTTGTATTGGATACTGAAGATAATTCGATCGCGGGTGGATATTGTTCTATTATGGATGCGCCGCCGAATTTCTCACATGAGGATTATATTCTTAATTTTGATTATTTGTATGAGAGCGGTGGTATTAATAAAGAACAATATGATTATATTGCAACTTATAATCAATAGATGCGTGTGCTTAATTAGGAAATAAATACATTACAATTATAGCGTGATAGCTATGAATTACAAAAGCCAGAAGTTGAGGCTAAGTTAAAAGTAGCTGAAAATTCTATTGATATTGATAAGGAACAAGAATTACAAAATAAAAAACTTCGCAATGCTTTAGATGCGAAGGATGGTACGTTAGATAGTTATATTTAGTTAACAGTTGCTAATCCAGACTACTTGTTAGTAGGAACAAAGGACGATGGCACAAAGCATCTTACTTTAACTTCTACTAATAAGGGTATTGTAGAAGATAGCGTACATATTTATAATACGCTCACTACTGTAAGCGGAAATAAAACCTTAACTGATGAAATTACAAAGTTCTCATTTGAATATGATACTGAAACCAATAATATAGTTGGTATTACTTTATTAGATCCATCTGAGATTGAAGATAATAGAGTTTATCTTACTTATAAATATGATCCATGTTTATATTATGAGAATATAATAAAAATGTGGCAAGTTAAGTTAGCTAAAGATGAGGATGATAAGGATAAATATCAAGATGAACTTGATACTATCAATGAAGAACTTGACGCAATTTATGATGCAATTGATGAAAAGATTGAAGATAAAGAAAAGAAAGTAAAGGCGTTTGAGCGTATGATGGGACCGGCGTTACGCGAAGGATATTGGCAGCCAGAAGATTATAATGATTATGGTGAACATCGTATTCAAAGCGGTAATATTACTACTGACAATATCACATTGGATAGTGGGGATGGCGCGATTATTGCCTGGGATAGTGAATTATTTGATGAAGAGGAAACTTTATATTATGAAATGGGAGTTCCTCAGACATTAGAATATTACCCTTGTATTGATTTAAATGCAGTTTTCCCAAGTGGTATTCCTTCTGATCTAGAAGATTACACAGTTGTTTGGAAAGCAACCAATATCAATGGATATTCTTATGACTGGACTTCTATTAAGGACTTGGGTATTGCCGCAGTTGGTTCTCAGGCTTTAATTAGATTTATTAAGAGAAGTGGAGTTGTCAAACCTGTATTAGTTATAATGAGCGCAAAAACCATGTCTGCGGATGAATTAACTAGACTTACAAGTACTGGTTCCGCACGATTGGAAAAATATAATGTTAGTGTAGATGATGGCGCGATTAGCATTACTCATTCTAATATTACTTCTATTGGTGCGAATTGGATATAGGTTGCAAATAATATATCTACAACAACTAATCCAATGGTATATCCTCGTATTAAATTTTCTTCTCTTTTACTAAAAACTGATAGTACTAATTTTACAGTTAAATATAATGGTCATTTACTTGAAGTTGGAGATTATTATATTCGTACTAGAAATACAAAACGCACAACAGATAATAATTATTATCCAGAGTATTATGTTACTATCAAACCTGAGATAATAGTAAAATATGGTGTTGGTAATTAGATAACAGTTGACTATGTATTGTCTAATGCAAATACATCTATTTATTTGGATGCTTTATAGGTATCTAAAGAAAATGCCTATCCAAAGGCATCTTATACTGTTGGTACAAATATATTAGATGTAGATATGACCAACAGATTATATATGGCTCGCGCGCAAATCGTAATGGTTAATGATGTAGGACTTAAATTACATGATGCGTTCGGTTATATTTCATAGGTTGAACTAGATTTGGATCACTATGAGAATGATGCCATTGAAGTTAAGAATTACAAAACTAAGTTTGAAGATTTATTCTCTACTATTGTCGCATAGACAGAAAGTATGAAATAGATTGGATCTAGTATCGCGGCGGCAATAAATGGTGATATACCGTTAGGTGAAGCGGCGCTAGGTTCAACACTTAGTCAGCAATAGCAAGTATTTAATGATTATTTAGATTAGCACTTCTTATCAAGTAACACCGTGCGCGATAATTTGGCGCAGCTATTTAATGAAGCGGGCACAATTCTTGGTAATGCTAATAAAGCAATGAGCCAAGGATATGCGCTTTCATTGAAAAATGCTGACATTCTTAGTGGATTTGCAGGACAAATCTCTAATGAACTCGCGGTTGAAGTAATCAAAAGTGATACAAAGCCAGTTTCTTTTAAAGTTGGTGATATTTGGATTGAGACAGATGCACAAGGTAATGAAATTGCTAGATATGTTGCCACTGCAGATTCAAATAATTTAACTAATGACAGAACTGGTACTGGTGGATTTGTTCGTACATATGATGGTACGTTGGCGCAAATTAGCGGTGCATCGTTAAATGTAGATGCTGATTCTGGCACTATTGATATTAAAGCCGGAAATACAGTTAATATTGGCGCGAATGAGAATGTTAATATTGTTGGTAATAAGGAAGTTAATATTGGTGGCACCACTATCAATATTGGTTCTATGGGCAATGATACAAATTATGGCGGTATTAATTTAATTGCCACCGCATATAATACATAGAATTTTAAAGATGTAAAGCAAAGCCGTGTATTAATTCATCCTGATGAAATATATATGGCCGGCTCTAAGATTACTATGCTTACCGGCGCGACCAATAGCGGTGTGAATGCAGTAGAATTGGATGGCAGCAAGGGTATATGGATTGGCTCCTCCAAATCTATTACTTTATCTACTGGAACTACTGAAGGTAGTAATACTAATGTAGAAATTAATCCTACACATATTTTATTCGGTGTGAATAATCTGTCAAATGGAAACGCGACCGCTGTTGAAATGACCTAGACCTAGATTATTCTTGGCGCGGGTAATGGTTTGTCTGGAATCCAAAGTAATGGTATTACAATGGCTGGCTCTACTGCGGGTGTTCAAATTACAAAAGATAAAATTGGATTAGCAGTTGGAAGCGGCAATGGACGTACTGCATTTATTATGGATTCTAGTGGACTTGTTATAGGTACGCGCGCGAACAATACTGATCCAGTATCTAATGGTAGTTACGTATCATTAAGTGGAAGTGGTATTGTTATTGGTGCGGAAGGCTCGCTAGATATTAATACTACAAACTTCTTATTAGATTCAGATGCCTCCATTGCTAATAACGCAAACGAAACGATGTTCAGACTTGGTACTTCAAGCGCACCAGCGTTAGAGTATAAGAATGGAGCGCTTAATGTTACAGGTACTATTACTGCTAATGCATTGTATATTATGGAAAGTGGTACACCTACTGAGGCCACTTAGTGGATTAACGCTAAAGTAACTCCTGAGGCTATTTGGTTGGGAGTGAAGAGCTATACAAATACAAATGCTACTACTATTAAGCTAACTGATAACAGTGTTGAAATATAGTCTGGTGGTAATTTAAGCGTTAATACTGCAAATGTTATTGTTAATACTAATGCCGGTAATAATGCCGCTATATTCCAATTAAAGAATGGCGCTACTGATTATTTCAAGATTAGTAAAGATAATAATGGTACTATTTCAGCCACACTTGGCGGTTGGAGTATCCTTGGTAATAAACTATATTCTGGTAGTGGAACCTCATATGTGGCACTTGATGCTAATACGTCTGATACTTATGCCATTTGGTGTGGTAATGCTACAGATACAAGTGCACCATTTAGGGTTAAGAGAAATGGTTCGGTATATTTGAATAGTTTAATGGTATTAGATAAGAAAGATGGTAATAATTGGGGTTTGGGAGGAACTGATTCTGACCATGAGGGAATTTATACAGTTACAGAAGGAACTGATGATGAAAAAGGAACTTATGGTTATAAAGCTATTGATTTTTCAAAACTAAATTTTAAGCAGGCCGTCTCAATAACTCCAGTTTGGGGCGGCGGAGATACATTAGGAGTAAAAGTAAGTCTATGGGGAGTAGTAAATAAAACAAGAAATTTTAATATTACATTCGATCCCGATTTTAGTTCTATAACTGGTGCGAGTGAAGGTGGATCATACTATACATTAGATCTAAATTATAATATTAAAATTGATGGGAACTACTTTATAATAGATCATACTAATGTAGTTGTAGATGCAGATTATGTTTATAAAGAAGGATATGATAAGGCAGCGTCGTTAGTGAAATATGAACCCGGAGCAAGAAAAATGACAGTACCGACTGAATATCGTTCTGGTCCTAGAACAGATACAGAGTATAGTTTGGAAGAAACATATAAAGCTGGTTGGGATGCGTGTTTTAATACTTTTGATTTCTCGGCACCGGTTGCAGACGGAACTCATTTAGGATCGGGAGATAGTGCGACCGTTACAGTAAGTCTTACAAATTATAATGGGAATGTTGGTACAGTTAGTCGTACATATTATGGTAGTGAAACAAGTGTTAATGTTAGCGGTTGGGGCGGTAACTGGCTTGATGATAATTATATTACCGTATGGGTAACTGTAAATGGACGTAGATATAATCATACTTTTGATGGCCGTTAAAAAAATAAGACCCGGATTCTTTTATGAATCCGGGTCATTTTCTTTTTATCAATTTCCTTCAATTGTTTCATCTGCAACGAATGGTTCTAACATTGCAATCTCACTCGGAGTGAAATCTGCATCGTCTAACTGTTCAAGCGTTAGCTTATTTGCATTAATTTCAACTTCAGTTTCAAGCAAATCATTCAATTCCGTAGTAAATGTTGCAACATTCTCCGGAATCAACTTAACATTGTCGTTCTCATCCTTAATGAGTTCGCCATTCTCATCTTTTTCTGCATACTTCATAATCAAATTCATACGAGTATCACCGAAAGATTGAATCTCACCTTCAGCCGCCTTTAACAACCGAGCAACTTGCCATGCTGTCTTAGCCTTAAAATCCTACTGAGATAACTTTCTCAAAATCTCAACGCTATTTAATAGATCTAAAATCTTTACATTAATCATATATCTTCACCCCATGTGACTTTACTTGCTTTTAATTTACCGCAAAAATATTTCCCAATACAGATTGCGTCGGCTTCATCCTCTGAACAATCCATATCATACCAAATTTTAACTTTGGCTTGCGCTGCTTTCTTTTTAGCATCTCTATGTGTATCACCATCATTAACGCCGCAATAACTACGCCATTCACTTGGATATACAATATCATGGTCTATACAGGCTTCAAATATTGTATCTAATATTACGCCTTGTAAATTTGCTAATGTTTGAAATGTTTTTACTTGTACTTCAGTAGCCCTTTCACCATATTTCTGTAGCTGAATATTCTCTAATCCAATAAAGTCTGGTTCCCATTCCTTAATGGCGGCTTTAAGCCAATTCTTTACAGAATTGATACGTTCGGTAGCCTATTTGGTAGAATTGGCTCTAAACGTTCCATATCCAACAAGCGTTCCATTATCATAAATAGAATATCCAGTAGTATTTGTAGCAGCGTCTAAGGCTAGCACACGCTATACATCAGTGCCTTTTTGAGGCACCTTATTTTTTTTGACTTTATATGGATCTCCCGCCATACAAGCATCGCATATTTTATGCTTGCGCCAAGTCTCAAAGGTCTGTTCTTGTTTATGTCCTTTCGGACAAATCATTTCAAGTGGAGTTTTTAAATTCTTATAAACTTCACTTACTAGTTGCCAGCCTTCTGCTTCAAGCGCATTTTTTACTGTATATATATTAATAGTTCCCATTATTTTCCGCTTGCGCCGAATCCGCCTTCTCCACGATCAGAATCTGCGAGAATGTCTACAACTTTAGCTTTAAATCTAGAACTCGGCATTACTAATAGCTGAGCAATTCGGTCTCCCGCATTAATCTGATAATCTTCATCCGAAGTATTGTCGTATAGAATACCGAGTTCACCACGATAACCGCTATCAATTAGTCCTATACTATTACTTAGACGTAGAGGAGTTTTTGCGCCAATACTAGAACGTGGCATAATAAGAGCCAGCCAGCCTTCTGGTAGCTGAATTTTAACTCCAGTGCGAATCTTGTTACCATATGTATGAGCGCCAATAACTTGGTCTTCCATTGCGTATAAGTCCGCGGCGGCATCAGTCTCATGCGCGTAGGTAGGAACTTTTGCGCCTGTATCAACCGTCATTGGTAGTTCAAAAGCATAACTATGATATTTATCTACGGCGGCATCAAAGATGGAATAAGTTTTATCTAATAGAGTATCCATTAAAGTTTTCTTATTTCCGGTATAAACCTGTTCACCGAAAATCATTTCTTTCATGGTTTCCTTTAATGACTCAGCGGATGCCTGCGCTTCAGCTTTGCTTAATCCCTGGGCTTCCATATTATTAATCGTCTGATTAATAGCTTGATTTACAACTTCTGGTGAAAAGTTTTCTTCAATATTACCTAATATTGCTTCTAACATTTCATCGGTTAATTTTTCATCATCCATTTCCGCAATGCTTTTGAAGGCATCTAAAAAATATTGTAGTTCTTCCATAATTGTCACTCCTTAGTCAAAGGTTTTTTCAATTGTGCAGATATACCAAGAATCTACAACTTCACCCTTGACTTTCTTAGTTTTTAGGACATAGCCAGATTTCGTTACACTAAAGCCGCCAGAAATCTACTCGCTTTTTGCGCCTTCAATCATTGCCATAGCCTCTTCTTCTGTATCTACACGAAATACGTCAGTTGTTTTCATCAGTAATTGTGCCATTTTCTTCTATCTCCTTTTTTGCATTTAGTTCTCTTAGTCTTTGAATTAAATCTATATAGTTAAGCTTTTTAGCGGTTTCTGCAACTGCATTAATTGCATCTCCACTATCAGCAACCATTTCTGCATACTTTTTCGCACCAACTTTCTTTTTTAAAGCGCGACGTTGCGCTCTGTTCATTGGTACTCTGGTACTGTTGATTTTCTCAATAGTTTTGTCTTGGATTTTTTTTAAGATCTCTTCTTCTGTTGGAGCACCAACTTCTTCTTTTGCTTGTTCAATACTTATTTGATGTATTTCAGCATATCGTTTTATTAGATCTTCGCAACTTAAAGCTCGTTGAATTTCTTCTTGGACTTCTTCTGTTGGTGCATCATCGTATATATTTAGATTTGCCCTCTGTCCTCTTTCTATCATCTTGTCCTCCACTTACTACGGTACATACTACATCATCTTCCATACGAATTGGAATTTTTATATAGAAATCTTGTTCAGTTTTATACCACACGCATCGTTCTTCACCATCTTTCATTGCATTGATAGGAAGTTCAGATGAAGTAAGCAGTATTTCCATTTTTCCAGTTTTAAAGTTTAATGTGTATGTTCTATTATTTTCATCTTTACATTGAATTTCTATTGAATCTGGAGTACCTTTGTAGTTTAATACTTCCTATATCATATTAACCTCCACTCGTCTTGTTATATCCAAATTCTTGCGCCTTGAAGAACTCGATATAATATTTCTCAAGTTCATTCAACTAATCTTTATCACAGTAGGTAATTATTTCAATCTACCAATTCCAGAACCCTTCTTTCAATATTGCATGATGTACTGCTTGATCCGCTATCGACTTAATTCCAACAACTGATTTGAAGTGATCTGCAATACGATTCTTTACATTAGTACTTTTACCAATATAGCACTTACCATTCTTTAAACTTGTTAGTTTATAAATACCAGGTTCCGGCTTTATCTCAATGCGCTTAAAAGTATTTTCTATATTTGGTTTAACATATTCAGTCCAAACTAACTTACTTATTATATCAGGATGTTGTACTTTCGCCGCGACAGTAGTTAGTAAGAAATCAATGTCATCTTGATATTCAGATGGTAATTGAATTGTATAGAAAAGTTTCTATTGTTCTTCTGCATCGTAGGTTCTTAATGTTCGTTCAATACTCTCAAATCGTTCTCTTACCTCTTCAAGAGATTTATTATAACTAGCAATTTGTTCTGTTGTTTCACGCCATTTTTCTTCTGCTATACATTTAACTGATTCGTTCTATGCATTACAATAATCAATAGTATCTTGAAGTAATTTCTAATAGTATTGCTATTTTTCTTTTAATGCAGTATCTAATTCTTCTTGGCGCTTTTGCCGCTATTCTTCCATAGCAGTATCAATTTCTTTTAACTTATTTTCTGCCACGTCGTGATATGTATTGAGAATATCATGTGTATCTTGTTTACACTTTTCCAACTACAAGCGCGCGTCACTTAATTTCTCTCTTAAATGTCTTTCCTCAATAGCCAACTAATTATTAGCGTTTAGCTATTCCATTTTAGCCACTTTCGCGCGTTCTAGATCAGCATTATATTTATACAGTTCTTGTCTATCTATTTTCTATTTTTGAGATAGCTTATATCCCAAAATTCCTATTATAATAAGTAAAGCAATAATAGCATATATCATAAAATCACCACTATTTTTCTTCTTACTTTATTATAGCAGAAATTTTGAAAAAAGTCAAGTATTAACAAGAAAGAGGACGAACTTTTTATTGTT
>Ga0310786_10008530_pt1 | contig 13133 bp, 6 predicted proteins | sample AusTroGonzalo_MG_FD_203881 | JGI IMG/M metagenome (GOLD analysis project Ga0310786, IMG submission 203881) | Bovine rumen microbial communities from tropical cattle in Woodstock, Queensland, Australia - Gonzalo_03 (v2) (version 2) | ecosystem: Host-associated > Mammals > Digestive system >... | reverse complement strand
ATTGGAAATCTTATTCCAGGCCAAGACGATACGTCTAATGTTGTAGATGTAGTAGTAAATACTAATAATCTATATGGCTATACACTAACTGCTACCGTAGGTAGTGCCACTAAAAACTACCGCGATCTTAGACATACCAATGGTACTGCAAACTTTGCTAGCATTGATGTTAATAGTGACCTTTCTACTCTCTCCGGACAGAGCTCTAGTGTATGGGGATACACTACTTCCACTAATGGCACTACCTGGAGTAACTTCAATGGTCTTCCAAAGTATGATGACACTACAAACACTGCAGAGCTAAATGTAACCGATGGTGCAGCCGCAGATTCTACTACTTCCTTCAAAATTGGTGCATATGCTGCAGAAGGCCAGTTAGCTGGTGATTATTCGAATGTGATTAATTTTAAAGTAGTTTCTAACGGTGCACCGAAGTTATATTTGCAAAATATGACAGCTTCGCAATGTACAACTACACCGATAACAGTTTATGACAATCGCGATGAGAAAGACTATATCGTTCAAAGATTAGCGGATGGTAGATGCTGGATGCTTGATAATCTTAGACTTGGTGGTGATGCTCCCATTAATCTGACTTCAGCTAATACTAATATTGCTTCTAACTTTACTTTGCCAGCAAGCTCATCTGTACTTGATTCTGCCGTAGAACCGTTTTTGGCGGCTGATTATTCTGACACGGAGGCTCGTTACGACGGTGGCACTACTAGAGTTGGTGTATTCTATAATTTCTGCGCAGTGTCTGGTGGAACATACTGCTATCCTCAGGGTGAAAACGTAGGGGACGCGCAATACGATATCTGTCCAAAGCAGTGGCGGTTGCCTACTGGTGGCGTAAACGGTGAGTATCATAATTTGGTAAAGCAGTTTAGCGACGGGAGTGATTACTCAGAGCGATATGGATACTATGAAAATGAAGATTTCTTAAAGGCTCTACATCTTGGTTTGCCTGGTAAATATGATAATTATACATATGGTTCGCTGTATGACGTAAGTTACGATGGAGGTCATTGGACATCAAGTAATGATGATGAATCTGGGATGGTTGTTTCCTATGTTTCTTATGATATCACTCCAGGCGATATAAAAATGATATTTGTCGATTATTATGGCTGGAATTCGGATGCGTATCCGATACGCTGTATCATGGATGAACAATAGAATTAAAGCTTGAAAAGACTTGAATTGTTTGATAGAATAGATACTATCGTTCGTTAAATTTTCCCAAATAGATCGGTGGCTAGGTCTTTTGCGAGGTGGGCTAACAAAGGTCGTAGAACGATGAATATTAAGGAGAATACTGATACATATGCGTATCAAACTAGCTCGTCGCCCTTATGAGCGCCGGGCAAAAGTCAAGATTGCTCCAGCTGAGTGGCAGGAGTTTATCGAGATTTAGGCGGGGGTAGCCGCAAAAAGGACCTATATTGTATAGGTCCTTTTTGTACTATCTAATTATTTCTTGGTTTCAGTTTTGGTCTCGGTTTCGTCTTCGTAGTAGGAGTTGACAATCTCAGTGAAGTATTTGGCGAAGCCTTCGGTCGTGAGCTGCTTATCCCAGACAAAGGTCTTGCCGTTGACGGTGATTTGACCGCCATTTTCGTTACCAAAGTCAAACTTCTGACCTTCGATATAGAAGGATGGAGTGCCACTGATGTCTACGCGCTGGCCGATGCCCATATCGAAGCTGATTTTCTTGCTAACTGCGTCGGAAGCGATGTCGGCATTGAATTTATCAACGTCACCCTTGCCGTTAGATGCTTTTTCAAAGTATTTATTGAATAGCGCTGTACGCTCTGAACCAGTAGCGTAGTACCATTCGTTTTGGTTGTTGAAGAGCTGGTCCACGTACTCTTTCCAGTAGCCTTGAAGACTAGCTGCTTCGGCTGCGGAAGCTGCTGCGGTACCATTCTGGTGATAGCTCAAGAGGAAGTTACGATATACGACCGCAACTTTGTCACCTAGTTCTTCTACTAGGGCGTTGATGCGTGGGTTCATGAGGGCACAGTAGCTACACTGAAAGTCTGCGTATTCCACGAAGACGGCTTTTGCTTTTGGGTTACCTTTGACGTGATCGCCAATATTGCCGTTGTGGGAATCAGCGGTGATAACCTTGGTAAAGTCATATTTGCTAAAATCGGTTGCTTTGTTGTTGCCATCAATTACTAGAAAGCTGGCAATGATGATAAATGCTACGACTGCGACGCCAATAATGGCTCCGGCGATGGAAAATCCTTTGAACTTTTTCATATAACTCCTTTAGTGATATAATCATTATAGCATGTGGAATAAAATAATGGTAAAAATTGTGGCGTTCCTAGACCGGAGGTTTGAGAAGTATCGCAAAAAGCCAGAGCCTGCGGTAAAAGTGAAGCCGCCGAAGTATGTGCCGAAGACGACGGAGGAGTTTATTGGTGTTTTACAGCGCACGCCAAAGAGTATTTTAGACGATGTGGGCCGGAGTAGGATTGCGGCGGCGATGAGCTTTGATGAGCGAATTGTGGCGGATATTATGGTGCCGAAGGGGAAGATGGTTTTTGTGAATGAAAAGGATTTGCTTGGGCCCTTGATGCTAGATAAGCTCTATAAATCTGGGTTCTTTAATTTCCCGGTGGTAGATAATGATGGAAAAGTGAAGGGCGTGATTCATACGGAGGCTTTAAACGCGCTTGAGATTAAGAAGACAGATCGGGCGGGTAAATATATGGATAAGGATGTAGTGTATTTGCACGCGAATGATTCTCTCGCGAAGGCCGTAGAAGAGATCGAGCGGACGAATGCATATTATTTCTTGGTACTTGATAAAGATGAGACTTTGGCTGGATTTTTCACTGTACAAATGCTACTTTCTTACCTACTTGGCTAGAGCAAAGTGCGGTTGCGACTACTCTATAAAAGTGGTATAATTACAGATATGAAAGTTTTAACTGATAAATTGGAAGATTTTTTAGGCAAAGAAGTAACCGTGGAAGGCTGGGTGAACTCTAGACGTGACCATGGTGGATTGATTTTTATTGATTTGCGCGACTTTAAGGGGATTATTCAGTTAGTCGTGACGCCAGAAACGGCTGAGTCTTTTAAACTTGCTGAGAGTGTGCGCGATGAATTCGTGCTTCGTGCGACTGGCAAGATGCGTGAACGCGAACCAGAGCTAATTAACCCAAATATTCCAACTGGCAAGATTGAATTAGTTGTCAGTGAGCTTGAGCTTCTGAACCGCTCTGAGCCTTTGCCAGTAAATACTCACGATGATGGCCTAGAATCTTCTGAAGAGATGAGATTAAAGTATCGTTATCTCGATCTTCGCCGTCCTTCCATGCAGAAGAGGCTAAAGCGCCGCTCTGAGTTCTATAGGTTTATCAGAAACTACATGTATGACCATGACTTTACTGAGATTACTACGCCGATTCTTGCAAACTCTTCTCCAGAAGGCGCACGCGACTTCCTAGTGCCATCCAGGCTTCATCCTGGTATGTTCTATGCTTTGCCACAGGCCCCACAGCAGTTTAAGCAGCTTTTGATGGTGGGTGGCGTGGAGAAGTATTTCCAGGTAGCACCATGTTTCCGTGATGAGGACCCAAGAGCAGATAGACTTTATGGTGATTTTTATCAGCTAGATATGGAAATGTCTTTTGTAACTGATGGTGAAGTGGTGAGGAAAGAAATTCAGCCACTTTACGAAAAGCTTGCAACGGAGTTTGCAGGGAAGAAGCTAGTTTGTAATTCTGAAATTGCAAAGAAATTTATTCCAGAAGGCGAGACTGTGCCAAGGATTCCGTTTAACGAGGCGCTCGATTATTATGGTGTGGACAAGCCAGACCTTCGCTATGGTATGGAAATGATTGATCTTACCGATGTATTTAAGGATACTGAATTCAAGGTCTTTAAGCAGCCATGTGTAAAGGCTCTAATGGTGAAGGGTGGTGCTGAGCTTACTCGCCGTGAGATTGATGAGTTTACTGAGCAGGCTAGGAAATTAGGTGCTGGCGGTCTTGCATATATATTATATAGTGATGGCGAGGCTAAATCTCCTATTCTTAAATTCATGAGTGAAGCAGAGATTAAGGCTGTACGTGAAAAAACTGGTGCTAAGGATGGCGACGCTGTGTTCTTTGGCGCAGATGTACGTGAGAAGGTAAACAAGGTTCTAGGTCAGCTGAGAATTAGCTTTGCTGATAGGTTTGGTTTGAAGAAGAATGAAGAAGTGGCACTTTGTTGGATTGTAGATTTTCCATTCTATGAGTGGGATGAGAAGAACAAGAAGCTCGATTTTGGTCACAACCCATTCTCAATGCCAAAGGGCGGTCTTGAAGTACTCAATGCAGCTAAGACTGATGAGGAAAAACTTGCAATCGTAGCTGATCAGTATGATATCGTGATGAATGGTTACGAATGTGCTTCTGGTGCCGTGCGTAACTACAATCCAGAAATAATGTACAAAGTATTCAATATCCTTGGTTACAACAATGAATACGTTGAAGCTAGGTTTGGCGGAATGCTCTCTGCATTTAAGTTTGGTGCGCCACCACACGCCGGTTGTGCGCCAGGGCTCGATAGAATTTTCATGATTCTTGAGGATGAAGAAAATATTCGTGATATCGTGGCATTTCCAAAGAATGGCAACGGCGTGGATCTTATGATGAACTCACCGTCCGTGGTGGATCAGGCACAGCTAGATGAGGCACATCTGGCCATTATACCTGAAGAGTAAATTGTGATATAATACAAAGATAGTCAGGGTGTAGCGCAGTTGGTAGCGCGCAGCGTTCGGGACGCTGAGGTCGTCAGTTCAAGTCTGATCACCCTGACCATTTTTGTGTTATAATAAGCTTATGGATAATGGTCATACGGATAATGATAATTTTGAACAAAGTTTTTTGAATAGTGTGGATCAGGCGGTGGGTGTACCAATGCAACCAGTAGCATCTGTTACGTCTGAGCCGGTTACGCCTCGGCAACCAAAGATGGCGACACCTCAAATGCAACCTGCTATGACACAGCCAATCGTATCTAGTCCTGCGATGGCTGACAATGAGACGGAGCCTGCGAGGAAACTCCCGATTTTTCTTATTGCTACTATTGTTTGTGCCGTAATAGTGGTTGTTTTGTTGGTAGTGATGTTCGTGATGGGAAAGAAACCAAGTATTGCATCTGACCCAACTGAAAACGTTAAATTGAACGATGCTGGTAATGTTGAAGCAATCGGTGTGTACTGTAGATTAGACGATGGCATAATGTATCTGGAATTATCAAATTCATATTTTATTGAACCAAGCAATATTAGTAGCACTCTTATTGAACTTGAAGATGGCTCATATGAACAGCTTGAGGTTGACATGGAATCTGGCCACTATACCGTAGATGGCACTTCTTTGCATTTTGTCTCGGACGATGGGGGGGATTATCGGGCGACATATTCTTCACATGAATTAAAACTGAAGAACAAGACATATCAATGTACAAACTATGAATAATAAAAAACTAAAAACAAAAATCAAAACAAAACTACTCCTCGTTGTAGCTTTGTTTTCTTTTGCTTTTGGTGGACTAATTTCTTTTCCAGTGAATGCGGCGGATGATGGGTCTTGTCTTGATAATACGGATACTTCGAAACCGGTAAAATGTAACTATCCAAAGTGGTGGGTAGAGCGCAAGAATTATGATACGGTAACGTTAAATAGTAGCCAGCTTCACGAAGTATTTAATAGAGCTCTCCCTAAACAGAAAAATGATGCTCCTGGTGATTTTCAGCTTCAGGGCTCGGCTTATACTGGGGAATATGTGATATACTCTGCACATTCTACGACAAATCAAAATAATGGTGGGTATCAATATATTTATATTGAGGATATTGCTAGTGGAAATACTGTAGAAATAAAGAGTAAAAACTGGCATCATATTCATTCAATCTGGTATAGTTATTCGAATAATAGGTTTTATATTAAAGGGCAGCGCGGAACGACCGACAAAGATGATTGTTATGAAATTGTAAAAGATAGTAGCGCTAAAAAAGGATTTAAAGTTAAAGGTATTGAGCTAGCTGATTGTGGTGTAAAAAAGCCAAAGTCCTATAACGAAGGTTTGGTGAGACAGGGAAATGTATATAATCAGAGTAAAGTAGGTAACTATCAAGGTTATACTTTTTACGTTTATACGGACGGTGGAGCAAGTAGTGGTGGCACGATGAGCTATTACTATAATAGGTTTAATAATGCTGTCGTTGCGTATGATAAGAATGGAAATGTCGCGAAGGCGATTATAATCCCTTCTAGTGTGGTGAACCAAGAGCTTGAGGGGGCCTCGATGGATCTAGAAGGCAACCTTTATTTGAATTATGGTTTCGGTAATGGTAGCTTGACTACGACTAAATATATTAAAGTATATAAAGTTTTTGCAAGCGATTTTGCTCCAAAACAAGCGCCAACGCCAGAACCTGAAGATCCGGAGCCTGTTGGACCGGAGGATCCGGGTACGAAGAGTGTGAGTGAAATATTAAGGGATACTATTAATACATTGGCATGGCCATCGAGTAAATCGACCATCGATTTGCCGACACCAGCTTATAGCGCAGCGGCGGCAGCAGTTAATATTACCGCTGGCGTAGAGGAAGAAGAAAACCTCACGGATGCACAGAGGGAGTGTCGTAGGAATGCTCAAAGCTGTGGCATGTTTGTGGGTACAGTTTACCGTTATTCCGGCGTCGATTCTTATATGCCGAGTAGAGCTGATCCGATTTATAAATATGTTCAGGCTTCGCCATATTATACTGAAATAACTGATGATCCACAGCCGGGCGATATTATCTTGTTCGTGAAAAAGAGTAATGATACGGCTACCCATGTCGAAATCGTCACTGAGGTAAACGGTGAGCAATGTACTGCGAAAGCTAGTGTTTGTAAATCATATGGTCATATCTATAAGAAAGGACTTCCTAATGCCGATTACTATGCGGAAAAGGGAAAGAATTTAAAGTATTTTAGGTTCATAGCATCAGAACTTGATCCAGGACCTGGGTCAGATCCAACACCGACGCCTACTCCAGCTCCAGAAGAGGATCCGGAGCTAGAGCCGGTTACTCCGCCTGCGGATGATGGCCCGCGTGACAACTGCCTGGATAATTCAGACAATTCGGTATTGTCGTATTGTGACTACACAGAGAAATGGTCTTCTAAAAAAGGTTATGATGTTGTTACTATTCAACCAAGTCAAATGTCACTATTCTTCTCTGATGTCTTTGAAAAAGGATTTATGTCGCAGGGTGCAGCTTATGCTGGTGATTATATGATTTATACGAAACACCAGAGTAATGGTTCGGCAGAAAACGCTATTATTGTAAGAAATATGAACAATGGTATGAGCAGGAGTATTCCTGCAGGTGATTATTGGCATATGCATTCAATCTGGTATAGTTTCGAAAAGAAGATGTTCCATGTTATGGGTAAGTATAATACTGCCAAGCATGATGCTTGTTATCAGATTGTAGAAGATAATTCGCAGTTTGGTTTTTCAGTTAATAAGCTTAGTTTGAGTAGTTGCGAGTTTGATAAACCGAATAATGGCTATCGCGATGGTCTCGTATACCAGGGCTCAACATTGGATCAGAGTGGTGGGGAATATGATGGCTATACTTATTCGGTATACTGGGATGCCGGTGTATATACAAAGGATGATGGGACTAAATATTATAAGTTTTCTTCTCAAAGATATCATTACTTGAGAAACAATAATGCTGTATTTATACGGGATGGGAGCGGAAAAGTTGTAAAGGTTGTGTTTATTCCAAAGAGCACCCTTAGTGGAGAGCTTGAAGCGGCTTCGGTTGATTTGGATGGAAATCTTTATCTGACGTATGCTACGAAGAAAGGCACTAATACGCCGACTTCTGCAACGTATAAGATTAACGCTGACGTAATTGGCAATACGCAACCTACTCCGGAACCAACACCAACTCCGACTCCGACCCCAACGCCAGAGCCTACTCCGGAACCAACGCCAACCCCTACTCCTACTCCAACGCCAACTCCTACTCCAACGCCAACGCCAACACCAGAACCTACTCCGGAACCAACACCAACTCCTGAGCCGGAACCGGCGAGCTGTCTTGATAAAAACGTCAACGTGACCTTCCCGTATGACAAAAACTATTGTAACTATCCGAAGGAATGGGCGAATTACAAGAATTATGATGTAATGACGATTAATTCTAACCAGATTGAAAAGTTAGCAAGCGAAACTCTTCCGGGTAATGGGTATACGGCTTCTGCTGGTGTCTATGGAGATGGATATTATATATATGTTGCGGAAGGAGATTATTCTTCGCTTCGCGATTATATTTATGTTGAGAAGATTAGTACTTCTGAAAAGAAATCCATCGCTTTGCCTGAGTCTACTGGTGATTCTTATGAAGCTATATGGTATGATTCCAAGGATTTTCTTGTTAAAACTAGTCTTAAAAAGAAGTTTTGCTATAGAATAAACAATGGTGGCAGTTTAAGCTTTGAGGCGGTTCCAGTTGCGGAATGTAAAGCAAAAGAGCCGACGAGTACTTTTGATGATGGGCTAGATTATATAAATACTGTTATCGGTAGTGAGTCAACGCTTGGTTATTATTATACTGGCTATTTAGATGTAGGCGAGTTTGGTAGTATTTCTAGCGATAAACATACTGAGAAGATGTATTATCAGGAGTATAGTACTAGTGTTGTTATTCGTGATAAGAATAGTGTTATTAAGAAAATATTATGGATACCGGAGTCTGTTACTGGTCACGGATATTTGGTCGGCATTTCTATTAACAGTAACGGCAGTATTTATCTATCATATGAAACTAGGGAAGCATTGCCTTTGTTGTTAGAGGATGGTGTGACATATACCACTAAGGATTCTGTCGTTTCGACACTCTATAAGATACCTGCAAATGTATTTGATCTATCGGCTGGTTCGGACCCAGAGCCAACACCAGAGCCTACTCCGGAACCGACACCAACTCCGACTCCGACCCCAGAGCCAACGCCAGAGCCTACTCCGGAACCAACACCAACTCCGACGCCAATCCCGACACCAACCCCGACGCCGACCGAGCCAATCGACTTAGATATCTGTAATAATACTAATGTTCCAAAAGACATTAGATTGGCGGCTGGATGTAAGGTTGATGATGAAACGGCTCCTGATGCTGTAAGCGTGGTGACGATTATTATCAACAGTCTGCTTTGGTTCCTTGGCACTATTTGCTTGATTGCGATACTATATGGTGGTATTCAGTATATGAATTCTTATGGTGAAACTGAAAAGATTAGGAAGGCCAAACTAACTATTCTATTTGCTACGATCGGCCTCGTAGTCTGTGCTATTGCATTTACGATTACGAACTTCGTGATTGGGTTGATGAACTAATTATCTATATGTTATAATGAGCTTATGGATAATGGTCATACAGAAGATGATAATTTTGAACAAAGCTTTATGAATAGTGTTGACCAGGTAGTGGGTGGGAAGGCGCCTAAGCCAGTGCGACCGGTACAACCGGTGCAACCTATTCAAACGGCGTCACAAACTCAGCCTATTCAATCGATGCAGTCAATGCAACCAACAGGGCAATCAATGCAGTCTACAATTGATTCGCTTAATGGTATGGCGGCAGATTTGAGAAATAAAACATCAAAGGTGTTTTTAATTACAACGCTTGCTTGCGCGTTGGTAATTGTTGTATTGCTTGTAATATTGTTCCTTGTAGGGAATAAACCGAGTATTGCGAGTGATTCTAGCGAAAATGTAAAACTAGGTAATTCTGGTAACGTAGAAGCAATCGGTGTTGCTTGTAAACTCAATAAGGGGACAATTTACTTTGATTTTAGTAATCGTTACTTTATTGAAACCGATGATGTTGAAGATTCTTTGGTAATGATTGAAGATGGCGTATATAAACAGCTCGATACAGTTCTAGAACGTGGTAGATATACGGTTGATGGGTATGAATTGCATCTGATTGCCGACGATGACGATGATTATTATGTGGAATATTCTCACCACGAATTAAAGCTAAAAGATAAAACGTATAAATGCAAAAACTATGATCAGCAGGAAGATTAAAACAAGAATACTTTTGTCTTTGGTTACTATTACGGCTTTGGGCGCTGTTGGTTTTGGTTCTGCTTTTATGGCAAGTGCGGCATCTTCGAATTGTCTTGACAATGATGATAATTCTAAAATTACATATTGTGAGTATCCTACGGAGTGGCCAAGCTACAAAAACTATGATTCCGTAACGGTTTCTTCTTCGCAGGTTAGTTCGGTCAAATCTTACACTATGAAGACACACTATTATACTCAGGGCGCAGCGATTGCAGGTGATTATATGATTTATACAGCAATTCCAGACAGTCTTATTAGTAGTACTACGGAGTATGTATATATTAATAATTTGAAGACCGGGAAGACCGTTACGATTACAGGTGATTCGAGTACATGGCATCATTTACACTCGGTCTATTTTGACTATAGTAATAATCGTTTTTATCTGCGTGGTAAACGTGGTGGAACTACCGATTATGATGCTTGCTACGAGATTGTAAGTGATAATTCTGACGCTGGATTTAAGGCTAAAAAGATTGACTTGGCTGATTGTAATGTGAAAAAGCCAAAGCATAAATATCGCGACGGCTTGGTTTATCAGGGTGAAGGATTAGTGCATGGTGGTGGGTACTTCGATGGGTATTCGGGAGTAGCATATTGGGATGCCGGCACGTATAAAAATGAAAATGGTTCTCCGTATTATAAATTTACTTCTCAGAGATACCACTACGTACGTGATAGTAATGCTGTAATTATTCATGATAAGAAGGGTAATATCGTTAAGACGGTTTATATTCCTAAATCGATAGTATCGGCTGAGCTTGAGGGCGTTTCGTTTAATCAAGAGGGGGATATGTATCTTAACTTTAATAAGAGCATTTCTGCTACTGAGCGTTACGCAAAGGTATATAAAATCAAGGCGGATGTATTTAAGCCAACTAGTAATCCGGGCACTGATGATCCTGGTGAAGATGATCCTGGTGAAGATGATCCTGGTGAAGATGATCCTGGTGAAGATGATCCTGGTGAAGATGATCCTGGTGAAGATGATCCTGGTGAAGATGATCCTGGTGAAGATGAACCGGTTTTGCCACCTTCCGATGAAAAGAGCTGTATTGATAGAAACATGAACGGTTATCCTTTTGAGGAAAACAATAACTGTGATTATGCATCTAAATGGGCTACTGAAAAAAACTATGACGTAATGACACTGCAAATTAATCAAGTCAAAGTGGTAGGAGCATGGGTGCCTGATGATAATTACGGTACTGATATAAGTTTACATGATCCAAATAAGAGTTTGACTGCATTTGTAGAATATTATCATAATAGTGAAAAATTTGTGGCGATAAAGAATGGAGTAAAAATTTCGATAGTATTAAATACGGAAACTAATGGTTACTCGGATCATCTTTGGTATGACGAAGCGTCTGGCCATGTTCTTATTGTCGGCTCTAAAGCAAATTCCTGTTTTAGATTGGGTTCTGGTGATAGCGGTAATTTTGCGATTAGCGCCGTGTCGTTAGCGAAGTGTGAGGCGAAGAGTCCTTCGATGATTTACAAGGATGATGGTTTAGTTTTTGTATCACAGGCAGAACATAATAATGAATATTATTCATTGTATTACGATCATGGTTCAGTTAGTTTCGCTATGAACGCTAGGTTCGCCTATCAAACATATAATAAAGTAATTTTTATTCGTTCTGCTGATGGAACGGTTAAAAAAGTGTTATACTTGCCGAAAGGAATAGGTGGGAGTTCTGATCCGACTGGGATTAATGTCGCATCTAATGGCGATATTTATTACGAAACAAGCGGTGGTGCTGATACTGATGCTGCTTTGAAGATTCATAGGATAGAAGCGAGTGTATATGGTGGAACTTCCACTGAAGGACCTGGCGATGATGAAGGAGAAGAAGAGCCGGTAATACCACCAGCGCCGACAACTGATAGCTGTGTTGATAGAAACATTGGCGCGGATAGTTATGAAAAAGTGTATTGTGAATACCCTACGGAGTGGGTAAGCGCTAAGGGTTACGATGTAGTTACGATTAGTTCTGAACAAGTGCAGCAGGTTGGAAAAGGCGAAATAGATGGATACTTGTTTGGCTCTAAGACGACTGCAGGGGCTTATAATGATGGACACTTTTTCTATAATGCTTATCTTGCAGCGGCAGACGGTTTTATTTATTCAAAGAACCTTTCGACTGGTGAAATCTATGGTGTTATGATTGACTATAAACCAAATAGGATTTGGTATGAATCTGGCGATATCCTGGTTAAGGAATCTGGTAAGACGAAAACGCATTGCTATAGGCTTAATGGTGATGAACTTGTAGTGGTGTCTGCCTCTGATTGTAAAGCAAAGAAACCATCGCCGCAGTATAATAGTGATGGTCTAGCATATGTGAACGAAGTGGTTTCTAATAGCTCTTCCTCGCTTGGAAAATATTACACTCTTTATAAAGACAAGGCTGTATCAAAGAGTACTGGACAAAGATTCTATTATCTAAGCAGCTCAGATGTAGTATTCATTCGTGATAGTAGCGGCAATGTAGTAAAGGTACTGTATATGCCTGGCAATATATTCGATGCTGATACAGTCGGTATTTCAGTAAATGACAGGGGTGATATATTCCTGATTAGCCCAGGCTCTGTTTCAGTTGAGAAAGGTGAAATTGCGGCGTCTGTGTATAGAATCTCTGCAAATGTGTTTGATCCTTCTGCTGGGCAAGATCCAGGTATGGATGAACCAGGTCCAGGAGGCCCAGAAGACCCAGAGGGTCCATCGCCGGCAATACCGATTGATTCAGATATTTGTCATAAAACTGATGTTTCAAAGGAAGTGAGGCTTGCGGCTGGATGTAAGGTTGATGATGAAACAGCTCCTGATGCTGTAAGCGTGGTGACGATTATCATCAACAGTCTGCTTTGGTTCCTTGGCACTATTTGCTTGATTGCGATACTATATGGTGGTATTCAGTATATGAATTCTTATGGTGACGCCGAAAAGGTTAAAGAAGCAAAAACAATTATCCCCT
>Ga0310786_10008527_pt1 | contig 13139 bp, 21 predicted proteins | sample AusTroGonzalo_MG_FD_203881 | JGI IMG/M metagenome (GOLD analysis project Ga0310786, IMG submission 203881) | Bovine rumen microbial communities from tropical cattle in Woodstock, Queensland, Australia - Gonzalo_03 (v2) (version 2) | ecosystem: Host-associated > Mammals > Digestive system >... | reverse complement strand
GATCTAATTTTTGTAGTATTCCTAAATTATCTAGTACCTAACGTTTTTCTTCTTCTGTTGAAAATTCGGAAAGAAAATTCTCTTTAATTAAATAATTAAGAATTCCCTCTCTTCTAGGAACACATACATCTCCATAGTTATTTTTATTTTTATAATATTCTTGATTTTTATCCATTTTCTAATATATCAACTAAAGAGATTTCTTCTAAAATAAATTCTAAATCTAATTGAATTCCGCATTCTAATTTATCTATTATTCCTAAATATTCACAAATTATTTTTTCTTTTAATTCGTTAATATTATTTACTAACGGAAATAATTCCTATATGTTATCCTTGAAACAAATGAAACACTCATCTTTAATTTGAATTTCAGGTTCTATGACAGGGTTACATCTACAGTTATTCATTTATTACATCCACAATTATAAGATTTCTAAGCACTATAGCATCTATTTTCCCTATTATTACATATTCCGTTGCATCCCATGATTCTTTCAAGTAATCTTTCTGCTTCTTCAAACTAATCCATTTCTGTCATATAATTTATAACATTTAAAGTTGACCATAATAGATCTCTTCTATATATTAAATTTTTATCGAGATTGGATTTGTCACAATTTATAGAAGCTACAGAATCAAAAATCTTATAACAAGAATCAACATAACATTTTCTTAATCTACAAGTTTGAAAATAATATTCATATGTTATTTCTAGCTAAGATACATTAGGATTTATTTCTAATAATGTTTGTAATTCTATCTTATTATAGAAATGATAAAACTGGCTATCTTTATAATAATATTCTGTTCCTTCACCTTTAGGAACTTTCAATGTTACTAGTGTATAAAATCCATCTAAACCTAAATCAAAAATTACCTACTAATCTTCTTCTGTCTTTATAAAAACATTACTGATTAATCCTGTAGTTTGATTTAATTGTAGTATATATACAAAAACATAATTACTATCATAAGTATCATCCTATATAATTGTATTACAGTTTTTGTCATAAATTATTTTATTACAATTCATATATTTCTAACTTCATCATTATAAGGATTACCATCATGTAACTACATAAATTCAATTTCAGTACGTCTAGTATCATTTTCAGCTTGAGATTCTTTATATGTTCTATCAGTTTTATTTTTAAAGTCATCAATCTTATACTGAAGTTGAATTTTTTCTCTTTCAATCTAAAGTTTAGCTTCGTTGAGTTGTTCAATCTTAGATTGAGATTGTTGAAGCTATTGTTGTGCCTACTGTAGGTTATTCTATAATTCTTCAACCTATTGAGTAAGTTGCTATATCTAATTATTTTCTGCCTTTTGTTTCTTAATTGCTTTATTAACTACAGATTTCATTTCTGTTAAACTTTTAGCAGTCATAATTTCCATTAATATATCTGGAGGAACAACTCCTCCTTTTATAAATTCTGGAACAACTTGTTTTATTATTTCCGAAGAAGTAATAATATGTATATCGAAATCAGTTACAGTATAATATTTTGGAAGAGCTGTAAATAATTTCTACAATTTATTTCCTAGAATAAGAGTTCCAGTAATACCTTTACTATAAACTATTTTTGCACAATTTAAAGAATCAAGAAGGATTTCTCTTGTTATTAAATCCATCTAAAAATGCCATTGTTTAGTAATAGTAAACGAATTGTTAATTCCGACTTTAACATTACTTACTGCGTCTCTTTGCTAAATTCCATTTAATCTTTCTCTAAATACTCCAGTAATTGACGATGTTGTTTGTTCAACAGAATCAATAGCTAATTGAATAGCCTAAACAGCTTCTGCTTTAATTGTATCATCAAATCCGTTTACAAGAGTATTAAGAGGTGCTTGTCCTGTATTTAATTGTCCTTCTTGAGAGGTATCCATTAAAGCTAGTCCTTCTTTTTTATAAGCCTTCCATTTCATTAATCTTTCAGCTAATGTATTACCTAAGATTGTTGGTAATGTTGGTAAATTAATAAAATCACCAACTGTACCAGAAGAAGCAATTAAATTATCTCTATAGAAATGTAATATATCATATTTATCCTATAATACCATACAATTAATAACCATAGAATATGGTTCAGAACCTCTATTGTTAAACCAAACTCCATTAACAGATAATGTAGCTCTATCAGGAGCATCTTTAGTTCTTACAATATTTTTATCTTCGCCTCTAATAATATAAATTTCTTGTCCTATTTTTACAGCACTATATCTTTGCTATATACCTTTTTTATCAGTTTCTATCCATTCGACCTCATATACAGTAAGTAAACTATTATTATACATTCTATATGATTCTCCTGGATATCCAGGAACTACCTCCTATCCAGCAAGAATACCATCTGTAGCCGGAGTACCTAATGCAGTAGTTACGTTTCTAACATAATAGGATCCAGAATTTTCTCTATAATCCTTCCATAATTCATCTACTTTAGATCTATCTTCTTTAGATAATTCTTTTCCGTAAATGTTAAGAACTTCATCTCTAGTTAAATAGTATCTTACTACAACTCTTCTACATTCATTAATATAAGGAGATTCATAGTTTAATTCTGGAAAAACATTTAAAGGATTCAAACATTTAATTTGAATATTATTACCAGAGGGAGAAGGAAGAACCTTGTAAAAGGCAAAACCAGTTACAAGTAAGTCAACAAATAACTATTTTAGTTTAGTTATTAAGTCGGTATTTCTAGACTATATAATATATTCTATTATATTCTGTCCAGCTATTTCATATTCTGAAATGAAATTTTCATTTATATCTTCTATTACTTTATCCAACTATTCTTTTATATTTAGATCTGTCATATCTTGACTTCCGAGAATTCGTAAGAGATTATTTTTAAGATTTGACTGTAGGAGATTATAACATTCGGAAGCAATCTTTAATTGTTTTTCTCTAAATATATTATTAATAGTCTCTTTATCTTTACAAGATACTTTTGGAAGAATTGGAACATCAAGGTACTCTCCTACCAATGCATCTATATGTTTCCTAATTAAAGGAATAAACTCAACCGCTGTTGGCTATCCAATTCCAAAATTATCTTCTAAATACTTAAACTACTCTTTATCTCGTTTACAATTATAGTAATTATAAGCTTTCTATAATTTAACTTTATCATAAACAAGCTCATTAATAGTTCTGTCAACAAGTTCTTCGTACTTCATCCTCTAGCTCGTATTTTACTCCAGTGAAAGATTGAACTTTATGTAACTATCTGGATATTAATTCTTGTTCAACAAATTTTAAAAAATCTTCTGCTTCTAATTCAGCAGCTATTTCTATTAAAGGGTAGGTAGAATGTTCACGATATAAATTTGCTCTGTATCCTGCCCAACCCGTCCCTAATTTAGTCACTTTGATATCACCTACAAACCTACGATGATAATGTTTTTCAATAATATCATAAATGGCTTTTTCCATACTATTCATCTATATCTTGGATTACTTGTTATATTTTCATTTCCGTCGTGTAAATTCCACGATACTCTTGTTCTATTATTTTGCTTTGGAATTATTCCAAACCTTTTATGTCCATATTCATCAATATAATAACCAATATCCTGAAACTATTCTGAAACAACTTCTTGTTTTTTAGGAGTTATATCTCTAAGTTCTTCGTCAGCAATTTCTGCCATAGCCATAGCTGCTACTAAGTCAAATTTACCTTTATTTTCATCCGTATAAAGATTTAATTGATTTAATATTTCTAAAAACCATATATTATGACAATAATCTTCTACATAATCTCTAATCAAATCAGTCTAATGATCAATCATAGCAGTAGTTGCAGTTGTTCCATATTGATTATTATTTGGTTTTCTTCTATTTATATCACCACTACATACTCTAGGTCTCTTCATAAAATAATTCATAAATTTATTATCTCTAGCATACGTAAGTACTGACATACGAGTTGCTTCAAGATTTGCTTGACAATTATACCACATTAATAAACCTATGGTCTAAATATAAGCATCTCTTATATCATTAGGTCTATCTAAATAATATGCTACATAAGTAGGCTCTTTCATTCCGTAAATTCTTCTTTTTATAACAGTACAGAATTTAGAAGGATCTCTAGTCTAATCAGATGTTTCAGCTTGCCCAATATCTATTCCATCTATTCCTCCAACATAAAGATTATTTATCTTTTCATTAATTGGATTATCTTGTTGTTTTCTTTCTTCGTATTCTTCAATAGATTCTCCAGGTTCTTTATCATTATTAATCTCCCACAACGGAGGTTGTAATATATAAACTGGACCACTATTATTTGGAACAAACCTTACACCTGTAATATTATTTCTTTCTCTACTAGAACCTTTAAATATAAATTGCATATATCCTCTTTGAATCGAGGGTTTATCTTTAGTTATTCTAATTCGAATAATCTAATCTGCAATTTTTAGTTTATTAAATTTATTAACACCTTCAGCAGCAAAAGCTTCTTCAGCAGTGAAACACTGTTCGGCTTTATGTTTAAGAAGTGTTTGTGGATCTTTAATATTAGCTCTTCTATCTAAATAATGTTTCTTTTGTTTTTCAAGTAAATATTCACCACGACTTCCAACGAATTCTGCTTTATTCATTGTTATATAAGCAGGCATAAAATATGCAGTATTTACCCATTCACCAGTTTCAGTGTAATTATGATGAAACGGAAGTACTAAAAAGTCACTTGGATTATAATATACTTTATTTAATCCTTCAAGAGCAGGACCTTCATCTCCTCCAGTTCCAGCTGCTACTATAACACCTATTTTATTACCACCAACAGTAACAAGTTCTTCAGCCTTAATAAAAGATGTTTCGAGAATCGGGTTAGATCCTGCTTCTTCTAAGAATAACATACTAACACGATCTCCTCTCATCTTTCTATCTTTATCCACAATAATACCCTCGATCTGTGAACCAAAACCAGTTTCAATTTTTTGTCCATTTACAACTTTATAATAAGTAGAACGTTTTTTAGTAGCTGTATTAACAACTTGTCTAAGTTTTAACATTCCTCCTTGGGTATTATCATCAGTAAAAGATATTCCGTTCCAAATTTTATCAAGTGTTTTAGTAACATAATTACCATCAAATGCTGTAAGAAGACATATACTATTCTTAAAACAATTAAAGAAACAATCGAATATAGAAGCATTAATTTCTGAAGCACCACATCCACGATTTTTCATAAGAGTAACATTTTTTCTTAATGTTCTACATAATTCAAAATAATGAAAAAATTCATACTGATATACAAAAAATTTTGGAAATATTACGCTACGACTATCACCAGCTTTTTCCTATTCTGTACTAGGTAACTAATAATAGTTTAAGAAATAATAATTAAATCCAGTAATTGTATAACCATTTACTGTCATTCCTTCTCTACATCTTTTATATTCTTCATTCCAAAAATCTCTATACATTTTAGATCCAAAATAGTAAGAGCAATATCTTTCTGTTTTTAAATAAGTATCACGTGCTTCAGTAAACCAAGAAGGATCAAAATCTAATCCTTCAGTTTCTGTGATTGGACGATATCCAGTTAATTCGTATGAAAGTCTTTTATCAAAATAAGGTATAGGATCTCCTATTTTAACATCCCATTTACCTTCCTTATGAACTATTATAGGCTGTTCATTCTAAATTTCTTCTAATTGCTGTTGAAGATTATCTTGTTTTTCTTGAACTTCTTCTATAATAGATTTAATTTCTTCTGGAAGTTCTGGAATAGGTTCTTTACGAGGTCTCCCTCTCTTTCTTTTTTTAACTTCTTCCATTAATCGTCAGGCATAAATCCTTCAACAGCACCTCCACGAATCTAGCTCTATTCAGTCATTTCTTTCTTAACAAGAGCTTCTATCTATTTAAGACTTTCGATCTATTTAACGGACTAATCCATAGCTTTCTAAATATCTGTAATTTTAACTAACGGTTTACCCTAATCGTCAGTAGCATTTAAGTCAATATTATCAAAATAGTCTATTATTTTATCAGTAACTTCCTAGGAAGCATGTAATAGTCTAACATATCTATTTGAATCCTATAATGCTACATATTTTCTACAAGCAGCTCTAAATATGGGATCATTCCATTCTTCTTCAGTTAGTTGTGCATCCTATAAAGCTGCTTCATGTTTCTCCTAATTAGAGAAATTTGAATAAGGTGATTTCCAATCAATAGCTAAATAAATATAAGTAAATTCTTTATCTGCTCTTAGATGATTAAGTCCAGATTCATCTTCTTTACATTTATTTCTATCAGGACTAAGTAAATCCTTAAATTCTTTTATTAAAACTAAATCAGGTGTAACAAGTACAGCTTTTCCAGTTTTCTAATCATAATCCCATACATTCATATTACATTAATATCTTTTATTTTTTAAATTTGGGTTTGTTATTTTTAATAAACTCAACAAAAGGCTTTGATGGAGTATAAGGAGGTGGCTATAATGATTTTTCTGTATCTGTAATCCATTTTCTTACATACTAATTATGTGTATCGTCATAACCTAATCCTATACCAGTTGTAGCACCAGCTCCAGCACTAATATAATCCATTGGAGTTAGTGTTTTAGGAAGTCCTTTAACCCAAGTTTTAAACATCTAAAATAAACCAGGAGTCATTTTTTCTAATCCTGTATATCTTCCTGGAAGTATAGAAGGATATCCTATTTGTTTTTTATACATATATTCTGGAAGTACTATTCCTCCTTTAGGAGTTCCTTCCTGCATAAAAGGGATACCGTTTAAACTACCTCCCTATTGATGTTTCTTCATTTTAGAACCACATTTAGCAGATTTAAATTTAGCTACTGCTCCACCACTCTATAAATTTTTATAATTATTTTTATGGTGTTGTCTTTCTAGAGATTCTAACATAGGTTGTTTAGTAGAACCAGGATTCTTATCCTAAGTTGCAACATTAGTTACTGGTTTTCTTTCTTTTTCTTTTTTCTCTTTAGCTGCTCTATCGAATCCAGCTTTAGTTCCAGTGATAGTACCTATAGCATTTACAATTTTCGTAGAATCATTATTTGATACTTTCTTTCCTTCTCTAAATCTAGCAACAGCTCCAGTAGCAGCTTTTTCAACTTTAGCTCCGTCTTCCATCTTTTTACCTCTGCAACCACATTCAAGATTTCCACCTTTCTTATAATAATAAACTTCCTATCCTTCTGGACAAGTGTGTTTAAGAGATTTTACATAGTTTAGTTTAGCTCCGTGTGCTGCTTTAGTAGTTAATTTTTTCTAAATTGCTGCAATATAACTTTTAGCCATTTCAACATCTTTTTGTTCTTTTTCATTCTTAGGTTTAGAATTAGCTATTTTCTGAAGATTCTAATAAGTTTTTAATCCTTCTGGATCTTTATTTCTTATTTTCTAAACTAATAAATTTAATGTTTTTTCATCCATAGTAATTAATCAATTAATTTTAAATCTTTTGTAGAGAAAACAGCTTCTTGGAGAAATCCATCTTTTGTAAACCATCTACATTTGATTCCTCTTAATAAGTCTGAACCTTCTCTATTTCTAATAATATTTCTTTCAACTTTATGTACTAACATAATAGGTTTATTATCAATCTCCTATCTTAAAATTACTCTCTAACCTGGAGAGAAATATGTTTTTTCTTCATTTGTCATATTACTTATTATTTTTAATTTTATTAAATCTTTCTGTAAGACCTTCATTAACTACTGCCATAACTCTATTTTCAGCAAGTTGATATAAGTTTTGTTTATAGAAAGGAATTGGAACTAAAGAGGGTTTACTTGTAAAAATGGTATCTCCAGGTTGTACATATTTACATTCTGGACCAACTTCTTGTACTACACCTACTTTTATAAAATTCTCTTCTTCTTCTATTTCTCCATTATCAGTATTCTTATACTGAGGTTTTTGTCCTCCTAAATCAAGAATTAATCCACTCTTGTTATCTCTTACAATTCTTTGGAATGGATTTTCATCAAATAATTTAACAATAATATAAGGACCGATAGGCATTATTTCTATAGTATCAACATTTTCTGCGATTTGTTTAGAATATTCTTCTAAATTAGCTGCGTGTTCATTTAATTTTTCAACGTAATCATCAACTTGTTTATTAAATTCTTTAACACGTCTTTGTTCAATAACATCTTCAGCAGTAGTTCCATCTAATGTCATAATTCTGCTTGTAGTATCTCCAGCATTCATCAATGCTATTTTTTCATTTTCACTTAAGATAGGTCTTTGTTCCATATTACCATTTATTCATTAAACATTTTTCAGATTCTACTGTAGTTTTACTTTTTATCGGACATCCGCAATGTGAACATACTTTTATTCCCATTACTTTAATATTATCACTACAGTGTTTACATATATATCTTCTTCTTTTAGTTTCATCTGTTTGGTAACCAATTATATTTCTCCAGTTACCTATTATTATATTTCGTAATTTTTTAAAGAGAGTTATTACCATTTTCCAGCTACACAATGATTAAGTTTATTTTTAGCTTTAACTATCATTATACAATTACATCCTTTTATAAATCCAGGCTTCTAGCTTGTGCTGATCTCATCAGTATCAGGATTTATCCATAACTTAGAACTACATCTTCCATCTACTGTATATATTGGACATTTCTTGCAAATTTCTAAACGTTCATCAGTACTATATTCTTTCATACTTCTTTTTCTACTACTCTAATTTCTATTGTTTAGCAAAGTGCTATAACATCTTTTCTACATCTTCTTTTAAATATGAACATTGATAAACTGTATTATTTCCATCATGATCATAATGATTAAGAGTTAAACTTTTAATAACAAATTCTGGATTAATTTTTTGAATCATCCAAGCATAAGTAGATAATTGAAGTTGATAAACATTAAAATTACAATTATCTAAGTTTGTTAAAGGATATTTTAGTTTTTCTGTTGTTCTAGTAGAACTATTGTAGAATCCTTTTAAATCAATTTTTTTGTTAGTATTATGTGTCACAATTAAAGAATGTGTACAAAGATAAGTATGAGAAGGACTATCAACTGCAATACATTGAGTTGGAACAGTTTCTACTTTTTCTATAGATTCTATATTTCTAAAAGAATTATTGTCTTTTAAAACTATATTTTGTATTTCCTGATTTCTTATTAAGAATGGATTAAATTTATCAGTAGTAAAATTAATATTCCATCCAGGAAATTCTTTTCCATCACATTTATGTATTTCTCTAAATACACTTACTTTACATCCTAATGAAGATAATAGTTGTTTCATTCCTTCCATTTGCCAATCAAAAGAAGTAGTCATTACAAATCTTTTTCTTTTTGGATGATAATAACCATCAGTATCCATCAATCCTCTAAGTAAATCTAATCTGTCTTCATAAGAAGAAAGTAAATATTGTTCTGGGATATGTTTATTATTTAGTATTCCTATAGAATCTAGTATTCCTCTTATATTAAATATAGTTCTTATATCTACTCCTTTTCTTTCCGGATTGTGATTCAAATTTTCTCCTATTTCATACCCTCTAGCTTTAATTTCTTCCCATAATGGAGAATTTGTAGCTTGTGTTATAATACCACAATCTTTGGAGCCATCACCCAACCAAACTCCTAAAATATATGGATCTAAAGGTAATTTAGTTTTTTCTATATTTAGAGGTTTAGCATTTAATATTCTGGGAATATTATATGTATTCCTTTTTTCTATAGAATCTAAATATGTTTTTAATTCTATAGTAGTCATTATTTGATGTTTATATCCATCAGGATGATTTTTAGATTTATAATTTAATTTAAAAGATACAAGCCATCTATGGTCAATATCACATGTAATGGATTCTGCATTATCAAACTTAATTTTATAACAAGGATTATTATGTATTTCAGATTTTACTTTAATATTACATATATTCCCATCTTTATCAAATACCTTATCTCCTACCTTTAAATCTTTCATTGTAGACCATCCTTTAGATGTTAAGATTGGAGTATCCAAAGGTAATCCTTTATGGTCAATAATATGAATATCATTTCTATTTTTAACTAATAAATCAATTTGTCCAGCAATATGCAAATCTAATTTTGGATTATCATAATAAATAAGATATTCTGGATATATTCCATATTCTAAATCCAAATCAGAATAATCTTTTTTGCACTCAAATTTTCCTCCTATTCCAAACTTTTTTAAAGTAATATTAGATCCAACTTTATAAAATTGATTTTCTAGTTGAGAGTGAATTTTAGTTCCTCTTTCACAAGATTTCTTATTTATTTCAGCCCATTCATCTAATATATCTTGTTGAACTTTATTAAGTTCTTCTGGAGTAATATTATATACTGTTAAGAAATCATCTGAAATTTTATGAGATTTCCATATACCTCCTTTTTCTTTTTTCCAAGAATTAGAGTCCATTAATCTTTCAAGTGCCTTATATCTAGAAACAAATTCTTTATCAAATTCTGGTTCATATTTTCCTATTAATGTTGTAACAGATGTATATACTATAGAATTATCATTTAAATTTTTATAAGTATGAGTTGATTCTATAAAGCCTACGTCTCCATTAATTTTATCATATTCCATTTTTCATTTAACATTTAACATTATATTAATTATCTTTTAAATACTCTAATATTCCTTCAACATGAGTTCTTACTATCTAGTGTCGTCCTATATCACTTAATAGATATTCAATATCATCTTTGTTATCCTAAAAGAAATTTTCTGTTAGTACAGCTGGACAGAGAGTATGTTTAAGAACATAAAAATTATATTCTTTATCCTAATCTTTATCTGAAAGATCAACTCTCAATTTCTTTCCTATTAAATTCTTTTTTGCTGAGTTATATAAACATTCAGCTAATCTATCAGCAGATGTTCTCCCTACAGATGTGTAAGCTTCCCATCCAGTTCCATTATGCCACTTTCCATCAGAACCAGCAGCATTTACATGAATTGAAATATATATGCAATTTTTATATACTTTTTGTAAATCGTTCACGATTTTACATCTTAAACATAATTCTTTAGATTGTGTAAGATTCATGTCATCATCCTCTATATCTATAAATACTTTATATCCTAAATCTTCTAAAACAAGTTTAATTTCTTTACATATTTCTCTCGAATATTTGTATTCATAGAATTTTTTATCAGGAGAACACTTTCCTGGAGTGCTTTTTAAATGAGCAGTTCCTAGAATTATTGTTTTCATTTGCATCTTTTATCATAATCTAATAGTAGAGCTAATTTCTAAATATGTGGTAAAATTTGTCCAGCATATTTATAGTCATATGTCTTAGGTTCTTTATAGAATATAACAATTAATCCTATCTAAGAATCATGACCTTCTATAGTAAAAAATGAAATAGCTTTAGCTTCACTAGCGTTTACTAATCTGTAAAGTTTAGGAAGATTCTATTTCATATTCTCTATATTTTCAAATTTAACAAAACTCTAACTATGTATTTTAGCTAATTCATCTGCATAATATATATAATCTAATTTATTCCACTACTATTGTAAAGTAGGAGCATCTAACGATCTTGGAGCTTCGGTAAGACAAGATAAATACAAATATTTATAACCTTGTAAACTTTGAGTATTATTATGATAATTTAAAAGTAATACATCAAAAGCCTCCTCATCTATTTCAGCTATTAGTTGAACTTGCTAATTTATCTCAATAGCAGATTCTCTTGAATATCTTTCTGCTTTTTTATTACTTACAATTTCCTAATTGTGTTTTTCATCTATCTATCTAGCAGTTTCAACTGATATCTGGGAATACATAATCCATCCGAATAATAAAATTATAATTAAACTTCTTGTTTCAGGATGTATCCTATTAATTAATTCCCATATCTTTTTAATCCAATCTAAAATTTGTAACATTTGTTTAATAAAATAAAAATATTTGTATTTATCCTAAAATATTAGTATCTTTAATGATGTCAAAATAAATAATAGTTAATAAGTTGGAAAACTTAAATTTAAACTTAAAAATATATTTTAATTATGAACAACGTTGTAGAAAAATTTAAAAATGGGAGAAATATTCAATAGAATAAGTCTTCGGGTATACGAAAAATGTAGACAGCAGCTGGAGGACCAATTAGAAGAATTAAATTTACTCCAGAACAAATTGCTGAAATTGAGAAGAAATTAAATTATGTTCCTGGAACAAATAATTCTACTAATTATAGATAGTAGGGAGAACAAGCCTAGGATTATTAGGAATCTGAACAAGTTAGAAAATAGTAGGAAATATTATCTCGTTCTGAAATGAGACCTACTTTAAAAAAGAAAACTAATACAAGAGAAAAAATTCAAGGTAAAAAAGATGAATATGTGTAGACTCCACAAATAATAGGAATGTCAGGTAAAGACCCTTTATTAGGAACTATATTTGATTTTTATGTAGGAGGAAAAGGATTAGAGGCTATTGGTAAAACTGGATTATGGAATATTGCTAAATATGCTCCTAAAACTTAGTTAGGTAATTGGGGAAGAGGTTATTTTATTAATAAAGAAATGAAATTATTAAATCCATTATAGGAAACTGTTAAATAGGGAATAACTTTGAAAGCAACAGCTCCTAAACTTGTTGATGAATCTAGAACTTCTTTAAAGTTTTTTGAAAGAAAACCTTCTAAATTAAGTTTAGCTGAAAAAGCCGGAATTCCTAAAGGAGAAAGATTTGTTCCACGATGGCATATTGCTAATTATCCTGGATATTAGTTAAAAGGATTAATGAGTGGAAGTCTATTAGAGAGATAGCTTTCTAAAACTGGAACTATTAATATTAATCAGTTAAACGCATATTTTAACAAGGCTAGTAATATTGAAAAAGAAATTACTAATAAAGTATTAGCTGAGAAATTTGCTGGATAGAAAACTATTGATTATAATTAGTTTAAAAAAGCTGTTTAGGATGAATTAATTGGAAGCTATAATAGAGTTCCTCAGACTGAATGGACTGATTATGGACTTGGTAGATTAGGTATATTTGATTACCGTAAAAAAACTATTGATGATATGTTAACTAAACCATCAATAAAATTTGAGGAAAAATATGAAATTGTTCCAAATTTAGAAGGAGTAGTCTTTTATGAAAAAG
>Ga0310786_10008526_pt1 | contig 13139 bp, 14 predicted proteins | sample AusTroGonzalo_MG_FD_203881 | JGI IMG/M metagenome (GOLD analysis project Ga0310786, IMG submission 203881) | Bovine rumen microbial communities from tropical cattle in Woodstock, Queensland, Australia - Gonzalo_03 (v2) (version 2) | ecosystem: Host-associated > Mammals > Digestive system >... | reverse complement strand
ATCTATTGGAGATGACATGCTCCAGCAGTATGCTAAAGAGGTGCTTGATGGATATCCAGGCGACTGGAAGAATGTGACATCACAGGAGCTCTGTAATGTTGCTTCTTACTTCATCAAGATCTTGAAGATACGCCACGGTGACCAGTCTATCTTGAAGAAGATCATCATCCCTAACATCAACAAGTATATCTTGGCTAATGGTGTTGACCAGGCTAAAGGCATCCAGATATGGGGATCTAAGAATGACAAGGCTTACGTAGACTTCATTCTCCCACTTGCAAAGCTTGTTCTTGCATTTGAGTCTCCTGCTAAGTATGATGCAGCTCAGTCTGACAAAGACACAGTCAATGACTATGATGAGATTGTAGATGATCCTAAAGGTGAGAAGGTCGAAGACCTCATGAGTGTCTGATAACAAAGTCTGACTATCAGAATATTTCCAGAGAAGAGGACCCTAGAAAGGTCCTCTTCTTGTATGCAATAAATAGCAGAAACCTGTCTGTACAGATATACAAATGAATAGAGAGTCACTTAGAACAATCTTGAATGAAGGCTGGGAAGATTTCAAAGGAAAAGGAGAAGACATCTTCAATGATACTGGAATATGCACACATGTAAGATACACAGATGTTCCAGATCCAAATGATGACAGCGGCAAGAAGAGGATCCCAGAAGTCATCATAGACATGGTAGAGCTCCATGAGTACATACACATGACCCAAGAAACTCTCATTGAAGCATATCCAATCCTCAAGAAGTACTTGTCTAGCGACTCTGGAGGAGGATTCAATGCTATTGTTACTGAAGATGTCAAGACTGCTGCTACAGATGGAAGATACATCTTCTTTAATCCATTGTTTGTATGGTATCTTGCACATATGAATTGCCTCAACTCTGGCGGAGAAGATGTAGGATTCAATTTTGTGGACGAAGGAATCACATTTGTGTACTTGCATGAGATATACCACTGCATGTTCTTGCATCATCTCAGAGAAGAGAAGTTTGCTGCTTCTAGGAAAGGTGGCGTTGACCCTGAGAGAGCTAACATAGTCCAAGACCAGGAGATCAATGCACAGCTTGAAGGGTACTCTCTGTTCAATGAAGTGTTCAAGAATGGCAAGCAGGTTGGAATAACAGGTGCTTTTGGAGGAGTCCTCATGTCTAAAGATGGCAAAGAAGGGACTTGGAACAAGATTCCAGAAGAGCTTGACAAGCTTCTGTATAATCCTCCATTCACATACAAAGGAGAAGACACTAATGGCAATGAGATTGACATTGAGTGCAAGTATCCTACAGCATTTGGATGTCAGTGGGAGTCTATCTATGACTGGTTTGATGAGCATGGGTGGCCAGATGGATGGAACAGGAAGATGCAAGAGCAACTCCAAGACATCAAAGATGCTCTTGATAAAGCTAACCAAGACATTGAAGGCGATCAGGATGAGTATGATGAAGGATACTTTGATGGATACAGAGGGAATGCTGCTAAGCAAGGAAAAGCACAAGACTACAATACAGGATATGCAGATGGAGTGAAGTGGAGTCTATATGACAAGCAGAACAACACTTGTGTGAATGATCCAGACTACATCTCAGGAAAGGAATATGCAGAGAATGGTGGCGCTCTTGATGAGTCTGTCCTCATAGACATGAACATGTTTGAAGAGCGAAGTGACTTGTATGAAGGAATCAGAGAAGCACAGAGTCTTGGTCTGTTTGAGTCATTCAAGATCATAGACAAAGACAGTGATGCTTGGAAGCAAGCTATTGAAGACTACAAGAAAAAGAAAGCTCAAGAACAGCAATCAAGCAATCCAAGTCAGAGCAACCCTGATAATAAGCAAGACATACAGAAGAGAGGTAATGAGCCTCAGAGTCAGAATAAGGATCAGCAAGACCAAGGACAGAAACAAGACAATGCTGATAAACGAGGAGGTCAAGAGCAGGAAGGACAAGACCAGAAATCTGGACAACCTATACAGAAACGAGGTCAACAAGGACAACATGATCAGCAAGGACAACATGATCAGCAAGGACAACAAGGTCAGCAAGGACAACAAGGTCAGCAAGGACAACAAGGACAACAGAGACAAGGCCAAGGCCAAGGTCAGAATCCTGGACAAGGGAATGGAAGACAGCAAGGACAAGGCCAGGGTCAAGGACAAGGCCAGGGTCAAGGTGGAGGTTCTGGGAAGCCTGGGACTGTAAGCAGACATCAAGGTAACAGAGTTCCTAATGAGACATCTGCTCCAGGTCAGGGTCAAGGACAAGGCCAGGGTCAAGGACAAGGCCAGGGTCAAGGAATGTATGACAAGAACAATCCATATCAGTCATCTTGGAAAGCTAACCCAAATGACTTCAACTGGGGAGAGCAGCAAGATCAGATATCTACTGATGCTGGTGACAATATCTTGAGAAGGATGGGCAGAGATCCTTATGATAAGGGAGGAAACCCAAATGCTAAGTGGAAGAACAAAGTAGCAAAGAATGGATTCAAAGGAATGCCAGGAACTAAAGAAGATCCAATGGGCAACAAAGGTGGAAAAGACCCAGGTTTAGTTAACCAGGAACATGGATGTGGCAAGGATTCAGGAATCTATGCTACTATGGACAGGATATACCAAGCAATGAAGTCTTCTGTCAACTGGCAAGACCTACTCATGGAATACATCAAGGGAGCATTCAAGTTCAATTCTATGAAAGTCAACAAGAGAGCTCTTGCTAGAGACTCTAACATAGTGAGGAGAATTGAGAGAGACTTTGGTGGCGACTCTATTGGACATGTTGCATTTGCGATAGACAACTCTGGATCTATGTGGGGCAAAGGCGAGCAAGCTTTTGACAAGTTCTTCACTGAGATTGCTAAGATCAAAGAGAAGATTGGACGTCCTATTAAAGCTATTGTCACTTGGCCGTTCACATGTGGCTCTGACAGGTTCTATGCTGAGTACTGGCCAGATGCAGAAGTCAATCCAAGAAGACTCAATGTTGAAGAGAACGGTGGAACAGACTTCAGCCACATCATGAAAGTCATGAAAGTAGGCAATGTGTTTGAGAAGAAGTCTAAGAAGAGGATATGGCATGGGATTGATGACTATGCAGACTTCCCAGTAGTGACTGTCATCATGACTGATGGTGAAGATGAAGTTCCACAGAGATCTACAGTGTGGGACACTAATGAGCACTGTCTCATATGGTTTGTCATCAACACTGATCAAAGTATCCTGACAGATTTCAGGAACAGATTGAAGAAAGCTGGATATGATGCTAGGTACTACATAGGAATAACAACAGACCAAATCTAACTACAAGAAAGAGATGAGGACAAACTTCTCATCTCTTTTTTAATACAAGCTGTATGCAAGAGAGAACATCTAATACTATCATACTTTTTCCAGGAAGCTTCAGTCCATTCACTGATGGCCACTATGGCTTAGTGGCTAGGTATCTCTCTGAAGCAAACAGGAAAGGACTGAACGTCTCTGAGGTGAGAATACTCATGTCTATGAAGGAACGTGAAGGGATTGACCCTGGTGTTGTCTATCAGTTTGTAGAAGCGATCTACAACAATGACAAGAGAGTCAAGGTAGTTCCATGCACTGCTTCACCGGTGAGGGTAGTCTATGAAGAAGTCATGAACAGAGACAATGTTGGCAACAGCTACATTCTTGCTAGGTCAGACAAAGATAATGACCAAGTAGCTGAAGCATTCTACAAAGACTTCTCTAAAGGTGGTAAGTACTGGTATGATGGAGTCAGTGTCATAGACTTAGATGTTGACAGATCTCCTATTGTGTACAAGGACAGGAATGATGAGAATATCAACAAGCCTGTCAGTGGGACTATAGCTAGAGAAGATCTCAAGAACAATGACTACAACAGCTTCAAGTCATCATACAGCATGATACTCCAGCTGCCAAACATATCAGAGCGACACCTCAAGAAACTGTTCAAGATGCTCAAGCGATGAGAGGAAACAAAGACAGGATACTGATCCTAGTGATGCTCTGCAATCTTCCACAATACAAAGAGCGTGAAGAAGACATCAGAGAGACATGGGCTAAAGAAGCTCTAGATGGTAAATGGCCAAACATTGAAGTCTGGTTCTTCACTTCTGGAGAAGAGAACAGGATTGATGTAGACAGTCACAAGATCTATGTCAAAGCACATGACTGGCGTGACAGGACATTCCAGAAGCTCATGAAAGCTATCTTCATGATCAATCCAGAGAGCTATGACTGGATAGTCAGAGTCAACACATCAACATATTTGAATGTCAATCTCATAGACAAGATCTTGCAGCATTCTCCAAGTGAAGAGTTCTTGTATTCAGGAACTATGTTCTGTCAGCCTTGGATGATGGACAGGCTTCCATTCTTGTCAGGAGAGTACTTGATATTCCACAAGACACAAGTTGATGTCCTCAAGAAGTTCTACAGGACAAATCAAGCATTCTTTGACAAGCTAGAGGATGACCCAAGGAATGACACTAATGGAGTGTGTGATGATGGGTGGATTACCAAGTGCTTCAGTCTGAGGTGGAAAGCAGAGAGAGACCCTTGGGAATACTCAAAGAGGACACATGCTCTAGGGCTTGTGTATGAGTGCAATGAGAAGCTGTCTGATGATCCAAAGATTGACTATGCTAAGATTCCTGGGATATGCTTCAAGACAATGACTGAAGAAGATGACAAAGTCAATCTTGACAAGAATCCAATACATGATAAAGCCGACATTTCAAAGCTTTATGAGATAGATGAGATTTGCAAGACTGCTCCTGTGAGTGGGCAAATACTAGATGAGTGGTACAAGTGGTACATACTCAATGTCTATGACAAGCTCTGCTATCCATATGACCACATAGTAGAGTCTCAGAGACGCAAGAGAGACATGAGCAAAGCTATCACTAAGCGTGAGATGTTCCAACAGTACAAAGATTACAAGAAGTTCAAGAAATGAAGAACTGTTTCTGTCTAGTCACACACAAGTATGACAGCATGATCATGGCTCAATGGCTTAGGATCAGTCAAGACTTAGATGGGACTGACACAGACCTCTACATCTTGTTTGATGTGACTACAGTGCAATCACTGCTAGGATTGATATCTCTTGTTGATGACAAGAAGATGGGACTCTTCAAGACAACTAAGATATACAGCTTCAAAGAGAAAGATGTAGTAAGTGCTCTTGTTCCTAGAGGATACAGGCTAGAATACTATGAGAGAATCCCGGTCTTGTTCTATGGGAACATCATGTCGGCTTTCATGAAGTTCTTCTTAGATTTCAACAACTATGACTACTATTGGTTCAAAGAGTGGGATGTAGAGTATACTGGCAACTGGAAGACACTCATTGACAAGTACTCTAGCATAGATGATGACTATATAAGCAAGTCAGTTACAGCTGATGCTAAGCACAATCCGACATGGTGGCATGCAGGTGAGTGGGATCTCACAACAATGGAGCCATTCAAAGAAGAAGAGCTTGTCAAGACATTCAATCCACTCATGAGACTGTCTAACAGAGCATTGAGATACTTAGACAAAGTCTACAGTGAAGGGAACTGTGGATTCTATGAGATATTCTTAGGAACTGCACTCAAGAGAGCAGGATACAAGATTGGTGGATTCTATGAGAGAGGAGACCTAGACTTAGCGGGATTCAAGTTCTTGCAGAAAGGAAGATCTCTTGATATAGAAAGCCTTACAAGCAAGAACAAGCTATACCATCCAGTGAAGAGCAAATACAATATTCCAAGATAGAGAGAATAGTATGATATGTGATGACTTGATACTAGCATGGAGAAGGAAGTTCTCTCATGTGTACTGTGTGTCTTATGCTCCATACAAGGAGAGGAGACAGAAGCTCATAGAAGAGCTTAAGCGTGTAGGCATCATAGACAGAGATGATGATCCAGCACATCCATTCTTCTCATTCCATCTGACTGTTGACAACAAGTTTGAGGAGAACTTGCTCCATACATCATGGTTCAGGCACCCATCACAGAACAAGAGGTTCAACAGAGGTGCACTGAGCTTAGCAATGGGACACTATCATGTCATGAAGGAAGCACTTGCGCTTGGGTACAAGAGGATACTAGTCATTGAAGATGATATAGCTTTCTTGAAAGACTTAGAGAAGATCGCTGACATCATCTACTCTATACCAGATGGAGACATAGTGATGTTTGACAAGATAACACCACAGAAAGACTTGTATGACGAGCTTCTCAATGATGCTAAGAATGGACTATACTTTGAGTGTCCTCACAACCTTGTCTTGTGGACTACATCTTGCTTCAGCCTCACTCCAGCAGCTATGGAAGACATCTGCATGAAACAAGAGAAGTACTTCAATGTTGCTGACTACTACACTAATGCATTTGTGCCATTAGAGACTAATGACAGTCCTATAGAGCTAGCTCCAAGAGACATAACTAGGTTTGTGAGCATCAAGAGTATTGCATGCCAGAGACCATCAGAAGAGACAATATCAGATCATGGAGAGACTAACAGTGTGTACAACCAAGAAGGACAGTATGCATGTGGAATAGAATTGGAAGAATACAACATCAAATAGAGAAACACTATGCCATTGACATTCAAAGAGCTGTCAATCATTGATGACTGCTCAACATTGTGGAACAAGTTCCTTGAACTAGAGGTGATGCACCAAGATGACAAGAAAGATGTGAAAGATGCAATCCACACAATAGAGAGGATTGTGATGAAGAGATCAGCTTACAGAGATCATCCTGATGTGTTCAGTGAAATGAAGTCTGTAGTGTGACTATGAAGCTCTTCACTTCATGCTACTCAATGATGTCAAAGATTCCTGAGAGCTATCTCAGGATAGGAATATCTAGGTTCATACCAAAAGAACTGCAGACAACAACTATCAAGAACTTCTTGTATACACCAAACAACATACTAGCTCCATCGGCAGAGTTGCTCAATGATATCAAGAGTGAGATGATCACTAATGAAGAGTATGCTAAGAGATACTACAAAGAACTTCAGGAGAGAATCACTAAGCTTGGGTTCTCAAGTGCTAATGAGTACTTTGCTAGGATGGTAAGCGAACTTGAGACTGTCAATTCAGATGGATTTGATGGTGTTGTGTTCTTGTGCTATGAGAAACCTGAAGAGTTCTGTCACAGGCATCTCTTAGCCGCATTGATGCAGAATCTAGGATTTGACATCAAGGAGTGGAAACCACTGACTAGAGGTGCACAGAGCAAGGAAGACTTGAGCTCTTCAGCACTGTTCTAGGAGGGATAAATAGCAGAAATTGACGACTTACACACAAGTAGCAACTATGGATAAAGAACTTGTATTTGTCCTTAATACAGAAGAGCTCAGGAATGCTGGATTTATTGGATCATTCAATGATTTTGCTGATGAGTTAGCCGAAGAGGACTACATTGTATCAGGATCATATGATGACAATGGAGCTCCAGTCATCACAATAGTAGGAATTGAGCAGGATACACTAGAGACAGCACTCAAAGATCATGGAATTGATGATCCTTCAGAGTTTACAGAGCCAGTTGAAGCTGGCGAAGCAACACCAGAAGACTTAGATGCTGGTGCTGGTGAAGGAGAAGAAGGAGACCATGCAGATGATGGAGCTGCTGAGCCAGATCCTGATGAGGATGAAGTTGACATAATTGAGGATGAAGATGATCCAATCATTGACCATAGCGGAGATGATGGAGACATTGATGATGAAGACATTGATGTCAACATAGATCTTGGAGACGATGACAATGATGACAATGATGACGATGGAGATGACATTCCAGATGACATTGATGAGAGCAAAGAGGTAGTGTTCCCAGTAAGAGGCACACAGAACATCTCTGAGTCTCTGATCACTAAGATACTTGCAGATGTCAAAGACACATTCTTGACAAAGAGAATCAAAGACCGAGTTGACACACTCACAGCACTCAAAGAGTCAGCAGACAGTGTCAAGATCAACCTCAACTCTTGGTCTAATGCTAAGGTCAATGGTGTAGAGATCTGGAAGTACAGGAATGTTGACATCTTAGACCTGCTGTCTGAGTCTAAGAAGAGCTACAGAGAAGTGTACAAGAAGTTCAAGAGCTTGAATGAGTCAATGACAAATGACAAGAAGAAAGAGTTTGTCAAGGTCCTCAAGAAGCAGAAAGCTCTCATTGAGATGCTTGAGTCTGAGTACAGGTTCAGGAACCTCAATGAAGACATCACTATAGACTCATCTAGTGCTGATGTTAATGCAAGCGGCGATGAAGGCCAGACACAAGAAGAGAGCACACAGGAAGCTACACTGACTTCTATTGTATTCAAAGTGAAGAATGCAGATGAGTTCATCAAAGTCCTCACTGATCATGGAATTCCATCTGAAGCATTGAAGAAAGGAAGCACTACTCCTGATGATGGAAGTGATGGAAGTGATCAGCAAGATGATCAAGCTGCACAGCCAGCAGCAGATGCAGGAATGGGTGCTGCTCCAGCTGCAGCTCCTGCACCAGCTCCAGCAGCAGGTGGAAATCCATTTGAGTCACTCACTACTCCTCTGACTAAGAAGAACAAGCTGAATGAAGATGGCAATCCATTTGATCAGCTTGCAGGACCACAGACTGCCCCAGATGCTAACTTAGGAGATCCAGACCAGCCAGGTCCTGCTGATGCTGTGGACCCACTTGCAAGTGAAGAGTCAGCAGATGCTGGTGAAGGAGAAGAAGTCATCCTGACTGACACTTCTTATGCTTCTAAAGTCCAGCAAATCCTTGCAGATGTGTATGGATATGAGAAAGAGAAGTTTGAAGAGAAGATTGGTGGAGAGATAGTTGATGAGGATGGCTCTGATGCAGGGGACCAGCAGACAGATGACAACCCATTCAATGAGATAGATGGCTCTGATGGATCAGATGCAGCAGGAGATGAAGATGATGAAGATGATGAAGATGTAGGCATTGAAGACAGTGTATCTCCTGAAGATCTGTTTGGTAATATCTAAGACAAACACGATAATCTGATAAATGGTTGGATTTGATTCCAACCATTTTTGCTTAATCTTGATATATAGACTAGCATATAAATTGAAACACATAGTGTCTTATCATGTCAGAAGAGAAGAAAAAGACTAAGAAGAAAGTCACAGAGAACAAAGAAGTCACAGAGTCACAGAGACAGTTCTTCAAGACAATCCTTGCTCTGTACATCACTAACAACATCAGCAAGTCTCAAGAAGAGCTAGATGAGTATATAGAAGGTCTCAGGACAGATGATCCATTCTATTACACTATTGACTGTATTGTCAATGAAGTGATTGAAGAGCCTGAGTGGATCAAGATCTTAGAGCATGAAGGGATGTCACCAGATGACAGGTCTAAAGAAGCTTGGGATGAAGAGTTCAAGAAGACACTTGACTTAGTAGACTTCAATTACTGCTTTGAAGATGGTGTTGATGAGATCAAAGCTCTTGATGTGTGGAGAGAGAAAGAATTCCAGATTTGCCTAGAAGAGAAGAAGAGAAAAGAAGAGGAAGAGAGGAAGAAAGAAGAAGAGAAGAGAAAGGCAGAGGAAGCTAAGAAAGCTGAAGAGACAGCTCAAGATGCTGATGCAGTTGAGATCAAAGACTCTTCTGCAGGTGTGTAAACAATCATATAATTGTTATAAAGAATGTTAAATCCTGACACTTTCCTGTGCCAGGATTTTTTAGTATCATAAGATTTGTGTATATTTGCAGTGTCAAACAATTAAATTCAGAAGAATATGGAGAAGAGTGTAGTAGATTTGTGCAAGGCACACAACAAAGAGTTCAACAAGAACTACAAGCCTGACAATTCAGATCTGTTCAAGATCTGCAATGTGTCATTCAGCACATCAGACTGCCAGATGACTACTAGAGATGGTGTTGTCAGTGTCACAGCTAAGATTGGAGTAGAAGACTTCCAGAAGATCATTGAGATGAACATCGCAAATGTGATGAGCTTCTTAGAGAACAAAGGATTCAATATCACAAAGAAATAAATCATGAATAAGAAAGAAATATCAAAGCTTAGGATGAAGTCCGCAGCAGAGACGGTCAGGAGAGCTCTAGATCGTGGATACTTGCTGAGAGTCATCAACAATGAGACTGGTGATCCAACAATTGTCCTCTGTGAGCCTGGAGATGAGAATCCTTCTGAAGGAGAGTTCATCCAGAATGTGAGTGAAATGGACAATGTAACTGTTACAGAGAATGAGTGGTGACTATGCAGATCTCTGCTGTGAGAGAGACTTGATGAATGACATCTACAGTGCTGATGACCCTGAAGATGTGTTTGATTGCTGGGGAACACCAACAATATACACCAGGTCTTCAAAGAAAGAGAAGAAACCATCTATATTCATGTCAGATGACACTCTTCCTGAATTTTTCAAAGTCAATGAAGACATATTGTTGAGAAGAGATAAGAAAGATCAGTCAGGATATAGCTTTGATGAAGTAGTTGTCATCAAGAACATAACTCCAAAGGCTGTGCTGTTCCAGATTGCACAGGAATGGGCTACTGACAGTCCTTACAAAGGAAGAGAGTTCTGGGAGCCTAGATCTATACTGTCAAAACTGGACAATGAAGCCAAAGTAGTTCACCTGCCACACTGGGCAAACATCATACTGTTAGGAATAGACATACCAATTTAAATAGAGTTTAAGAATATGAGAAAGCTGTTATTGGTTTTATTGCTGGTGATTTCTTTTACAAGCTGCAAGGAGACACCACAGGAGGCTGTTGATCGCCTCAAGAGAGAGATTGTTGTCTTAGAAGAGACAAAGGCAAAGTATGTCAAGAGTGCGGCAGAAGCCAAGGAACAATACCTCAGCTTGACTCATGAAGCTGAGAGGATGCAGTCAATAGTTGACAGACAGAATGCTGAGTGCAGAGCTGCTGTAGACAAGATGAAGTCAGAAGAGAAGAACCATGACATGAAATTGCATCCTGACAAGTACTTGCATGTCATCACTCTCAAGATACACCAGACAACTTACACACTGAGTGTTGGCGAATACATCAAGAACAAGATCAATGATGCTGAGTTTGACATTCCAGTAGACAGAGAGTTCTACAACAAGTGCCGAGTAGGGCAGGTCATCAATGATCCATCACTGAAAGTTGGATCATTCATATTCAATGGTGACTTGAGCGTGTACAAAGTGACTATCAGCAACAAGAGAATAGTGAAGCGATAACCAATTACAGACATGTCAAACAACATAGACAACAAGAAGAAGTGTGAAGCTGCTAGGAAGATAAAGAAAGTCCTAGAAGAGGGATATGTGATCAAAGAGTGGATCAATTCTTATGGAGACAAGATACTGGTTCTCTGCAAGGCAGGTGAGTATGCTTGCTCTGGTGTGTATCTCCAGCACTTTGACAAAGTGTGAAAGTAATAGGTTGCAAGTGTTCCTCATAGAACTTCTATGATCTCAATTTCAGCTATAGTCAACAGTGTCAAGAGAAGGCCTCAATACAGATTCACAAAATACTTGACAGGGAAAGAGCCTATTGGCTCTTCTCTCTATAATGAGAGGTTAGCTAAAGAAGAGGAAGATGTCAAGATCTGCAATGAGAGGCCTAGAGACATTGAGTCATTGAAGAAGTACTGCATTGAGTGGTCACAGAAGAACTATGCTATAGACTTTGAGTTCAGAGAGCACCAGCTTGACTTCATTGTCAGGCTCTTAGACAACATCTTGAACAAGAACATCAAAGTCAATGCTCTTGAAGCTCCTACTGGATCAGGAAAGTCATTCATAGCAATGACTCTAGCTGGTGTAGCGTGGGAATACTTCAGGAAGACATCGTACATCTTAGTGTCTGACTTAGGCTTGATGGACCAGTACATCAATGACATCAACCACTTCAACTTGTCATTTGGACATCTCAGAGGTCTCAAGAACTACTTCTGTGAGAGGAATGGCCAGCTGTTCCAGAATGGAGACTGCAAGCTTGACAAGATGGGATACAACCAGCTGATGGAGCGAGACACAGCAGAAGCTAAAGGGTACTACTGTGCTGCATCATGTCCATGCATACAAGACAGGATTGGTGCCATCACTTCTCCAGTGACCCTCATGACATATGTCTTGTATCTCTGTGAGATCAATGATGTCTTGCCTCTCTATGGTCCTGGAGACAAAGGCCTGCCACCATTTGACTATCGTGACATAGTAATCTGTGATGAGTGCCAGAAGCTTGCACCTATAGTCCAAGACTGGTGTAGTCCAACATTCAACAAGCTTGAAGACTACAACTACTTCACTAAGCTCATAGACTATATGGCAGAGAATGCTATAATACGCTATGAGGACCAAGAAGACATGTCAGCTGATAAACTTAAAGACCTTCATGAGAGAATCGCCCAGGCGGCGAACAGCGATGAATGCTATAGTCTCTACTGCCAGTATGAGAACATACAGAAGAAGATCTTTGACAGGAGAGAAGAGCTGAGAGAGTTCCTCAACAAGAAAGAGCATGAAGAAGGACTGACTAAAGAAGAGAGGTTCATAGTCCATGCTATCCTCTGGCTTGAGAACAGAGAAGCACACTTTGATCAGTTCATGCTTGTCATCAGAGACGTAGGAACAAGGTGGCTAGTCAAGAATGTCCAGAATGACTGGAAGACAGGCCAGCCTGACGACAGAGAGTTCAAGCTAAACTGCATGTTTGAAGACTATGAAGTGAAGACATATTTCTTAGAGCAGTCTTACCACTCAATCATGATGACTGCTACTCTTGGTGATCCTGAGATGTTCAGGCATGAGATTGGAGTGAGGCTGTACCCAATGGATCAGCAGAGTGAGAAGTTCAAGTTCATGAGGATCCCTTCAACATTTGACTACTCTAAGTCTCCAATCTATGTCCTCCCAACATACAAGCTGAGCTATAGAGAGAAAGAGAAGAACTTGCCATTCGTTGTGAAGCTAGTGCAAGACATCTGCAACCATCATGTTGGACAGAGAGGCATCATACACACTGGCTCGTATGAGTTCTCTAAGAAGCTCATGACTATGATGGATGACAACAATGTGAAGTCAAGGATCATCATGTACAACAATGTGAAAGAGAAGCCAGAAGCTCTTGACAGCTTTGAGTACTATCATGACAA
>Ga0310786_10008524_pt1 | contig 13140 bp, 9 predicted proteins | sample AusTroGonzalo_MG_FD_203881 | JGI IMG/M metagenome (GOLD analysis project Ga0310786, IMG submission 203881) | Bovine rumen microbial communities from tropical cattle in Woodstock, Queensland, Australia - Gonzalo_03 (v2) (version 2) | ecosystem: Host-associated > Mammals > Digestive system >... | reverse complement strand
CAAAATTCAACGCCTGGGTAGTTCCATCCAAATCAGTATAAGTCCACGAGAATCTCTGCTTGTTATCTCCGAGATGGCTGAGGTAGACCGAGAACATCGGGATGGAGGCGCGGTCGCCCCAACTTCCGAACGGCTTGGTATTGTACTCGACCTCCGTCAGCTGGAAATCGACTTCCATCTTCGTGTTCGGCCCGGCGCAATGACCGAGGCTTACGTAGGCGTCGCCTTCGGATTCAATATAGCCGTCCTCCGCAGAAGCGGTTCGGCACATTCCGCATACGGCTATCGCCGCCGCACCAATTACGAGCAGTCTCTTCACGGGTTCCCTCCTTTAGTGTTGGCGCGTATTATACAACATTCCCTCGCACATTACCATCGTAATTTTTGAAAATATTTTTGTCAGGAAATATTTTTGAAAGCAACAGCTATAGCCCTCCCCCGAGAATTAGTCCGAGACAAATTCTCGTTGACGTCCGGGGCGGGATGTGGTATCTTACGGGGCCATGGACAAGGCGACAAAGAGACATCTGGAGCGGCGTGGGGTGTTCGACACCGCCGTGCGGGAGTGGGAGAGGCCGTTCTCGGAGCGGAACCGTGACTTCTTCGCGTGGTTCGAGGAGACGGTGATGGGCTTCGATTCGGACGAGTACCGGAGCCGGTTCTGGCGCGAGGCGCGCCGGACCGGCCACACGATCGGCCCGAGGCCGTACGGGCTTCAGGAGCACGCCGCGGGCCGGGGCAGCATCGCGCTCTACTTCGCGCTGATGGGGGCCTCCTTCTTCTTCTGGCTTGCGAGGCGGGAGATCGACCGGCACCTCCACCGTCTGCGCCGCCCGTCGTACTACGAGGCCGAGCGCGCGCGGCGGCTCGCGCTCGCGGCGGAGCGCCGGAAGCTGCGCCGGAGGTGCACGCTCAACGAGAGGCCGTGCATGGACGCGATCCGCGACGCGCTCGCGCGGGCGCACGAGTCCGTCGAGGACATGGTGCGGCTCGGCTCGCTCATGGAGGACCTGGAGTGCCATGTGGACAACTCGCCGTACTTCCGGGAGGACGGGAGCTTCGCGGGGCGTCGCGGGGGGATCCGGCGGCTTCTCCAGGAGGAGGCGCCGGACCTCTACGCGCGGTACAAGACGCTCATGAAGTACAAGGCGCTCTCGAAGCGGTTCCGTCAGGCCGTGGGCGTCGGGGATCCGATACCGGCGTCGTCGGTGCTGCCGTCCGCCGAGGCGGCGGTGGCCGCGAAATCGGCGGAGATTCGCAGAATGCCGGAGAGGGCCGCAGGGGACGGATGCGGCGGCACCGCACAGGCCACGGACGCAAGGCACCGCAAAGAACCCGCCGGAGGCGTGAAGAGCGGCGATGCCAACGCGGGAAGGATGCCGGAGGCGGGGCTTGCGGCGGCGCTGCGGGAGGCGAAGGAGGTGTTCCGGCGTTCGCGAGAATTAATCTCGGACTGCGAGTGCTCGGTGGCGTCGCTGGCGGCGCAGCTGGCGCGGCGGGTCGATCCCGACTACGCGCCGAGGGTCGCGCCGAAATCCCAGTATGAGGAGCGGGAATGGATGACAGATTCCATGAATCTTCCATCAGGCAATAGAGTGAGTCGAACTGCATAGCGCCGCCCGCGCTACGCACGGGAATGCAAATGAGGATGTTCACAAATCGCAATTGTCACAATTGTCCACAAATCTCGAATTGACAATTTCTCCAAAACAACCAACTATCAACTACCAACTATCAACTACCAACTAAAACGGCTATGATTGATCTGCATGTACACAGCACGGCGAGCGACGGAACGGTTTCGCCAGCGGAGTTGGCTCGCCGGGGACGGGACTTCTTTGTGATGGCGCTCACCGATCACGACAACTGCGACGGCGTGGAAGAATTCCTGGTAGAATGTAAAATTGAAAATGGAAAATGTAAAATTGAAGGAGTTCCGCCAACGACCAACGCCCAACTGCCAACTGCCAACTATCGTCTGGCCGGTATCGAGTTGAGTGTGGAGCCGGGGGACGGGTATGACAAGTTCCATCTGCTGGGACTGGGCATCGATCCCGAAAATGAGGGGTTGAAGCGTTTCCTGCGGCGGATTCTGGAGGGGCGCAACGCCCGGAACGATCAGATCCTGGCACGCTTCGCGGAAATCGGCATCGCGATTCCGCGCGCCGAGATCGACTCGTATGCGCATGGCGAGGTGTTGGCGCGTCCGCACTTTGCGAAATGGCTGGTGGATCATGGTTATGCGCCCGATATCGCGACGGCGTTCGGCACCTACCTTACGCCGTCTTCTCCGCCGGAGACGAACTGCTACAGGACGCGCTACCATCCCGACCCCGGCGAAACGTTTGATGTGATCCATGCGGCGGGCGGCGTGGCGGTGATGGCGCATCCGCGGTACTGGACGAAAGATCCGGCGCGTCTGCGTGAAGGTCTGGCACGTCTGAAGGCGCGCGGATTGGACGGCCTTGAGGCCGTCTATCAGGCGAACGAACCGGAGGAGACCATCGACCATCTGCGCGCGGCGAAGGAGCTGGGGCTTTGCGTGACGGCAGGCAGCGACTTTCATGGCGCGCACAAGCCGACGATCACGCTTGGCATGGAGGTCGGTGACGAGCGCGCTTTCATGGCACCGTTCCTTGAACGGCTTGATTTCTGGCGAAAAGCGGCAACGGCATGAGTGCGGCTGCGGAAGGTCTTTGGTTGGCGCCGTTGAGGGGCGTGACGATCCGGACGTTCCGTTCGGTTTTCGGCGACGCTATCCGCGAGGCGGGGTTTTCCGGACTGTATGCGCCGTTCATCCCAGTGAATGCGGGCTTCCGCTTTTCGAAACGGCTCTTTGCCGACATTCTGCCGGCAGAGGGGCGGGAAGGCCTTGCGTTGGTGCCGCAGGCGATCGGCAAGGATCCGGCGGCGTTGCGCGAGTGGTGCCAGGCGATACGGGATCTTGGTTTCGTGCGGGCGGATCTGAACGCCGGGTGTCCGTTCCCGATGATCCGCCGGAAAGGGCGCGGATCGGGTCTCTTGCGTACGCCGGACGTGCTGGACCGGATGCTGGCGGCGGGATGCGAGGCGATGGGGGCTGGCAACTTCTCGGTCAAGACGCGTCTCGGGGTGGAGCGTCCCGACGAGCTTCTGGCGCTGATGCCGATCTTCAACCGCTACCCGCTGGCCGTACTCACGGTCCATGCGCGCACGGCGCGGCAGATGTATGAAGGGGCGGTGGACCGGGCGGCGTTCGAGAGGGTGGCGGCGGCGGCGAAGGTCCCGGTGATGTACAACGGCGATGCACCGGTGGCGCTGCCGCCATCTGGTCGCGCCGTGATGGTGGGACGGCGTTTCATCTGTTCACTCGCGAATCGCCCGGATGCGCCGGAGCTGCTTTTGCGCTACGTTGAGGCGAGCCGGCGGGAGCTTTGCGGCGAAGCGCCCGTGCTGGGGCGGATGAAGGAGCTCCTCTCCTACTGGTGCCAGGAACCGGGGTGGCGGTCGCGATGGGCTTCCATCAAGATGTGCCGCAGCGTGGATGAGCTGATCCTCTGCTGCCGCTAGGATTCTGTTGCGGGACGTGTGGAAGTGCCTGAAATATGCTACAATATCGCGCACGGACAAAAAAGGAATTCGTGAAATGTTTGAGAGGAAACCGTTTGGAGCGGAGGGCGCCGTGAAGCTGACGGGTCTCAGGACCATCTTGGCGGCAGGCCTTTCGGTGTGGGCGTTGTCGCTGGTGGCGGCGAACGCGACGGTTGCGCAGGAGGATGCGGTCAGTGCGACGATCGGAACCGGTCGCACGCACATCGATCTTCCAACCCGCGCGAAGATTGCGCTGGATCGCGCCAATGCAACGTACCGCTGCGGCGAGGAGGCGACGTTTACGGTCGATGTCGCCGAGACGAACGGCGCGAAATTCACGTCCGGAACCGTCACGTGGCAGCTCGACAACTACGGCTCGCACAAGTTTGCGGAGGGGACGGTCGATCTCTCGAAGCAGAGTTCGTTCACGGTGAAGGGTACCTTGCCGTATCCCGGCTTTCTGCGTCTCACGGTGAACAACGGCACGGGCGTGGGAGATTTCCACCGCAGCTATAGCGCAGCCTACGAGCCGGAAAAGATCCGCACGGGCCTCCCGAAGCCGGCGGACTTCGATCGCTTCTGGGACGAGGCAATGGCGCGCCTGGAACGGGAGGTGCCGATGGATGTGCAGATCGAGCCGGTGGGAGGCCAACCTAAGGGCGGCATCTCCCTGAACCGTATCAGCTTTGCGACATTCGGCGGAAGGGTGTATGGAACTTTCAGCTATCCGACCGATTCCACCAAAGGTCCGTTCCCTGCGCAGATACACTGTCCGGGCGCAGGGCCGGGCTGGCTTCTGCGCAGCCATCGCTGCGATGACCGGCATGTGGTGCTGAACATGAGTGTGCATGGGTTCCCCGTGCCGGAAACCGATGCCGAGCGCAAGGCGCTGTACGCTGCGCAGGAGGCGAAATACCGCAAGGTGCACGGGCCGAACGCCGCCCGCGCCTATCCGGTGGCGGGCATGACGGTGTCGCGTGAAGCGGTTCACTACTTCCCGATCATTCTTGGAATCAACCGGGCGGTGAATTGGCTGGCGACGCGGCCGGATGTGGACAAGCGGCGCATGACCTACTCCGGTGCGAGCCAAGGCGGCGGTTTCGGGCTTTATCTCGCCGGTCTCAACAAAAACATCACCAAGGCCTACATGGGCGTGCCGGCGCTGGCGGATCTGATGGGACTCAAGATGGATGGTCGTCAGAGCGGCTGGCCGCGCGTGATCGAGTATGAGACGCAGAAGGATCCCGCGCGCCTCGCGGTAATGGAGAAGGTGGCGCCGTACTTCGACGGGGCCTACTTTGCGGAGCGCATCACGATTCCCGTGCGGCTGTCCGTCGGCTACGCGGACGCATCGTGCGCGCCGCAGGCGGTCCTCGCCACCTACAACGCGATCCCTTCCTCGGATAAGAAGCTCTATCATGGCATCGGTGGCGTACATGGTTCGCCGAACGCGCCCATGAAAGAGGTGAACGCCTGGCTTGAAGCGCCGACGGCCGGACAGACGGCGGTGCCGGCTGAGGTTCTGGCGCTCAACAATCCGTCTTTCGAGGAGATCAAGGACGGAAAGCCCGTCGGCTGGCGGACGACGAACAAGACGATCCGGGCGGAGCGTGGCGTGGGGCACAACGGCTCCGGCGGCGTGGTGTGGGAGTCGAGCGACCCCACAGCGGGCCAGAGCGCCTGCTCCACCGAGGTCGAGGTCGGCCGGGGCGTCCCCTATCAGTTCTCGTGTCTGGTGCAGACCGAAGGCTTCGTGCCCGGGCCTCGCGGAACGGCGGCGATCTGCATGGAGTGGTATGACGCCAACGGAAAATGGATGGGGGGCGGCTACAGCCAGCGGTTTGGCGACCGTAAGACCGACTGGATCGAAATCGGCGGTGTGACGCGGGATATCCCGTTCGAGGCAAAGACCGTCCGTGTGCAGGTGTACGTGGCGAAGGGGGCGAAAGGGCGTGTGGCGTTCGACAATGTGACGGTCCGTCCGCTCAAGCGCGCGCCGGTGGCGTTCGTGTTCTCGAGCGTCTACCGCGATACGGCGGTTTCCGGTCCGGTGCGCTTCCATGCCGCGCTGTATCCAGGTCGCGACGTGACGGCAGCGGATCTGGAGGCCGAGTTCTCGTATCTCGGCGCGGATGGCGCCGAAGTGCGCGCGAAGCCGACGGCATTCGCCGCGGACGGCGCGACGCTGGCGCTGAAGGTGGAGGATCTCGCGCCGGGGACGCATCCGGTCGCGTGCGTCCTTTCGCGGAAGGACGGCGAAAGGCTCGGTTCCGCCGTCTGCGAATTCACGCGCGCGTCGTCTTGGCCGTCGCGTCGCGTCTGGATCGACGAACATCAGCGCTGTCTCGTGGACGGCAAGCCGTTCTTCCCGCTTGGCATGTACTGGGGGAAGGTGGAGGCCGATAAGCTTGCGAAGTACGCGGAGGGGCCGTTCAACTGTCTGATGCCCTACACGCGGGCGACGCGTCAGCATCTCGACATGTGCCAGTCCCAAGGGCTCATGGCGTTCGTGAACCTCAAGAACGAGACACTCCATTCGTCTTGGGCGCGCCGCCAGAAGATTACGACGCAAGCGGAGGTGGATGCGTTCTTCGAGCAAGAAATCAACAAGGTGAAGGACCATCCCGCCCTGTTGGCGTGGTACGTGAACGACGAAGCCCCTGTGACGGAGGTGCCGGAGCGCACGCATCTCTATTCCCTCTTCTGCCGCGTCGATCCGAACCATCCGACCTGGGCGGTGCTCGACCGCCTGCACGACCTTCGCGAGTTCATCCCGACCTGCGACGTGCTGGGCATGGATCCGTACCCCGTGGCGCAGAAGCCGCTGACCCACATCACGACGTTCATCCGCGGAACGCAGAAGGCCATCTTCAGCGACCGTCCGCTGTGGAACGTGCCGCAGACGTTCAACTGGGGCTGGTACCGCAAGCATCTGGCGGACAAGGAGCGGTTTCCGACGGAGCAGGAGATGAAGAACATGAACTGGCAGCATATCGCGCTCGGCGCAAACGGCCTCATCTCCTACTGCTACCATGCGCTCTGGCGCCAGGTGAAGCCGGAGGAATTCGATCAGTGCTGGCTGCCGATCTGCAACGCCGCCGCCGAGGTGAAGAAGATGATCCCTGTGCTCCTCTCGGTGGAGGACGCGCCTGCTGCGCAGGGCGCGCCCGAGATGGTGCCGGTGCGCACCTGGATGAAGGAGGGCGAGCTGTATGTGCTGGCGGTGAATGCACGCAACGAGGCTCAGACGGCGAACCTCGCGCTTTCCCGTGGCGCTTGGGCGGTCGCCGGCTGCGAGATCGGCGTGGCGGGTCGCCTCTCCGCGCCGGATCGTCTGGTCATTGAACTGCCGCCGCTCGGCGTCTCGTTCATGCGGCTGCGTCCGCTTCGGTAGCGCCAACGGAGAATCGTCGGAGACGTTTCGAACATGAGAAAAGCCAAGGTCAACATCTTTGAACGGCTGGAACACTCGCTCGTGAAGATCATCCAGCAACCTGACGCGGACAAGAACCAGTCCGGGCCGGTCCGTGTGTTGCTGGCGCTCCTGTTTGCGTTCTCCTGTCTCTTTCGGTTTGTCGTTGCGATCCGCTACTGGTTCTACGATCTCGGCATCCTCCGCCGCTTCCCGCTGGGCTGTCAGGTCATCTCCATCGGGAACGTCACGGCCGGCGGCACCGGAAAGACGCCGGTGACAGAGAAGTTCGCGCGGGAGCTCACCGCCTCGGGGCGGAAGGTCGCCATCCTTTCGCGGGGCTACCGGCGCAAGGAGGCGCCGTGGTGGAAGCGGGCGTTCACGCAGGTGATCGAGCCGCCCCTCGTCGTCTCGGATGGCCGTCAGGTGCTGTTGGACTCCGAGACGGGGGGCGACGAGCCGTACATGCTGGCCTCCAATCTGCCGGGGGTGTGCGTGCTTGTGGACCGCAACCGCGTGAAGGCCGGACGGTGGGCGATCCGTCGTTTCGGCTGCGATACGTTGATTCTCGATGACGGTTTCCAGTACCAGCGGCTCAAGCATTCGTTGGAAGTGGTGCTGGTGGACAAGACGAATCCGTTTGGCAACGGACACATGCTTCCGCGCGGCGTGCTGCGCGAGCCGGCTCGGCACCTTTCGCGTGCGGACGTGATCTTTCTCACGAAGTCCGACGGCGACACCGACGAGGTCATCGCGCGCATCCGGGAACTGAACAGGAAGGCGGAGATCATCGAGTGTCGCCACGCGCCGCGTCTGCTCCGCGACGTCTGGAGCCGGGAGGAGCTCCCGCTCGACTGGCTCAAGGGCCAGACGCTCACCACGCTTTCCGGCATCGCCGTCCCGCAGGGATTCGAGGATTCCCTCCGAAAGCTGGGCGCGCGCGTAATCTGGTGCGAGCGGTATGCCGACCACCACCGCTACGCTTCGAGCGAAATCATCTATGCGCTCAACAAGACGGCCGATCTCGGTGCCACGGCCCTGATTACGACCGAGAAGGATGCGGTGCGTTTCCCGCGCCTTGAGACGACATCCGTTCCGTGCTATTATCTGCGGGTGGACATCGAGATTCTCAAGGGAGCGGAAAACTTCACGGCGGCCGTGAACAGAATCTGCCATCTCGACAGCTCCCGCACGGAGAAGAAACCAAAGGCAAAGTGAAAGAAAAAATTGGAAGAAAAGGGGAACAACAGCCATGAGAAAAGGAATCATATTGGCGGGCGGCGCGGGGACGCGCCTTCATCCGCTTACGCGCGTCGTCTCAAAACAGCTTCTGCCGGTCTATGACAAGCCGATGATCTATTACCCGCTCTCAACCCTGATGTTGGCGGGCATCCGGGAGGTGTTGATCATTTCAACGCCGCAGGATCTGCCGAACTTTGAACGGCTGTTGGGCGACGGCGCCAGTCTCGGCATGAAATTCTCGTACAAGGTCCAGGAGGTGCCGAACGGTCTCGCGCAGGCGTTCGTGCTGGGGCGTGAGTTTCTGGGGCATGACGACGCCTGTCTGGTGCTGGGCGACAACATCTTCTATGGTGCCGAGCTGCCGCACATGCTGCGGGAGGCGAACGCGAGCACAGATCCAACGGTATTCGGCTACCGGGTGGCCGATCCGGAACGGTATGGCGTGGTCAGTTTTGACCGTGACGGCAATGCCGAGACGATCGAGGAGAAGCCGGCCCAGCCGAAATCGAATTATGCCGTTGTCGGCCTCTACTTCTATCCCAATGATGTTGTGGAGATCGCGGCCAATCTCAAGCCGAGCGCGCGGGGCGAGTATGAGATCACAGACGTGAACCGCGAATACCTTCGGCAGGGACGGCTCAAGGTGCGGCAGATGTCGCGCGGGTTCGCCTGGCTCGATACGGGAACACACCAATCGTTGGCGGATGCGACGAACTTCGTGCGCGCGATCATTGAGCGTCAGGGGCTTCAGCTTTCCTGCATCGAGGAGATTGCGTGGCACAAGGGATGGATTGACGATGCCCAGCTGGCGCAGCTCGCGGCCGGATACGGGAAGTCTTCCTACGGCAGCTATCTGAAAGGGCTTCTCGCATGACGATCGAACCAACGTCGATTCCCGATGTCAAGATTGTCCGGCGCAAGGCGTTCGGAGATGCCCGCGGGTATTTTGAGGAAACTTGGCGTGCGGATGAGTTTCTCAAGGCGGGCATTGACGTCCGTTTTGTCCAAGACAACCATTCCGTCTCGGCGAGAGGCGTCCTTCGGGGGCTTCATTGGCAGAAGCCGCCGCACAGTCAGGGGAAGCTCGTGAGCGTGATGGTGGGGCGTATCGTGGATGTGGCGGTTGATATCCGCAGGGATTCGCCAACATTTGGCAAATGGGTCATGGAGGAGCTTTCGGAGGAAAACCATTCGTCGCTGTGGATCCCGCCGGGATTTGCGCATGGTTTCATGGTCATGAGCGAAATCGCCCACTTCACCTACAAGTGCACCGACACCTACCATCCGGAATGTGAAGCGGGGATGCGATGGGACGATCCCACGTTGGCGATTCCATGGCCGACGGAAGGGATGACGGTGCTGACATCCCCGAAAGATACGGCGGCGCAGCTCTTTTCGGAAAGTGTGGCGATATGAAGATTCTCATTACGGGCGGAAAGGGCATGCTGGGGCGCACGCTTCAGAAGGAACTGGCCGGACATGAGCTGTTCGTCGCCGACCTGCCGGAGGTGGACATCCTCGCCCCCTCGTCGCTGGAAACCGCCTTTGCCGCCTTTCGTCCGGACGTGGTTGTCCATTGCGCCGCCATGACCAAGGTGGATGATTGCGAAACGAATCGCGAACAGGCCTATCGGCTCAATGAGGTGGGGTCCCGGAATGTGGCCGAAGCGTGTCGTGGCTGCGGGGCTCGGCTGATTGCGATTTCGACGGATTACGTCTTTTCGGGTGAAGGAAACAGGGCGGAAGCCATCGATCCGCATGGTGAGGGCTGGCGCGAGACGGATACGCCGGCGCCGCGCACCGTCTATGGTGCCTCGAAGCTGGCGGGAGAGCAGGCGGTTTTCGCGGCGTTGCCGGAGGCAGTGGTGCTGCGCATCGCCTGGCTCTATGGCGCGGGCGGCCCGAGTTTCGTGCATACGATGGCGAAGCTGGGCGCGCAGGAGGGCGCTCCGCTCAAGGTGGTAGATGACCAGCGCGGCAATCCAACCTCCACGAAGGTCGTTGCCGACGAAATCGGTTTTCTGCTGTCGCATCCGGATGTCAGCGGCATCGTGCATGGCACGTGCGAAGGCGTCTGTTCGTGGTACGATCTCACGGTTGAGCTGTTCCGTCTGCTGGGTTTGAAGCGTCGTGTCGTTCCCTGCACAACGGCGGAGTTTCCGCGTCCGGCGCCCCGACCGGCCTATTCGGCTCTTGCCAATACCGTCTTGGCGCTGAACGGGTTCCATGCACCGGACTGGCGTGCGGCGCTCGCCGATTTTGTGGCGGGCGAATTTTGCCGATGAACCCGTTCGGAGAGTTGCGTTTCAATTTCCAATCACCCATTACCGGTAACACTATGAAAAACATCCTGATCAAACTCGTTGTCGTATCCTGTGGCGTCAGCTTGCCGCATCTGACGGAAGCGTTCGTGCCCCAGAACCCCGCCCGTGTGGCGCAGATCGCGACAGTCCTCAAAGAGACGCCGTCAGCTCCGGGCGCCTCCATTTCGGATCGTGCGGTGTGGAATCGTCTGGCCGCCACGGCGGACGGGAAGCGGATCTTGCGGTCCGCGAAAACGGAACTGAAGAAACCGATCCCCGACTGTCCGGATTCGCTCTACCTCGAATTCACGACGCCCGGAAACGGCAACCGGACTCATTATGAGAAGCCGTATTTCGCCCGCACCAGCATGCTTCAGCGGTTTGTTCTCGGCGAATGCCTTGAGAACAAAGGTCGGTTTCTGCCGAAGATTGTTGAATGTATCGAGACTCTCTGTGCGGAGCGGAGCTGGACCATGCCGGCCCACGACCGGAATCTTGCGGTGTTTCACGGTAAACAGATGAACGTGGACCTGGGCGGGGCCCACAGGGCTCTGGAACTGGCTTCGACCTTGGCGGTGCTGAACGGCGTGCTGCCACCGGAGACGGTGGCGAAGGCGCGCGCCGAACTGGAACGGCGCACCTTTGCCCCCATGCGGCGTTGCTGTCTGGCCAAGAACTCGAAAGGCTGCAGTCCCATGTGGTGGTTTCAAGGCCGGGCCAACTGGACGGCCGTCTGCCACTCCTGCGTTGTGCGGGCGGCGCTTGCCGTCGTCGAGGACCGTAACGAGCGCGCCATTTTTGTCGAGGGCGCGGAGCGGAGCGTGCCGGGCTTCCTGAGCGGATTTACCGAAGACGGCTATTGCTCGGAAGGTCTTGGGTACTGGAACTATGGATGGGGAAATTTCCTCATGTTGGCGTTGGCGGTTCGGGAGGCCACGGACGGCAAACTGGATTTCTGCGCTTCAGCGAAGGCGCGCACCGTCATGAAGTTCGGCACGGGCGTGCTGGTCGCGGGGGGGCGCGCGGCGCCAATCGCCGACGGGGGCGGCAACCTTGAGAATGGCGTCCTTCAGCTTGGTCACCTGATTTGGCCCGATCTGCCGATGACGGCCCGAGCCACCGTACGCGCGCCGCTCGCCGACAACTTTTTGCGATCCGCGTTGCTTGACTTCGGGCAGTGGGATCGTATGCCGAAGCCAACCATGGTGGACTATCCGATCCGCACGGAGTTCCCGTTCGCGCAGATGTTCGTCTTGCGTCCGGGCAATAGCGACATGCCGTTTCGCCTGAGTGTGAAGGCGGGGCATAACGACGAGTTCCACAATCACAACGACATCGGGACCTATGCCGTGTTCATCGGGGAGGACCAGCTGGCGGGCGACCCTGGCGGGTCGGAATACACGGCCAAGACGTTTGGCGAGCACCGATACGAAATCAAGATCATCAATTCCTACGGACATCCCGTTCCGGTTCTGAACGGCTGCCTGCAGAAGCCTGGACCGCAATTTGCGGGCAAGATCCTGAACACGGAATTCTCCGCCGCGCGCGACACGGTCACCTTCGATATCTGTGGCGGCTACGGCGAAGACGCCGCCGTGCAGTCGCTTGTCCGTACGTTCGTCTACGACCGTGAAAACAAGACGGTGACCGTGACGGACAACGTCACCTTCAAGTCGACGGGAACGTTTTCCGTGCCAGTGCTGACGGCTGGTACGATGGAGCCGTCTGGCGGGGAGGGACGTTATCGCATTTCGGTTCCGGCTCGCAAAAAGGGATCCGCCTTGTCCGCCCGCGTGGAGGTGAACGTGGAGGGATCGCCGTGGCACATCGAGAAAGATACCATCCCGAACCCGAATCGGATGTCCCCGAACCGTTACGCCATCACCCTGAAGGAACCGGTCCGCACCGCAACGGTTTCGGTGAGATACGCACCTTAAGGCCGCCGCCATGTGGAACGCGGACCTTGGGATCATGGTGTTGAACGGGTGGGCGGCGAGCCCGCACGCGTGGGATCTGTGCACGTTCATGAGGGCGATGGAAGGACGGACGCCCGCTCTCTATTCCTATATCGATCAGCTCGACGGATTGCCGGAACGGGCGTTTGAAGCGGGCGGACGGTTCCTGGTCGTCGGTTGGTCGATGGGGGGCAGCTCGGCGCTCCGTTTGGCCTGCCGTTATCCAAGCCAGATCGCGGGTCTTGTGCTCATAGCGGCAACGCCGCGGATGATGGAGGCGCGCGAGACGGGCTGGAGGGGAATGTCGCCGATGCGGTTAGAGGCGCTTCGGCGAGGTCTCGAATTGACGCACGGACAGGGGTTCTTCGGAATCCCTGAAGGCCGTCCCAATCCCTATATTGAGGATTCGCCCGAAAATCTGGAAAGGGGACTCCAGTATCTCCGGGAAACAGATCTGCGCGAACGGCTGACAGCCACCTTCGGTGGCGGATGCGCGTTCCCGGTCCATATTTTCCAAAGCGAACACGACGGAATCGTCCGAAGCGCGAACGTGGACTACCTCCGACAGATTTTCCCGAAGGCCTCCGTGACTCTGATCCCGGGCAGTGAGCACGCCCTGCCGATCGCGATTCCCGAAGCGATTGACCGGGCGGTTGAG
>Ga0310786_10008522_pt1 | contig 13142 bp, 20 predicted proteins | sample AusTroGonzalo_MG_FD_203881 | JGI IMG/M metagenome (GOLD analysis project Ga0310786, IMG submission 203881) | Bovine rumen microbial communities from tropical cattle in Woodstock, Queensland, Australia - Gonzalo_03 (v2) (version 2) | ecosystem: Host-associated > Mammals > Digestive system >... | reverse complement strand
TCAATCACAATCTGCTCAACAAGGAGCTCCAGAAGTTTCTTCGTAAACCGCTTATCTTTTTCTGAATCCATGTGCTCCGTCGTTGCGTGGAGCTTGCCGTCGTCTCCCCAGAACAGAGCAAGCTCGCCAAAACCAACTGCTCCGCACCATGAGATTCCAATACCGCCGTTTTCAGCATACTTCAAACTGACAGGCCAAATCTCACAGATATAAAGCCCGTCACACTTATCACATTTCATCATGTTGTCTCCTTCACAGCGGGTGTACTCTGGACACCGATGATATTCTCAAAAGCCACGCTGCCCAGATTTAATGCTTCTCTTGCTTTCTTATCCGCTTCCGCAGCGTCGTTTGCTTCAACCACAACTGCGAGCGTATATTCGACACGATAAACCATAGTTACCTCCGCTCTTCATGCTTCTCGCACGGGAATGGGCACGCATCACATTGCGTTTCATCGCAATGCTCTCCGTCCCACATATCGTTAATCAGTACACAGCTCACAACGATAATGCTCATAAAGAAAAACACAAGCATGGCGAGCCCAATCAAGATGCCCTTAATGCTCATTGAAAACCACCTGCTCTCCGTACCCAAGCGTCCAGCAACCACCGTCTGTCAGCGCACACTCCGTACAGTTCCCTCCGCACTCAACCGCAGATGGCTTCGCAGTCGTCGTATTATCCCTATACCTGACATGCGCCTCCGGCAAATTGAACGGATTGTCCATCGCAAGTCCGCGCCACGCGCTGAAAACCAGATGAAGATTCTTTGGAATCACTCCGCCATTTTCCAAATATGTATTTATGATGCTGTACTTCTTTGTAAAACACAGCATTTCACAATGCGGGTTGCGCTCAGCAACCTCAATCATTTTGCGGAGATAATTCAAATCAATGATATCGCCGGAAACATGATAACGAAAAAATCGAGACATCATAATTGACGCCTCGACTTCTCTCCAATATACTGCTGGACTTCGCATGAGCAACTCATAGTTATGACGGTAAGCATCTCGCACAGACGGACGCATTCTTTCCAGCTTCTTTGCGTAACATTTCTTCCCACACTCACAGTCGTTCCGGCATGTCAACCCAGCCGGAAGCGACACGCTCGGTATCGTTCCGAGCTTTGCGTTGCCGCTTGAAATTTTTACATTTATAGGAGTCTCACCACTCTTTCATAAAGCATTACAAACTTCATGTATGTCGTGCGCTCGTTGTGGTAATGTCCGAAGTACCACTTGTCGAACTGTACCGTATGCGCAATTTCATTGAAGTACATCGTAAGCTTATCCGGGTTGTGATACCCATTCACAGACGCGATTTCCTGCGGGCAACAGTGTGAGATAATATAGTCCACCTTGTTACCGTTTTCGTTCAGCGTCTGTAAACCGAAGTCCATCTCTTCCTGAGTCGGAAGCTCCTGTTTCCACCAGGAAACATGGTTGATACGGAACATTCTTCTCTGCTTATACCAAAGACGAATCGCGTTGAAGAACTGTTCGTTCGTTTTGAAATCATCTCTGTCCAGGATACCGTCTCGAATGTCGTGGCTCTGCGCTCCGCCAAAGGCAAAGAACTTCTTTCCCTCAAACGTGAACACATACCCGCGCATCAAATGAAAAATGTTTTCACGAATCTGATGTGCCTTTCCTCCATGGAAATCCACGACAGGAAATTCGTCTGAATACAGACGGTCGAAGTTTTCGTGGTTCCCATCCACAAAGGCAGTCGTGAACGGCTTTCCCGCGAGCCACTTGAACCACCATCGCTCGGAATTGCTGTCATCCCATATCCCGAAATCGCCGCAGACAATCACGATGTCATCACGGGTCATTTCTTTTTGCTCTGGGAAGTTATCCGTCGAAAACCTACGATAATCGGCGTGGCAATCTCCAGTTATGTATATCATTGTGCTTCGTCCTCCCCTGCTCATAATCCGTATGAGCTCGTCTGAGAGCTCATATGCATAGAGCCCCTGCCCACGGGCGTTATTAAAATCGCGTTAGCGATTTTAATAAAAGCTCTTCCTGCCGGTCAAATCGTTTCGCTCACTGACAGCAAGCGATGCTCAATCATATGTATAGAGCAAATCTACATTATGAGCAAATGCTCCGGTAGCGAATTATGTATGGTATATCAAACGTTGAGAGAAATCGTTTCCTCAACGATAAGATAGCACGGATAAACCAGGATAAAGCTGTAGGAATTGTACGACGCTCCCGGCATAACGGCATACGGATAGAGGCTTTCGTCCGTGACATTGAACAATTCGCAGCGTTCCTCGTGGGACATTTCGGAGATTTCATTGAACATACACCAGTCTTCCACAAGGAATACGGTTATCTTACTCGCGCTTTCATTCTCTCCATGAAGCTCTGATTCGTAGAGCTTCTTCATCCACGGCACAGTCCTCATATCTATCAATCCTTCTGTTTCAAAAGGTACTTTCTGCTGACATTCTTGAAGGAATCGCATCCGTCCAAAGAACGATATACAATGCCCTCTCTCTGGACGTTCGGATTGACGGCGGATTTTCCGTCTGCGTACTCTTTGAGCTCTTCCATCGTATCCTGCGTTTTCTCTATGCCGAGAATCGGAACCCACTTCATGCCCCAATTCTCAATGATGCTGCGTCCATCAAGCGAACCGACGCGGCCTGTTTTCGATGTGATAAAGTTGAAGACGTATAAATCATCTTCTGTGAGTTTCAGCGGATTGCCCTGCACAGAACCTACGGATTCTCCCTGAATGCAAACCCACTGGAGCTCTTTGTGCTGTTCCAGATATTCACGGAGGTGACGCTCGATGTCATACTTGAACGCCATGTCCCAGTAGATGTTGTGGTCATGGTATGTCTTTTGATTTTCATCCGCCTGACGCACATTCCTGGAGCACACGAAAAACTCATACTTACTCTTGCCAAGCTTCTTTGTGCGCGTCATCGCATATGTACTCGATGTTCCGTCCAGCTTCTCCGTGAGCAGGTATTCCTTGCCGTCTCCAACGCGCCACGGCTGGTTTTCGACACGCTCTTCGTCCGTCTTCTTCACAAAACTCGGGAACGCAAGCGGCTTATCCTTCTTCTTTCCAAAAAACACGAACAGGATTTTTCTACCCCATTTCCGCTTCATCATCCAACGAATCGGCTTTGTTTTGAAAAGCTTCGGATGACGCGAACCCATGGATTTATACTTGGAGTCACCGTTCGGCGTGCGCTTTCTCACATTATCTTCTGCCACAGAATAGACAACGCCGAGTTTCTGTGTGACATCCGTGTTGATATCTGCGTCTCCGAGCTCCGGGAAAAGACGAAGCGGTATCAGCAAACCCTGGCTATATACCTTGCACATTTTCTGAGTTTTGATTTTGTACTTCTTCGGTTCAAGGAACTTGAATCGCTCGTCCTTTTCTGGAACCTTGCTATCAATCTCAAAATAGACACACTTATCTCCAACATGAAGCGCGTCGTTTTTGCTGATGATAACCCACCATCCGTTTGTTCTGGCATATTCTACCCTGTCGTAACCGTCAATCGGCTTGATTTCATCAATCGCAACGACATATGCCAGAGCACGCTCTCCGTTAATTAACATCCAAAACCTCCTGTTCTTTCTTTCGTCCTGTAATCTGAATACAGTCCTCTGGGCATCGCCGAGAGCTCTGAAGCGAGCCTGGCAGGGTGCAGGTTGGGTTGCGAAGGATTCGTTTACCGCGTATCCTACAGTGCTGCGTTGCGGTACAACGCTTGTTACCTTCGTATTTATTCTTGGATTTATCCAGAGTACCTGCAGTCCGGCGGTCGGCTCAGTTGCGTCGCTGTCCGTGGCTGCCCTTCTTCCGTACCTTTGCGTCACTCCCGCTGACAGCAGAAGCGCTATTTACATAGCCATTGCATTACAGGTTAAAACATAATACAGTCTCTCGTGATTCTCTTACGAAGCAAATCATCTGATATGAAATCCCATGGACGCCAATCGTACTTCTCTGTTACGTCTCCGGTGATGTCATACACTCTGCCTCCAATTTGAGTTCCAAAGTGGTTGATTACTTCGTCATACATAATTTTTGCTCCGTCTTTCAGGAACCGGCGAAAGAGGATATATGCGAACCAGTAGCAGCATCCGTACTGAAACGTGTCTTCTGTCTTTTCGTGCTCCGTGAATCTGCCGATAAATTTGTCAACCTGGTTCATCCTCTTCACCTCTCTTTTGCGATATAAAAACCCGCGCCGGGAACAAGCGCGGGTTTCTGTTTATTCTCCGATATCTAATCCTATGATTGAGCTTGAACCAGTGACGGTTGGGAGCTTGCCGTCCCAAGCCTGCACCTTTTCATACTCAATCAGGGAGTCCGTGAGACTTGCGGATAGCTTTCTATTTGCTGTCGCCTGTGCCTCCGCAACGGCAAGAATCGCATCAGCTTCTGCCTGTGCAGCAATTACCTGCCTATCCGCATCCGCCTGCGCAGCAATCCGCTTCTGCTCGGCTTCCGCGTTGGCAATCTGGATTGATGTTTCGTTCTCAATCTGCTGACGTTCATACTGAAGCTGTGCAACCTGCTTTGCAGCAATCGCGGCGTTATAGGACTCCTCGAAATCCATGTTGTTGATATTGACATTGATGATTGTGATGACATTGGTTCCACCATACTTCTCGTCGATTGCCGCCTGCAGATTCTTAACAGCAAGCGGTTCAATTTTGGAACGGTTTGTCACATCTGTAGAATCCAGCGACACCATTGAGGCTTTCATTGCTGACGCAACCAGCGTTTCCGGCAGCGCATTCTGCGTGTAATTTGTCACGTTCGCATAAATCCAGGCGGAATACTCCTTGTTGATGCGATATGTAACGACGACGTTTTCCATATACACGACTGTGCGTTCGGAGCTTTCGCCCCAAATCCTGTCCTTAAACGTGATTTCCTGCTGCTTGTTGTTCACCTTCTGGATGTGCTGAACATATGGAATCTTCAGCGCAAACCCGTTAGGAACAACAGCTTCGTCAATCTGTCCGAATGTTGTACGGACGCCGGTATAGCCAGATGGGATGACGGCAAAGCTGCACAGCAGGGTTATCAGAAGGAACACAGCAATAATCGCCGTAATCACTATCCGATGCACAAGCACATGTCGAACCGTTCTATCCTCGCCGTATCTGTCTTTTGTGGTTGTCTCTTTGACAAAGAAACTCATTTGTACACTCCTTTTATTCAAAAGCGCTGGTTCCCGAGCAAAGCTCAGCGCGTTTTATCATCAGCGATTTCCTCGTCCAGATAAATGATGCGCCAGTCGTAGTCTTCGTGGTTCACGCCATCGTTCGCCCAGCCGCAGTCTTCTCCGAAACCGTAGTCATAGCTGTCGTCGAACTCGTCATAATCGTCGAACACTCTTTCCGGTACTTTGCCCCATTCCATCATTTCCTTATGCATACAAGCCTGCGCTTCTTCCAGCGTGTCGAAGAGCTCTGTCATAATTTCTCTGTCAGCGACAGAAATCAACATGAACTTTTTCTGTTCCACTTTATTATCCATAACTTGCCTCCGTCTTGTCGTCTCTGACGCGGATAAAAATTGGGAACTGTAAGCTTTCCATCCCGGTGTTCTTATCCGACGACACTTCCTTATATTTTACCTCACACAGCATACCGGCAATTTCATCACGTTTCTGCCAATAGTCCATGCGCTGTTCATCCGAAAACCCGGAACCAACTTTCACTTCGTTGCCTTTGAAATCAAGGACAAAAGCGCCAAGCTTTCCGGCAAGTCTGCCGCTTCCCTCTTCGCAGCGAAGAATCGGCAAATCCATTGAATAGAATTGCTTGACTTTAAGGATGCCGCGATGCCGCGTTCTGTAATACGGAACGTCTGTGTTTAGCATCAAGCCCTCTTTGTCTTCGGCAACCATCTGTTCAAGAAGCTCCCAAATCTTGCTCTGGTCTGTGCCGTGGTACAGCACTGGGAGAACTTTCGTATACTCCGATGTGAGCATCATATCGAGGTTATCAAGCACGGCTCTCCTATTGGAATAAGTGACGCCAGGACTGTCGCTTTCAAAGTCCTGGCGTGGAATTACGTCAAAAATCGTATAGCAAATCTGAGTTTTATTTTCATCGTCGGAATTGATGATTCCAGTCGCTACGCGGAATGCCTCGTTGTCGCTGAGCTCGCCTTTATCTTTTAACGTCAGCTCTCCATCGAGCACAACGCCGGTTTGCAAAGCCCATTTGTTGACTTCGCGGATAATATGGTTTAGTCCTCGATACGGCTGCCCACTTCTTGAAATCAGCTCACCACGATACAGCGTCGCCCTGACTCCATTCAGTTTCTGCGTAAGCCAAAACTCAGTTCCTTCAGGAATTGGATACTTATCAATTGGATATGCCTGCTGTACCTCCCACTCAGGAATCAGCCCGGGTATCACCTTGTTGACTGTCTTTGCTGTCACGCCGAGCCGCAGCGTCCTTGCAAGGAGCTTGATGTAAATCTCTCGCTCGTCTTCCGGCGTGTTGTTATATAGGAACACCTGAACCTGACGAACCGTTGCGTCATCCATACCACGAAGTCGGGAAAGATACTCGCAGCAATCGAAAATATCGTGAAAGAAAACGGCTTTCGCATCTTCAAGCCTTACGTTGGCAAGATTGCGAAGCCGTCTTTCAGACAGGTTATATGTAATCAACGGATTCAGCGCGAAATAGAGGAGGTTACGAAACGATGCGTCATTCTTATACTTCTGGATAACAGCAAGCTTTGCATTCGCTCCTTGTGCGTTTTGCAACTCGACAATCTTTTCTATCATTTAATCACTCCTCTTCCGAACCTGCCTTAAAGTTGTATATCGGCTTGATAATCGCGTTAATTTGAACCGTTGGCTCGATGTTGTCAACGATATCCTGCATACCCTTGTATGCCATCGGACATTCATCAAGTGTGGAGCTATTCACAGACGTGGTATAAATACCGTCCATCTGTTTCTTGAACTCGGAAACAGTGAACATTTCCTTGGCGGCACGACGGCTCAATAAACGTCCAGCTCCATGCGGAGCGGAGCAATTCCAATCTTCATTCCCTTTGCCCGTGCAAAGAAGACTTCCATCCCTCATGTTGATAGGGATTAAAAGCCGCTCTCCGGCCTGAGCAGATACGGAACCCTTACGCAAAATCATGTGCTCCACGTCGATATAGTTATGGATTGTCGTCAGTCTGTCTTCGACGTGAAAACTCATTTCTTTTACGATGACATCCATCATCGCTTTACGGTTCAGGTCAGCATAACGCTGCGCAATCTTCATGTCATGGATATAATCCTCAAACAAAGCGCCTTCTACATACGCAAGCGGCTTTGGAATCTTGGTGATTTTTGATTTCATCTGTTTCAGAGTCGCTTCGATTTCTCCCTTACGCCCAGATACTTTCAGTTCGGCAACCGTCCTTGCGATTTCCTCTGGAGAATACGAGGTAAGAGCTTTGTATGCCGCCTCCTGATAGAAGTTGGCAATCTCAAGCCCAAGATGTCTACTCCCGGAATGAACAACAATGTAGATATCGCCATTGTCATCCTTATTCGCCTCGATGAAATGGTTGCCTCCGCCAAGTGTGCCGATGCTTTTCGATGCTCTGTCCGTATCGACGTGCTTCACGCAACGCAACTCATTCATGTCTATTTCGGAAGCAAAACGATGTGGTTTATTGCGAATCGAAAACCCTGACGGTATGCCATCACGGATTACCACATCGAGCTTACGCAGTTCGATATGGTCTTCCTTAATCCGTATCGTTTCCATGCCGCAGCCGATATCAACGCCGACAAGATTTGGACAAATCTTATCTTGAATGGTCATTGTTGTACCAATGGTACAGCCAGCACCGGCATGAATATCCGGCATCATGCGAACCTTGCTCCCGGCAACATACGGCTGGTTCAGCAGATTGATAACCTGGGAGATAGATTCATTGTCTACCAAGTCTGTGAATACCTTGGCGCTCGCGTACTTGCCGTTCAGCTCTAACATTTCGCATTACTCCTTCTTCGTTAATTCATACATATCAGCTACTCGACGCCGAAGCGCTATTAGTTGGCTTGCGTCGCCACACCACTTCCATAACTCCTCGCTTTTATGTACGCCGTTCCTCCACTTAATCCCGACAGTCTGAGTATCGACGTGGAACGGTGCTCATGGCCTTGAGCGATATAGCCTCTTTACCTGCCCCTTACTGTCTCGGCTTGCTTTTGATAACCGGGTGCCAGAGCTACAAGCTCGTGCCCTACTATCTTCCCGGTGCCATATTTCGGCAAAACAAATCGTCGCCACATTTGCGTTTGCGGCGGTGGTGTCGGTGGCGGGACTCGAACCCACGACTTACTGATTAAAGGTCAGTTACTCTACCAACTGAGTTACACCGACTTATGACTCGTCCATTCTTGCTCCACAAATGGCGCAATACTTTGTATCATCCGATACGCCGCAAGGGACACCATCACAATGAGAACAATGCGGAACGTTAAACGCTCTGCCGCTAATAACTGTGGGCTTCACCCAATGAGCGTGAATAATCGGAGCGACATCTGCGGTGGGCGTAAAGTCTAACGCATCGGCGACGCACTCTGCGTTAAATCTTCTGCCATCATAATCCGCATCAACTTCCGCCCTGCGTGCAGCCTCTTTTGCCGCGTCAATCTCGACATACTTCATCAAAGGTGTCCTCCTTAAAATGAGTTGGAGCTGGCGACAGGAATCGAACCCGCAACCCCTTGATTACAAATCAAGTGCTCTACCTGTTGAGCTACGCCAGCATATGCGCCGTTTTCCGGCGCTTAATATACCGCAATCCGTATCTCCGAACGCAAGTCTTGTAGGAGGAGATATGCACAAAGCGCCGCTTAAAAGGCGAAGTAAATGGCTATTTCAAATTTATTGGCTCAATAAATTTGAAATTGGCTTTTACGAGCTCTTTTAAGCGCAGGCACCGTTGCGAACCGCTCGCTGACAGCAAACGGGATTGTATTTTCTATGTATCAAAAGAAAGCGAAACACAATCAATTTTCATTGCGGTAATAATAATGCACCCTGTCGGGTGCGATTATTATTGTTTACTTTATTCCCACTTCGGTTCCGGGGCTCCGATTACGCAAGCGGGGGCGACGCCGTAGCTGTGGCCGGCATAGTTGCTGTCCACAGACCCGCCCAGGTACACGAGGCGAACAGAGTAACCAGAGCTGGCGCTGGGAGTCCGCAGCCAATACCAATACGGCTGCCCTCGAAGCGTCTTAATCCTGTTCTTCTGGATTTTGAAGTAGTCGAACTGAATATCTCCTATGTCAATGCCGCGATACTCTTCTCTCTCCAATCCAAAAACCTCAACTTGGGAGAGAAGCCACAGCTTGTCTGTGAACTGGTGCATCTGCCCGTCATACGGTTTCTGCTGGATTGTACGCGGCTGAATTACGGCAGCAAGCTCGTCCGGCAGGAGCTTGAAAACCTCTTTCGTAATATACTTCCGCATATCACAGGTTTCATATCCATTGTTGTATCTGCCGGAGCTATTCATATCGTGTTCATCATTCAGGCAATCTTCAAACGAAAACGCCATACTGTTTTCCCAATACGGGTTTGCATGAACCGCAACGAGAGAAATCTTCTCGCCGTTCTTGAGTTCCACGGGAATCTTGTCTCCAACGCTGATAACACGCGCTCCCTCACCTATAGCGATGCTCTCCGCGAGTCCATCCCATGAAATCCTGTCGATGGATTTTCTGATGATTTTCACATCGCCAAACGCTTCTTCTCCCTCTGCCTCAGCGAGTCCAAATCTGCACCCGCAGGACGGGCAGTTCACATATCTCTCAATGAAATCCACAGAGAACACTCCTCCCTAATAATATGGTCTGAATAGCGGGACTCGAACCCACGGCCTCATGCTCCCAAGGCACGCGCTCTACCAACTGAGCTATATCCAGATATGGCGGGGAGACAGGGACTCGAACCCTGAAACCCTTTCGGGCTCGGCAGTTTTCAGGACTGCTGCCTTACCAATTAGGCTATCTCCCCATAAGAATATAGGCATTATCTCGAATTAAGGAGCTTATTTCCCGACAACCCACCCTCCTGTGAGCCCTGGCCTTGGAAGTCGAGTACGCGAAGCTGCTTTGTTATTCGGCTCCTCCATTGAAATAGACTATGTACACTTACTATTTCCTCTGGATTTTCCGCTCCCCGCTTTGCACGGGCATAACGATAATGCCTATAATGGTGCTGGCAGGTGGAATTGAACCACCACTCTCTCGATTATAAGTCGAGTGCTTTACCCGATTAAGCTACACCAGCATGTCGGCTGCGTTCAACCGCAGCCATATTCGTAAATATCGTCGTCAATCAGAACTTCTGCTTCTTGTGGTGTCAAATCTGTCACTTTGAGCAGGATGCTGACAATTCTACTGTGAACTTCCTCAAGAGATTTCGGCTCTTTTTCTCTGCGTCCCCACGGATAGGTAGGCGGATAAAGGAAATAGTATTGCCCATCGCCGCTATCTCCAAACGTGAAGATGTCGTCGTCGTCAAGACAGCACAGGAAATCCGCGATGTTTTCAAAAGCGTTCCCATACAGGAAATCATCGAGTTCAAATCCTTCCTCGTCAATCTCCTCGTCGGGAAGCTGCTCTCGGACAACAAGATAGCACTTGTGCTTGTCAAGGCGGTCGTATATATCATCGCATCGGATGCCGACGCCCTCATTCATCCAGTAACTCATACTCATAGCGGCAATCCCTCTCTTTCTGACTCTCGCCTTGCCGCTTCCTTTATGCGATTAAACATGGACGCATAGATTGCCCGGTACAAAGCCCGCTCTGTTTCACGCTTAGACGGGCGTTCCGGCTTCGGAGGAAGCTCTCCGTTCTTCGCGGCGATTGCCGTTGGATTGTACTTATGCTGTCCCATATTTCACCTCTCGCAAAATTCCCACTCGCAGTTGTATCGAATAAACGCACTCAATAACCCGTCGAGATACTCGTCTATGTATTCCTCCGGGTCTCTGTCCTGTGGAACCGCCAATGTAATTCTTATCGGGTTGGCAGACATTCCCGGATATAGCTTGATTGTGCGTTCGTTCTCTGTAACGTGTTGTCTTGTCACATAACCGAGCATCCTATGCTGCAGAACCTCGCTCGGCGTAAGCCATTGCTGTGTCCACGTTTCTCCGTGGTCTGCACTGACATCATGGAGAGTGGAGCGTTCCTCTGCTGTATCGTGAATGTCAAAGTCGAAAAGCCCCATAATATGCTCCTTATATCTGCCGGTTCGGATACATCCATCTGTCGATTATACCGTGAAACCCGAGTCCTAAAATCATTACGACGGCGTCCGTCACAAACGCCACGATGCTCTTCGGAATCTTGACTGCAATCGGAATGGAATACAGATAACACTCAATCGCTGTTTTCGCCACAATCATCCCAACGGCGACAGACACAATGATGGCGACGATGCGCCAATGCGTCTTTTCGGTTTTACTAAAAACGAAACCGCAAACCACGCCAATGATTACGTTTGCGACAGCCCATCCTATTGAGAATCCATACGCAGAGAACAAGAGGCTTTCAAGTGCGCAGCCCACGACACCAACAATCGCGCCATACACACCGAACATGCAAAGCGCAACCGTAAACGCAATATACCCGAGGTCAACCTGGATATTGCCAATCAGGTTGAATCTGAGAAATGCGCTCAAAACGACATACATCGCGGTAAGAACCGCAAGATAGCAAACCTTCTTCGTGTTAGTTATCATGCTTTCCTCTCAATCCTTTCTCTATGCTTTTCGATGCAGACAGAAAACCTGCATTCCGCGTTCGCCCGGTATTCCTTTAACGTCTGTACAGCCTCTTTGTATGTATACTCGCTACACTCGCACTCCCAACCGTATCCCCAGTTGGTCATAATGTCATATCTGTCTCTCGTTTTGCGGACATACATAGCATTGCTCCTTAAAATCCCGTTTGAAGTCCGACAAAGTTGACGGGTTTCCCTGAGCGCTTATTGATACCGTGCCCAACAACCTTTACGCTGTAGTCCGTACACTGTTTCCCTTTGTACTCATACTGCTCCTCTTCAACGACAAACTGAACGGTGCCTTTGAAGTTCTTGATTAAGGTAGTTGTCCACTTACGGTTTATGTGGTAATCAAAGCTTGGATTGTATTTCAAAACCTCGTCGAGACTGATGACGGAAACAAGTCCAGCGTCAGCACAGAAATCGCCAAGTTTTCTACGATTGTCTGTGTTGAACACCGTGCAGCTCCAGTCTCCATAGAGCGTGTCTCTCGTCATGTAATGTGTTATGCCGAGAGCCTCTAAATCGTCGCCGTAACCGCATCTGTCCCAGTCGTTGTCCTTATGAATGATGTAACACGGGTCAGTAATAATGATGTCTCCATCAAACTCGACTGGCTCTGAATCAAGGTATGTGTCAAATGAATACCTGAGAAACCCGAGCTCCTCGATTGCAGGCTTTATTTCCTGGGTAACATTAAAGAGCATATCGCTAAATGCAATCATGTTGCACTTATCGTCGCCATACTGCTCTTTCCGTTTGTCGTATATATTCCACACAGGAAGTGTTGTTACGCCATAGGAATCGAAGTCGTTCTTGAGCTCCTGCATAATCATGTCGATTTCGTCGTCTCTCAAGAAGTGCTTGTCTTCAAGCATAGAGCGGATTTCTGCCATCTTCTCTTTTATCTGTTGTTCTCGCTCTGCATTCTTCTTGGAAACCCATTCTCTGTTCATATAGAGCCCTCCCTATGCGCCAAAGTCGTGTTTTGATAAACCGAGCTCCTCTTCGCGCTTAATGCAGAGCTTCACAACCCGGTTATACAACGTGATTTTACCTGTCAACGCTTTATCATCTTCAAGGAATGCCTTGTAGCTGATTGCCATCAGTTCTTCTTTCGTTGTTGCCATGCAGATTTTGGATTTGTAATCCGACAGTGAGGTTTTCATATCGCCCTACCTACGCCGCATCAATTTCCAGCATTTCCACGTAGCAGCAGTTGCGCTCACAGATTGTCATTCCGGTTTCGCAGCGGATATAATGTTCCGCCTTTTCGTATGTAGAAAACGCAGCAATCAGCGCGTCGAAATAA
>Ga0310786_10008520_pt1 | contig 13145 bp, 9 predicted proteins | sample AusTroGonzalo_MG_FD_203881 | JGI IMG/M metagenome (GOLD analysis project Ga0310786, IMG submission 203881) | Bovine rumen microbial communities from tropical cattle in Woodstock, Queensland, Australia - Gonzalo_03 (v2) (version 2) | ecosystem: Host-associated > Mammals > Digestive system >... | reverse complement strand
GATGACCAGCATATTGGGTATAACGAATCGTCATGTTGACTCCCTGCCAACCGCGATCGAAGAGTTCGACAATAGTGCGGAGGGGACCATAAGAGATGATGCGCTGAGTACGAGAGCGGACAGGATCGATCATTGTTGGTTCCTTGCCATCCCAGCCTCGGAAGGCACCAAGTCCGAAGGTGTTGCCCACCCACAACACATCGTCGCCATAGCCCTCGGCCTTCTGATCGGGTTGTGTATAGAACTGTGTGGCCTCCAGCTCCAACCTTTTTTGGAACTTGCCATAGAGGTCGAGCGTCTGGCGCTTGTCGAAGTAAATGCGGATGCCGTTGAGTTCGCTTTCGAAGTCTACGCCATGATGGTGCTGGATGTTATAGGAGTTGTCGCAGTCGCCACGGGCTGTGATCGACTCGATGAAGTTATTATGCTTGTTTTTTTTCTTCACCTTGTCATTACGGATGAGCATCTCGGCAAAGACACGGGCAGGGTAGGTACGAGGCTCCCCCTCACTGAAGAGTCTGACCTCATATGTCTTCGTTTCTTTCCCTTTGAGGTCGGCCAGGAAACAGAGCTCATCGAAGGTGTCGTTCTGGTCGAGGTCGTCGAGCTGACAGGGGATCTCCTGCCCGTCGACGGTAACGAGGGCTGAACGGATGTCGCCATAGCCTGTGAGAGGAATCGCGATTGGCTCGTCGGAGCGGACTGACGTAGAGGGGTTGCTGATGCTGACGGAGAGTGTCTGTTGCGAATGGGCTGCTGTGGTCAGAGCCAACAGCAAGAGGGTGAATATTTGTTTCTTCATACCATCTGTTTTAGTTGCCTACAAAAGTAAACAAAAAGGGTGAAAAACGTGTTGTTCTTTTACACAAATAAACAAAAGTGTGCAATTTTGGTACTTATTTTTAAAATAATTAGGTTAAAATTTGGTTTTATGAATAATTTTTAGTAAATTTGCACGGTCTTTTAACAAATAGATAACAATAGAAGGAGATTCGCAGTGCGTAAGATATATTATCTGGTGTTTGTCATAATGCTTGGGTGCATTAGCTGTGAATGGCAATTCAAGATGTCCGACGAAGCGGACGAGACAGTTGCCGTTGACCGCTATGACCGTATCCAGAGCCTTTATCTGACCACTGGCGACTTCTCGGCCTTGCAGCAGATGAACACGGTATTCCCGATGCAGACGAGGACGCTGATCGAGGATGTACTGCGCATTGGCAAGGTGAACGATCCGGAGATCAACAAGACCTTCCTTATGTTCTATCAGGATACCACGCTGCAGACTCTCATTGCTGAGACTCAACAGCAGTATGCCAGTATGGACGACATCAATGAGCAACTGACGCTGGCTTTCCGTTATCTGCGGAAACATATCCCCAACTTTGACATGCCAGAGGTATATGCCCAGATAGGGTCTCTCGACCAAAGTGTCATTGTCGGCAATAACACCATCGGCATCTGTCTCGACAAATATCTGGGCGAGGATTATTCACTCTATCAGAACCCCCAATACGGCTATTCGGCCGAACAGCTGCAGCTGATGACGAGAAAGTATATTGTGCCCGACTGTATCGGTTTCTATCTCCTGAGCCTCTATCCGATGCCTCTTGAGAGGAATCTGACACAAGAGGAGCGTGATGTCTATATCGGAAAAATACAATGGGTGGTCGATCAGGCAATGGGTGAGGATGTGTTTACCTCGGTGTATACCCGTATGGCCGACCGCTATATGAAACGTAATAAGAATGCCACTGTTGACCAATTGCTACGAAATAACGATTTCTCAGACTTTAAATAATACAAGGATAATAAATATATGACGAGACTTAAAGTTCTATGTCTTTCGGGGGCCATGTGCCTTGCCTCTATGTCACTGTATGCAGGTGAGAAACTGGACCTGAAGGCCATTACCAGAGGAGAATTCTCACAAGAGACGATGAAAGCTGTTCGTCCTATGGCCGACGGTGAGACCTATGCCCAGATCAGTGACGACGGCAAGCAGATTGTCAGCTATTCCTTCCGAACAGGTAAGCAGGAGAGTGTTCTCTTCGATGCAGAAACAGCCAGAGGTGGACAGGTGAGCAGGGTGGACAACTACATTATGAGTCCTGACGGCCGTCGTATTTTGATCCAGACGCAGACGAAGTCCATCTATCGGCACTCGTTCACAGCCGTCTATTATATCTATGATATCAGAAATAACAAGTTGGAACCTCTGAGTGAAGGTGGCCCGCAGCAGACACCTGTTTTCTCTCCAGACGGTAACCAGATCGCCTTCGTCAGAGATAATAATATCTACTTGGTAAAACTGCTTTACGACAATGCGGAGAGTCAGGTGACGAAGGACGGTAAGTTCAATGAGGTGCTCAATGGTATTCCCGACTGGGTGTATGAGGAGGAGTTTGCCACGAACTCGTCGATGGTGTTCTCTGCCGATTCGAAGCAGATCATCTGGATCCGTTACGACGAGTCGGCTGTCAAGCAGTACACCCTGCAGTTGTATAAGGGTTTGATTCCTGAAAAGTGGGACTATGCGGAGTATCCGGGGGCTTACACCTATAAGTATCCTGTCCCTGGTCAGGTGAATTCAAAAGTCAGTGTGCATAGCTTTGACATCAAGTCGCATCGGACAAGGCGGATTGAACTGCCGTTGGATGCCGATGGTTATATCCCCCGTATCAAGGCTACCAGCGATCCGACGAAGATTGCTATCTTCACTCTCAACCGTCATCAGGATGTGCTGAGGATCTATATGGCTAATCCACTGTCGACTGTTTGTCAGTTAGCCATCGAAGACAAGGTGGAGAAGTATATCAAAGAGGAGACCTTTGAAGAGGTGAAGATCACAGACAAACACATTCTTTTGCCCAGTGAGCGTGACGGCTATAATCATCTCTATTTGTATAACCTGAACGGACAGCTTGTGCGTCAGATTGTGAAGGATAAGTATGTGGTGCAGCATGTCTATGGCTACGATGAACAGACGGGCGACACCTATTTTGCTGCCAATCCCAACGGTCCAACAGAACAGCAGGTGATGGTGGCTCATGCCAACGGCAAAACGGAAGTGCTGTCGCAGAAAGCGGGGGTGAACAATGCCGTGTTCAGTAGCAATTTCAAGTACTTTATCAATACCTGGAGCGACCTGAACCATCCCGTTCAGTACACCCTCTGTCAGAACAACGGCAAGGTGCTGCAGACATTGATCGACAATCAGGAACTGGTGCAGAAACTCTCTGATTACGACTTGGGTACTAAGGAACTGTTCTCTTTCACCACCTCTGAGGGTGTACAGTTGAACGGTTGGATGGTGAAGCCGAAGGATTTTAATCCTAACAAGAAGTATCCGGTTATCATGTATCAGTATGGTGGGCCTGGCAATCAGCAGGTGCTCAACCAATGGGGTGTTGGCATGAGTGGCAGTGGCGCCATCCTCGAACAGTACCTCTGTCAGCAGGGCTATCTTTGCGTCTGTGTTGACAATAGAGGTACAGGTGGCCGTGGGGCAGAGTTTGAGAAATGCACCTATCTCCGTCTGGGTGAGCTCGAGGCCCGTGACCAGGTGGAAACAGCTATCTGGCTGGGACAACAGTCGTATGTCGACAAGGATCGTATTGGTATCTGGGGCTGGTCGTATGGTGGCTGGAACACGCTGATGTCGATGTCGGAAGGTCGTCCAGTCTTCAAGTCTGGTGTAGCCATCGCTCCTCCGACATGTTGGCGTTTCTATGACTCAATCTATACTGAACGGTATATGCGCACTCCCCAGGAAAACCAGCGTGGATATGACGAGGTGAATCCTATCGCCAGGGCTTCGCAGTTACATGGTGCCCTGTTGCTCTGTCATGGACTGGCTGACGATAATGTGCATTACAGGAATACGGCTGAATATGTGGAGGCACTGGTGCAGGCAGACAAGGATTTCAGACAGTTGGTCTATACCAACCGTAACCATAGCATCTATGGCGGGAACACGCGAAATCATCTTTTCCGTCAGGCTGTAAACCACTTTAATTCTACATTAAAATAAATAGTGTCTTCTGAAAAAATAATAAATAAATGGCTCGAATCGTGTATTTTAGGCAAAAAGTTTGTAACTTTGCAGCCGTTTTTGATACTCGACTGATGCTCAATCCTCTTCGTGTGTTAAAATATTGTTAATAATAATGCAGAGGGGTATAGTTTTCATGTCTTATCAGTTTATATAATAGAGTTGAATGTATAACATGAATAAAAGAAGAATGAAAACAGTCAAATGGTTTGCTATATGCCTGCTCGCCGTCTTGGTATCAGCAGGGTTTGAGTCGTGCAGTAGTGAGGATGAGTACAGCAGCCGACTCAGGGAGTTGATTATCAAGGATCTGACTTTCGAGCCGAATGAGGAAGATGGGGTTATGTCCCGTACATCGACCTTCCGTAATGAGGATTTGACAAACTATCTGGCGGTCTCTAACGCCTCGTGGTGTCATGTGTCTATCGATGCGACTAAGTCGCAGATGACGGTGAAAGTAGACGAGAACAACAGCTTCGACCAGCGTACGGCAACTGTCACGCTGACGGATGTCAAAGCACCTGAGATTTCCCGTACCTTCACTGTGACACAGAAGCAAAACAATGTGATCAGAGTATCGGAGAAGGAATATTTCTTGAAGACGGATGGTGGACAATTCGAAATTGAGTTTGAGCACAATGTCAACGACTACGAGATCTCCTGTGATGCCGATTGGGTGGCTTTTCAGTTGAAAAGCAGTACAAGAGGCCTCTCCAAGAATATCATTCAGGTTAGTGTTCAAGAGAACAAGTCTGGCCATGAGCGTAAGACGATGCTTTACATAGAAAGCGAGTCTACGGGTGCATTTGAAGAGATCACCATCAGTCAGGAGTATGAGATAAAGGAATATTTCCACATGCTGAAACAGGATTTCACCATAGACGAAAAGGGTGGTAATATCTCTGTCAGTGCACAGACCAATATGACCATGTTCGATATCTGGGAGCCTGATGAGTCATGGGCCAAGCTTGGTGAACTGGAATTCTTCACAGAGTTGTTGGCTGTCACACAGCATGTCAGTGTGGAGCCGTTCAAAGCTAAAGCTGCCAGCAGATCGACGACTATGTATATGCATGATGAAACGATTACCATCACACAGTACAGGAATCTCTATATCAAGGATTATGATTTCAGTATACTCCGTCAGGAGTCGAAACAACTGGATGTCTATACCTATGATGTCGATGCTGTCACTTGGTCGTCTTCTAATGAGTCGGTTGCTACGGTGGATGCCAACGGATTAGTGAAGGGTGTCAGCGTAGGTACGGCTACGATTACTGCAAAATCTTCAAACGGCAAGTATCAGGACGCTGTCACTGTGACGATTGAGAAGCCGGAAGACCTCAGAGAGCATCTCAGTGTGGACTTCCAGCCTTATTATGACGATAACAATGAAGTGGCAACGTTGAGCTGTACACTGAACAATGACAGCAAGCAAAAGATCCAGCTGATCAGATGTGAGATCTATTCTGATCTGAAGTTACTGAGTTTCCTGGATTATAATGACAAATCGGGTGTGCTTGAAGCTGGCGATAGTAAGAAAACAAGCTTTGATAATCTGGCAGGAAAGGGTTCGAAGTACGGCTTTACCATCGTATGGTATTATACCTACAATGGCGAAAACTTCACCTACCGATGTGAATATACGCTTGATTAAAATAATAAACCCCGCCAATTCAACTGGCGGGGTTTATTATTGGATTTCGTATTCTTAATAAGCGAAGAGAGGATAGCTCTTCATCTTCTCGTTGACACGTTGACGGACAGAAGCGATGACCTGTTCGTTCTCAGGATCATTGAGCACTTCCTCAATCCATGCTGCAATCTGTATCATCAGATCCTCCTTGGCACCACGAGTGGTGATGGCAGGTGTTCCCAGACGAATACCACTGGTCTGGAAGGCGCTGCGAGTATCGAACGGTACCATGTTCTTGTTGACAGTGATATCAGCAGCAACGAGGGCGTTCTCTGCCACCTTACCTGTCAGATCAGGATACTTAGAACGGAGGTCTACAAGCATCGAGTGGTTGTCTGTGCCACCGCTGACGATGCCGAAGCCGCGCTTCACGAGTTCTTCGGCCAGAACCTTTGCGTTCTTTTGAACCTGCTTGGCCCACTCCTTGAACTCTGGCTGCAGAGCCTCGCCGAAGGCAACAGCCTTGGCAGCGATGACGTGCTCCAGCGGACCACCCTGCTGACCAGGGAAGACGGCGGAGTTGAGCAGGGTAGACATCTTCTTCACGACACCCTTCGGAGTGGTGTAACCCCAGGGATTGTCGAAGTCCTTACCCATCAGGATGATACCACCACGAGGTCCACGAAGCGTCTTGTGGGTCGTAGAAGTCACGATGTGAGCCCACTTCACGGGGTTCTCAAGCAGACCAGCTGCAATCAGTCCAGCGGGGTGAGCCATATCGATCATCAGCAGGGCGCCCACCTTGTCGGCAATCTCACGCATCCGCTTGTAGTCCCACTCACGGCTATAGGCAGAACCACCACCGATGATCAGTTTGGGCTTGTGCCGCAGGGCCAGCTGCTCCATCTCGTCGTAGTCCACACGACCTGTCTCCTTGTTCAGGTTGTAGCCGATAGGATTGTAGATGATACCAGAGGTGTTGACATGTGAACCGTGGGAGAGGTGACCACCATGGTCGAGGTTCAGACCCATGAAGGTGTCGCCAGGCTTCAGCACAGCCAGCAGCACGGCTGCATTGGCCTGGGCACCAGAGTGGGGCTGTACATTGGCGTACTCAGCGTCGAAGAGCTTGCAGACGCGGTCGATGGCGAGCTGCTCTACCTCGTCGACCACCTGACAACCACCATAGTAACGGTGGCCAGGATAGCCCTCAGCATACTTGTTGGTCAGGTAGGAGCCCATAGCCTCCATCACCTGGTCACTCACGAAATTCTCACTGGCAATCAGCTCGATGCCTTTCAGCTGGCGCTGATGCTCTTTCTCGATCAACTCGAAGATTGCGTTGTCTCTGTTCATTTTTGTCCTTATGGTTTGATTTTTGCCTGCAAAGGTAAGCATTTTCCACGATTCCACCAAATCTTTTCCACCTTATTTATATATGGTAAGGGAAACCCTGCTACACTCTATCATTTCCAGATGATACTAAGGTCATTGAAGACTAAATTATGGGCGATATTTGAAACAAAACAAATAATGCCTTATAAGACTGAAGACGGCTTTTATGCTATGGCGAAGAGCCGCCCCTCAGTCTTGATGCTGTTGTAGTCTGGCAATTTTGGTCTTAGAAATCTGATGCTCATAATAGTTACATAAGTTACATTTTGAGTCGTAACTTACTTAATATCAGGTGCTTACTTGTAGTGTAGCTTTTTATAAAAGTTACATAATCTTAGGCGATTCATGATGGTTCTATGCAAAACATAGGATCAAAGGCTTGGCCGCGTATATTAAATGAAGGGTAGATCGCCACAACAAAACAATTTGTTTTGTTCTGTAAAAGATGCCTTCTAACAGTCGTGGAGACTATCAGAAAGAGAACAAAACAAATTGTTTTGTACCTGTGTAGGTTAGTGTAACTTTTATAAAAAGGTACACTACAAGTAAGCTTCTGATATTAAATAGGTTATAAGACATAGTGTAACTTTATCAAAAAAATGGCACTACACCTCAAGGTATAGTGCCAGGCATTGTATTAAAGAGTTGGTTTAGTCTGTCAGGCAGGCATCGAGGAGGTTGGAGATTAGCTGCTTGTCGAGGTGCTGGCCAATGAAGACGAGCTTCTGCATGCGGTCACCATATTGCTCGTTCCAATCTCGTTGGAGGCCTGGATTTTGAGCCATGAACTGCTCGAGTTCATCCTTCGGCATCGTGGCGTACCACTGGCCGGCATTACGGATGCTCACCTGTTTGCCGGCCTGCTCGAAGACATAGCATGTATCCTTTTCATCTTGGAAATAGCAGATGCCCTTGGCGCGGATGATGCCCTTAGGCCACTTGCGGGCCACGAACTCGTCGAAGAGTCCGAGGTTAAAGGGACGACGACGGTAGTAGACGTAGGTGCTGATGCCGTATTCCTCTGCCTCGCCCTCATCGTGGTGATGGTGGTGGTGATGATGCTCGTGACCATGATGCTCATGATGGTCTTCATCGTGATTGTGATGGTGTTCATGCTCATGATGATGCTCATGCTCATCGTGGTCGTCATCATCATCGTCGTCATCATCATCGTCGTCTTCATCCTCGTCGTGATGCTTCTCGACTTCCTGAATCCAAGTGGCCGAAGTGGCTACGGCGTCGAAGTCGAACATATTGGTATTCAGGATCTTATCAAGTTCCACGTCGCCATAGTTGCAGTCGATGATTTCGGCCTTGGGCTGGAGGGTACGGACAATTTCTCGGATGCGTCCCAGTTCGTCTGGGCTCACCTCGGCGGCCTTGTTCAGCAGCACAATATTGCAGAACTCTATCTGCTGGATGACGAGGTTCTCGATGTCTTCCTCGTCGATGTTCTTGCGGGTGAGGTCGAGTCCACTGCCGAATTCGTCCCTCATACGGAGGGCATCGACGACGGTCACGATGCAGTCGAGTAAGGGATAACCATTCTCCGTCACCTCAGGAGCCATCGATGGTATCGAGCAGATGGTCTGGGCGATGGGGCCTGGCTCGCAGATGCCGCTGGCCTCAATGACAATATAATCGAAATGCTGTAGTTCAATGATGTCCTGCAGTTGTTTGACGAGGTCCATCTTCAGCGTGCAGCAGATACAACCATTCTGCAGGGCCACGAGCGAGTCGTCCTGCTGGTTGACGATGCCGCCCTTTTGGATGAGGTCGGCGTCAATATTTACTTCGCCGATATCATTGACGATAACGGCAAAGCGGATGCCACGTTCGTTGCTGAGTATTTTATTTAATAAGGTGGTCTTGCCGCTACCCAGATAACCTGTCAGCAGTAAGACGGGGATTTCATTGTTCATGGAATTGTCAATTATCAATTAAACAAGTTCTACCTTGTTGATGTCTTGCTCCTTCTCACAATAGTGGCAGGTGAGGATGCCGTTGGCAACATGGAAGTGTGTCTGCATGGGTTCGTTGTTGGTGATGCATTTCGGGTTGTTGCATTTCACGATACCCTTGATCTCTTCCGGCGTCAGCACGGTCTTCTTCTCCACTACCTCGTAGTCACGGATGATGCTGAGGATGACGTTGGGAGCTACGACGGAGAGACGGGAGATCTCTGCGTCAGTGAAGAACTTGTCCGATACCTTGATAATGCCTTTGCTGCCTACCTTCTGGGAGGGGTAGTTAAAACCGATGGTGACAGGTGTCTTTAGGTCAAAGAGCCCTAAGAGACTGGCCACCTGATAGGTCTTTTCGGTTGGTATGTGGTCGATGACGGTGCCGTGCTCAATGGCGGCTACCAAACGTTCTTTCTTGTTCATAATTATCAATTGTCAATTATCAATTGTCAATTAGTATATAATACTCTTGTCGTTCTTTACTTCATCGAGGCTGATGCCAAGCACATCGCAGAAGATGGCTTCACGGGCAAACAGTCCGTTACCGGCCTGCTGGATATAGTAGGCATGAGGATTGTCATCCACCTCGTAGGCAATCTCATTCACTCGGGGTAGGGGATGCAGGATCTTCATATTGGGCTTAGCATTGCGCAGCATGTCGTTGTTCAGCACATAGACATTCTTGACACGCTCATATTCCATCAGGTCGGAGAAACGCTCTTTCTGAACACGAGTCATATAAAGGATGTCGGCATCAGCAATCACCTTCTCGTTGAAGGCGGTGTGCTCTTGGTACTTGATGCCGTGCTCGTCGCAGTACAGCTTGTATTCCTTCGGCATCGCCAGTTCCTTAGGCGCCACGAAATGGAAGGTCGGATTAAAATGGCGCATCGCCATCAGCAATGAGTGGACGGTACGTCCGTATTTCAGGTCGCCCACCATATAGATGTTCAGGTTTTCGAGCGTCCCCTGAGTCTTGTAGATGCTGTAGAGGTCGAGCATACACTGGGAAGGGTGCTGGTGAGCACCGTCGCCTGCATTCACAATAGGTATCGGGGCTACTTCCGAAGCATACACCGCAGCTCCTTCTATATAGTGGCGCATCACGATGACATCGGCATAGTTGGAGACCATCAAGATGGTATCTTTCAGCGTCTCACCCTTCGTACCGCTCGTAATCTTCGGGTCGGCAAAGCCGATGACTCGCGCTCCAAGACGGTTGGCAGCTGTTTCAAAACTGAGTCTTGTACGTGTCGACGGCTCAAAGAAAAGAGTAGCCACCACTTTCCCTTTCAGGATCTCCCGGTTTGGATGCTTTTCAAATTCTTCCGCCATCTGGATCATATAAAGGATTTTATCCTTCGTCAGATTGGCAATCGTCACAAAATTCCGCTTTTCCATTCGATAATTTGAATTTGTTTGTGCAAAATTAAGCATTATTTCTGATTTAAGTGCGATATTTTCAAAGAAATTAGTAATTTTGCACCAAGATACTTAAAAAAGTAATGAAATCGATGATATGAGAAAGCTATTTATCTATTTTCTGTGGACATTATTAGCAGTGACGGTGATCTCTGCCGCAACGGCTGTTTATGCGATCAACGAGGGCTGGATTGGTTATATGCCGCCCATTGAGGATCTGCAGAATCCTATTAGCCGCTATGCCACACAGATCTATTCTGCCGACGGTAAGATTATAGGTACTTGGAACTACAATAGGGAAAACCGCGTTATGGTTGACTATACCAAGCTGTCGCCTTCGCTGGTGCAGGCACTGGTCGCAACGGAGGATGTGCGTTTTTATGATCATTCAGGTATAGACTTTTATGCGTTGGCACGTGCTGTCATCAAGCGTGGACTGTTGGGACAGAAGAGTGCAGGTGGTGGCTCTACCATCACTCAGCAGTTGGCAAAACAGCTGTATTCCGAGAGGGCGCATTCCACGATGGAACGTCTCTTCCAGAAACCTATAGAGTGGGTGATCGCCGTCAAACTGGAACGTAATTATACGAAGGATGAGATCATCACGATGTACTTGAATTATTTCGATTTCCTTCATAATGCGGTGGGTATCAAGACGGCATCAGATGTCTATTTTAGTAAGGATCCCATGAACCTGACGGTACCAGAGGCTGCCACGTTGATCGGTCTCTGTAAAAACCCATCTTATTATAATCCTGTTAGGAATCCGGAAAGAAGTCGTGAACGCCGGAATGTCGTACTTGGACAGATGCTGAAGGCTGGCTATATTTCCCAGGGCGATTTCGATAAATACACTGCAGAGCCGATAAAGTTGAAGTTCCATGTCACTGATCATAAAGACGGCATCGCGGTCTATCTTCGTGAATATCTGAGAATGTATCTGACTGCTAAAAAGCCTGAACGTGCACTTTATCCGTCATGGAACATGGTGAAATTCTATAATGACTCTCTTAACTGGGAGAACGATCCTTTGTACGGCTGGTGCAATAAGAATAAGAAGCGTAATGGCGACTATTATAGTATCTATACCGATGGTCTGAAAGTTTTCACGACGATAGATTCCAGAATGCAGCAGTATGCTGAGGAGGCTGCCTATCAGCATGTGGCAAAGTATCTGCAGCCTGCTTTTAATGCTGAAAACAAGAAGAAGGCTAATGCTCCTTATTCTTCGAATCTGACTCAGTCGCAAGTTCAGCAGATTCTTAACCGTTCTATCAGACAGAGTGAACGCTATCGCGTACTTCGTGAGAATAAAGCGTCGGAAGAAGAGATTCATCGCTCCTTCCGTACACCTATCCGGATGTCGGTCTTTACCTATCATGGTGAGGTGGATACACTGATGACGCCACTGGACTCTATCAGGTATTATAAGGCGTTCCTTCGCACTGGCTTTGTAAGTGTCTGTCCTCAGAATGGCCATGTGAAAGCATATGTCGGTGGACTTGACTATGGACACTTCTCTTATGATATGGTTATGGATGGTCGACGACAGGTTGGTTCTACCATCAAACCTTATCTCTATTCGCTGGCTATGGAGAACGGATTCTCTCCTTGTGATCAGGCACCCAATGTGCAGCAGACTTATATGGTGGCTGGTCGTCCTTGGACACCGCGTAATGGAAGTAAGGCCCGGTATGGTGAAATGGTGACTCTTAAATGGGGACTTCAGCAGTCGAACAACTGGATTTCTGCTTATCTGATGAGCAGACTGAGCCCGGAGGCTTTTGTCGATCTGTTGTATGAATATGGAATCCGGAATCCTGAGATCCATCCATCGATGTCTCTGTGCCTGGGACCGTGTGATATTAGTGTTGGTGAAATGGCCAGTGCTTATACGGCTTTTGTTAATCATGGCATCCGTGCGGCATTGATGTTCGTGACAAAGATTGAGGATAGTGAAGGAAATGTTATTGCCCAGTTCCAGCCAAGGATGAATGAGGTGATCAGTGAGGAAAGTGCCAATAAGATGCTGTTCATTCTGAAGAGTGTCGTCGATGGAGGAACAGCCTCACGTCTGCGCTTTAAATATGGCCTTAAGGGTGAGATTGCGGGAAAGACGGGAACCACGAATAACAATAGCGATGCCTGGTTTATGGGATTGACGCCAACGCTGGTCAATGCTTGCTGGGTCGGAGGCGATGATCGTGATATCCATTTTGATACGATGGTCATGGGACAAGGTGCAGCTATGGCTCTACCTATCTTTGCATTGTACATGCAAAAGGTCTATGCCGACAAGCAGTTAGGGTATAACGAAAATGCAATCTTTGATATGCCTGAAGGATACGATCCTTGCTCGTTCATAGACGAGGCTCTTGAGACAAGTGAGAACGAAATCGATGAGATTTATGAATAGTCTCTTATTATAATATATAAGGTATAGTCCTATTTTGTCAATAATCCCGAAAACTTTTATGTTTTTGGGATTTTTTTAGGGAAAATGTTTGGATGGTATTGATATTATTCGTACCTTTGCATCCGCTTTCGCCCAAAAATCTGGCAAGTGAGAGCAGAGCCAAGCATTTTGAGCTATGCCGAGCGCAGCAGATTTTCGACTTGAAAAGTCAATTTTTGGGCGTTTAGTGTGAAAGAGAGTGTTCTTTGAAAGATTTAC
>Ga0310786_10008519_pt1 | contig 13146 bp, 8 predicted proteins | sample AusTroGonzalo_MG_FD_203881 | JGI IMG/M metagenome (GOLD analysis project Ga0310786, IMG submission 203881) | Bovine rumen microbial communities from tropical cattle in Woodstock, Queensland, Australia - Gonzalo_03 (v2) (version 2) | ecosystem: Host-associated > Mammals > Digestive system >... | reverse complement strand
GCTCCTGACAGGCGGCTCGTTCTTCTATTCATGGCAGAACGGTCTCGGTTCGAACTTTATATCGCTTATATCCTACTATGCCATGAGTCCGCTGAACTGGCTCTCGATATTCTGGAACGGCGAAAATGTAAGAGAGGCACTCACGGTCATCCTTGTCATGAAGATAGGCTTCGCAGGAGCATTCTTCCAGCGCTTCCTGAGATATACCTATAAACGCAACGATTTCTCGACCTGCGTATTCTCAGTGATGTATTCGCTTTCGAGCTTCACTCTCGGCTACTACTGGAACGTAATGTGGTTCGATACCATTGCACTCTTCCCGCTGGTGATGCTGGGCATCGTCAAGATATGCCGTGAAGGCAAGTGGAAGACCTACACCTTCTCGCTTGCGCTCTCGCTCATAGCCAATTACTACATCGGATATTTCACCTGCATATTCTCGGTATTTATGTTCTTTGCTGCCGGCGCGATAGAGTTCCGCAGCGTTAAGGACTGGCTCTATAAATTCTGGCTGATGATACGCTCGTCCATACTGGGACTTGCGCTCAGCGCCTTCATAACCGTTCCGGCTTATTTAGGCTTGCAGACCACATATAGCGGTGATGACCGCTCGATATGGGCTAAGCTCCGCGCTATCCTCTCGGAGGACACAAAGTATTACGAGAGTTGGAAGTCCCTTCTTGCCAACACTATATCCTACAGTGCCCCCACGAAGGTCGAGGGACTGCCGAATTTCGCCTGCGGTATGCTCGCACTCGTGCTTTTCGGAGTGTTCCTGTTCTCATTCAGGATAAAGCTCAGCGAGAAGATATCGACTCTGATCATGCTCTATGTCATAGTCATAAGCTGCAATATGCGTCAACTCAACTATATATGGCATGGTTTCCACTTCACGAACCAAATACCATACAGATTTGCGTTCATATTCAGCTTCGTCCTTGCGGCGGCGGCTTACCGTGCATATGATGTTATACTCACCCACGGTATAAAGCTGAGTCAGATATGCGCGATGTTCCTTTGTCCGGCGTTCGTATTCTGGCTGAATTACGAGATAAAGCGCCGCGAGACCGCTTACGACCTCAGAAAGAGCACTATAACTCTCGCAATAGTTGAGCTCATAATAATGGCAGTTCTTGCTGTTATTACAGCAGTATTCCTTATTCTTAAAAAGAAGAGCGGAAAGCCTGTTCCAAAGAAGAAGTCACGCTTCTGGGCAGCCGTTGCGTTAACTTTAGCGCTCGCAGTTCTTACTGTATCTCCGTTCATCATTCTTATCATAAAGGAGCAGAGATTCCGCAAGAACGAAGCCTTCACGGATTCGCTCATAATCACAGGCGCTCTTATACTCATATTCGTTGCGGCGAAGGTCTTCCCCTTCAAACGCAGAGAGGTACGCAATGCCGTCATGAGCATTGCTCTTGCGGCAGCGGTATTCAGTGAATTCTACGCAAATACCTGCAAGGGTGTTCAGACAGTAGGTCACAGCAATTATAACGATTACCCGACGCGCTATGACGAGGTCATTTCACTTATCAATACGGCTGAACAGGCTGAAGATGATCTTTTCTACCGCACAGAAATGAACGATACATGGACTCTCAATGACAGTGCGCTCTATGGCTACCGCGGCATATCGCAGTTTTCATCTGCGGCAAACGTCGAGGTGACAAGGCTCTGCAAGAGACTCGGACTTTACGGCTCTGAGGCAGGAAACCGCTACTACTATCACGTAAATACTCCCGTTACGAACGCTATTTTCAGTCTGAAGTATATCATCAGGCGAGGCGGCGAGCTCCGCACAGACAGCTATGCCCTTGATTTTGCGGGCAAGGCTGGCGGAAGCTATATGTACCAGAACAAGTATTATCTTCCGATAGGCTTCATGGTGAGCCCGGACGTTCTGAACATGGAAAACAAGGAGGCTGTCAACCCCTTTGAGTATCAGAACGAGATAATGCGCGTTTCAAGCGGCTCAACAGAGAACTGCTTTGTTGCACAGCCGGTAAAATATGCGGAATATACAAATATGGACGTAAGCAAGAGCGGCTACGGAAACTACAGCTTCCGTGTTTCGGATACGACCAAGGTCGCAAATACAGTCTATACTTTCGCACATAAGAACGGACAGCATCTTTACGGATATGCCAGCACCACCGGCAGCGCCTGCAATTACGTTACAGTATTGTGCGGCAGTACCTCGGTAGAAAGCGGCGATCTTATCAGCAAGTATCCGCTCTTGTTCCCGATGGGAAACGGTGCTGATGGCGACGATACCACTATCGAGATCAAAGCTGCTGACGGACGTCAGTCCGGTAATTTCAAGCTTATGGTATATGCTCTTGATGATAAGATATTCAATGAGCAGTATGAGCGTCTTGCTGACGAGAAGCTTGAACTTACAAGCTTCGGTGATAAGGAGATAAAGGGCACGGTAAAAGCTCTCGAGGACGGTGTGCTCTACCTCTCGATACCCTATGAGAAGGGCTGGACAGCCTATATCGACGGCAAAAAGGCTGATACATTCCGCGTTTTCGGTGCGATGACCGGTGTAAAGGTATCTGCCGGAGAGCATGATGTAAGACTTGAATACGTTCCGGAGGGACTGGTTCCCGGCGTTATCGTAAGCTGCTGTGCAGCCGCTGCGACAGGTGCGCTCATATGGTTCGAGTTCAGAAGGAAGAAGAAAAAGGCCGGCAAGGCATCTGAACCGGCAGAGGTACTCGCAGGCGACGATCCCGAGAACGTTCCCGCTGAGGAAAACGTCGTTGTCGGCGAGATATACAATCAGGCTGTAGAGGAGGAAAAGCCGCAGGAGGCTCTCTCCGCTGCACCGGAGGTGAATGATGAGAAACCTGAAGGTAATGATGGCGTACAAGGGGACTAAGTATCACGGTTTCCAGCGCCAGAACAATGCACTGACCATACAGGAGGTCGTTGAGCGCCATGTGTCAAAGGTGCTCAACGAGCCTGTTATCATAAACGGCTGCTCACGGACGGATACCGGAGTTCACGCGAACAATTTCTGCTTCAATGTGCATACCTCAAGCAGTATAAACTGCCGCGGCTTTGTGCGCGGGGTGAACGGTCTTCTGCCGGACGATATCTCGGTCCTGAGCTGTGAGGACGTTCCTGAGGAATTCCATGCGAGATTTGACTGCATGGGCAAGGAGTATGTCTACAGGATGCACTGCAATGAGTCGAAGAACCCGTTTGCGGCTGACCTGATGTACCATTACAGGAGACCTTTTGACATCGAAAGGGTAAGAGAAGCAGCAAGGCATTTTGTTGGTGAACATGACTTCTCATCATTTTGTAGTGAGTGCTCAAATCTTTCAACGCATATAAGAACAATTTATTCATTCAGAATAGAAAATTGTGGAGATTCTGTTAATCTACTTGTAAAAGGCAACGGTTTTTTGTATAATATGATTAGGATAATGGTAGGAACTCTTATCGATGTCAACGAGAAGATATTCTCGCCCGATGATATCCCTTCCATACTCGCAGCAAAGGACCGTCTCCGTGCCGGAAGAACGGCAATGGCGCACGGACTTTACCTCAACCGCGTGTTCTACTCCGAGGAGGACTTGTTGAGCGGAAACTGAGGAGCAGGGGACGGCGTCCCATGTCTTAATAAAGAAACATAAGGAGATGAACGCTTTGGCGGTATACGATACAGATGATATCGTCGAAATGAAAAAACGGAAAAAACGCCGGCAGAGACTTATAAAGCTGCTTTCGGCGGCGCTTGTCGCCATTATCGCAGCAGGGCTCTATTTTACAAAAGACACATGGTATCCGAAACTCAGAGGTATCGGAAAGCAATACAAGACCATCGTCAATTCCGGTCAGCTCGCATCGGGCAATTTCCCGATAGAGGTATCGACAGGTACGGAATATCAGTTAAGATATACCGTAAAAAAGATAATGGTAATGAGCGATACCAATTTATATATCTACGATACGAGCGGTACGCTTCTGAAAAAGCGTCAGCACAACTACTCAAACCCCATGCTCCGTGTTGCAAACGGCAGAGCTCTCGTCTATGAGAGCGGCGGCTATAAATTCTCCATGGAAGATGAGGACGAGGTATTCTACAGCAGAGAATTCGACGACAATATCCTATTCGCAAGGATAAGCTCGCAGGGCTATACCGCGGCTGTAACTACCGCAGAGAATTACAGCTGCCGCATAATCGTATACAACCGCAAGGGAAAGATGGTATATGAGAGAAAATGCGTTGACCCGGTGAGCGATCTCAGCTTCATCGACGACAGCGATGGCTGTATGGTGACATATATAAAGGCTGAAAACGGCAGACATACCACAGTGGTGCAGAAGATAGATTTTTCCGAGAGCGAAGCGGACTGGACCTCTCCGGGTCTGAGTACGCTCGGACTTGAGGTGTTCGGTTCAGGCGAAGGTGCGTTCGTCTATGGCCTCGATTCATGCGGATATGTCAACAGACAGGGGCAGATAAGCTCCTTCTATCAGTATGACGGTGATCTTGTCGCTGCTGCGAGCATAAGCGGAAAGTCGGCTGTGCTCATAAACGATAAAGAGGCGCATAAGTATACTGCGGCGCTATTCCCGGATAATTCTTCCGAGCCTGTATTGATAGAGCTCACAACCCCGGGAGTTGACGTTTCGGTATTCAAAGGGCTTGCATACATACTCTGTCAGGACGGAGTATACACCTATGATTTCAGCGGCGGACTTCGTTCTACCGCAGCAGTAAACGATTCATACACAGGCTTTGTGAGAAGCGACAAACACATATTCCTGAAGGGATTCAACAGGATAGACCGTATCGATTACGATACATGACGTTTTTTTGTAGACATACAGTTTAGAAGAGGGTGATATTATGATGGGTGAACAATTCTGGTGGTTTTACGATCTGATAGTCGTTGCGGCTGTCGCTGCCAATATGTACATATCCGGAGGCAAAGGCGCTATGAAGGCATTTTCTACCTTCGTGGCATATCTCGTGGCGATAGTCATGGGACTTTCGATAAGCGCTTCTGTTTCGGATTCGCTTGCACGCAATTCGATAAAGAACAGCAATGCGAAGAAGATAAATACGGCGCTTGAGAATTACAAGTTCTGTGACAAGGTCGCAGAGCATATCGCGGGGCTGGATTACCACCTCACGGTTGAGACAGCGCAGCTTGAAAAGATCTATAAGGGAAACAAGAACTATGATGATGAGATATTCAGACTCGTCAATAACAGAACAGGAAAAAAGATCCCCGATACAAAGGAGGTATTCGTTGAAAAACTCCATACCGGCTATGCCGAGATAATCAAGAGCATAGTAGCCGAGGAACTCAGTAAGTATGCCGCAGAGGTCGCTTATAAAGAGGCTATCGAAAATCCGGAATATTTTGACCTTTTCATCCCGCTTATAATTACCAAGGAAGATCACAGACCGGCGGCAGATTTTATTTCTGATTATTATACAAGACCGGCTTACAGGACAACAACATGGCTGATAACGTTTATGATACTCTTCACGCTTATCCTTGTGGGTATGCTCCTGTTAGTAAACTACGTCATCGGCAACGGCTACCATGAGCAGCAGCTCGTATCTCATATAGGAGGTGCGCTCATAGGCATACCAAAGGGACTTATACTGAGCTTTGCTGCGGCAGTTCTTGTGAGACTGCTTGTGGTGATGGGCAGCGATGAGATGCTTTTCTTCAACTTTAAAGCAGTAGATAAGACATATCTTTTCAAATATCTGTATAATTATGTTGCAGACCATATGTGATGCAGAAAGCATGAAGCAATAGACAATAGGTAAGAAGCAGAGAACAAACAGGAGGGAATATACCTGATGATAATGTGCAGCAAATGCAAGAAGCGTCCGGCGGTGGTGTTCATAACATCGGTGCAGGGCAATGAGAAAAAGAACGAGGGGCTCTGCCTTTCGTGCGCAAGGAAAAATAACATCCCGCAGGTGGCTGAGTATATGGATAAGCTCGGCATAACCGACGAGGAGATAGATCAGCTCTCAGATCAGATGATGGGTATGCTCGATGGCGACGCCTTTGAAATGGGCGGAAGCGGTCTTATGCCTGATTTCATATCAAATATGTTTGGCGGAGCAGGCGAGGATAACGGCGCTGTATCCGACGACGACCAGCAGAATAACCGTCCCGAGGGCGGCGAGACCAAGGATAAGCCCGAGAAGAAGGGACTTTTTGGCAGGAACAAGGAAAAGAAGTCAAAGGAACTCAAATTTCTCGGAAGCTACTGCACTAATCTCTCTCAGAAGGCTGCCGACGGTCAGCTCGACCGCATCATAGGCAGAGACAAGGAGATAGCGAGAGTTATTCAGATACTCTCACGCCGTACAAAGAACAATCCCTGTCTCATAGGTGAGCCCGGTGTCGGAAAGACTGCCATTGCAGAGGGCATCGCACAGCGTATAAACGAAGGTGATGTTCCCTTCAACCTTGCAGATAAGAAGCTCTACCTCCTCGACCTTACAGCTCTCGTTGCAGGAACTCAGTTCCGCGGACAGTTCGAGAGCCGTGTCAAGGGACTTGTTGACGAGGTCAAGAGAGAGGGAAATATCATACTCTTCATCGACGAGGTGCATAATCTCGTCGGCGCAGGAGACTCCGAAGGCTCGATGAATGCCGCCAATATCCTCAAGCCAGCCCTTTCGAGGGGCGAGGTGCAGGTGATCGGTGCCACCACCTTCGGCGAATACAGAAAGTACATCGAGAAGGATTCAGCACTGGAGCGCCGTTTCCAGCCGGTAACGGTCAGCGAGCCTACTATCGAGGACACGGTAGACGTTCTTCTCGGCATCAAGAAATACTATGAGGACTACCATAAGGTGCATATCTCCGATTATCTCGTGAGGGCTTGCGCTGTGCTTTCGGAGAGGTATATCACAGATCGTTTCCTCCCCGATAAGGCTATCGACCTTCTCGATGAAGGCTGTGCAAGAGCCTGCATACGCTCACCTGAGATAGCGGAATACGCTAAGCTTACCAAGGAGATAGAAGTCCTTGAAGGCATGGAGAAGAGCATTTCCGAGCAGACCGAGCCGGATTATCAGGCACTCGCAGAGGTCAAGGGCAAGCTCATCCACGCACGTGAGGACGCTCAGAAGCTCAAGGAAAAGGCAGAGAACGTTCAGGTAGAGGAGGCCGATATTACCAAGGTCGTTGAGTTATGGACCGGCATACCGGCAAGCAAGATAGCCGAGACCGAATTCCTCAAGATATCCAAGCTCGAGGGTGCGCTGAAGAAGCGCGTTCTCGGTCAGGACGAAGCTGTTGAGTCCCTCGCAAGGGCAATAAAGCGTACCAGAGTTCACCTCAGCAAGCGCCGCAGACCTGCTTCCTTTATATTTGTAGGCCCTACCGGCGTCGGCAAGACAGAGCTCGTAAAGGCACTCGCAGAGGAGATGTTCGATTCACCCGAGCCGCTTATCCGCCTTGATATGACGGAATACATGGAAAAGCACTCTGTTGCGAGAATGATAGGTTCGCCTCCCGGATATGTAGGATATGACGAGGCAGGTCAGCTCACTGAGAAGGTACGCCGCAGACCCTACTCCGTTATCCTTTTCGACGAGATCGAGAAGGCACATCCGGACGTTATGAATATACTCATGCAGATACTCGATGAGGGCAAGGTCGATGATGCTCACGGCAGAACGGTCAACTTCGAGAACACCATAATCTGTATGACATCCAATGCAGGCTCGACCGACAAGAGCCTCGGAGTCGGTTTCAACCGCACCGAAAATGAGATTTCCAAGGATAAGGCGATGAAGGGACTGAGGGACTTCCTGCGTCCTGAATTCATAAGCCGTATTGACGAGATAGTAGTCTTCAGACAGCTTTCAAAGGAGAACTTCGCACATATCGCGGCGCTCATGCTCGACGAGATGAAGGAACCGCTTGCAGAGAAGAATATCTCCATCACATACACCGAAGAGGCTCTCACCCTCATAGCGGAGAAGTCTTACGGAAAGCCTTACGGAGCAAGAGATATCCGCCGTGTTATACGTCAGGATATCGAGGATAAGATCGCTGAGATAATCATCGAGAGAGCTTCTGAGATAAGCCTCATCTCGGTGTCTGTCAAGGACGGCGAGCTCTTTGTTGAGGGCAAGAAGGAGAATGGTGCTGAATGAGATCAAGGGCATTGTTTACAGCGGCGCTCATAACAGCGCTTGCACTGACAGGCTGCGGCTCAAAGAGCAGCGGAAGCTCTTCTGTCTCTGAGAAAGAAGTGACAACAGGAACTTCTGAGGAACCCACAGCTGAGCCTTACACAGGGGAGATAAAGGTAACAAGCCCCTCTGATGTAGGTCTTGATACAAGTCAGGCCATATTTGAAAGGGACTATGCAGATGTTCCCGATGTGGACGAAGGTCCTGTCCTGAAGATAAGCGACACAACTGCTAAAGCCGGAGAGAACGCAAAGGTCACTATATCCGTCTACAATGCGGAGGGCAAATGGGATACCTGCGGACTGCACATAGTCTTCCCTACCGAGCTCGAATGTGTCATGAACGAAGATGCAGAGAACGAGCCTGAGTACGAAGAGGGCTTAGCTATCAAGAAGGCGCAGGCAACTGTTGCGCGGATGTGGAACAAAAACTTCCCTGAGGATTTGCAGAATCAGAACAAGGGTTCAGTGTTCTTCACGGCTATATGTCCCGAAAACTCGGGAAAGGACGGCGATATCGTCACCTTTTTCTTCAAGGTGCCTGAGAACGCTGCTCCGGGAAAGGTCTACGACATCAATTTCTACTATTCGAGCAACGAATATACAAAGGATTTGTTCACCGGAACAGGCTGTGAGCCTTCATTCGAGAAGTACGCCTTCTCACACTGCACAGCCGGTACAGTTACAGTTGAATAAACGAAAAAAGGACGGATATCCCGTCCTTTTTTGTTGCTATAAAAAAGAGGACGTTTATTCGTCCTCTTCTTCTGATTTTTTATCTGCATCTGCATAGTCTGTGGTATTGAGGTAGAGTGCCGGGTTGCGGCAGACACCGTAGAGACGCACCTCAAAGTGGCAGTGATTTCCGGTGGACTGTCCGGTAGTACCGACAAGTCCTATAAGCTGTCCGCGGTGTACCTCCTGATCGGCAGAAACGAGTACAGCGCTCATATGTGCGTATACGGTCTGGTAGCCGTCCTCATGGGCTATCTGTACCACATTGCCGTAGCCGCCTGTATTCCAGCCTGCGGCGATGACAACACCGTCAGCGGCGGCATATATCTCAGTACCGCCGTCTGCTGCGATATCGAGACCCTTGTGGTTGCGGTTGCTTATGAAAGGATCGCTGATGTATCCGCCGTTGACCGGCCAGCCGAACTGTCCGGTTCCGGTGAGCACTGTTGAAGAGCTTGCCGGACGGGCGGCATAAGTGCCGATACCTATCTGCTCGACTATCGGAGCACGGGTGACCTTGGTACTGATAGTCTTTCTGGAACGCTCGATGCCGTCAACGTAGGTTATCTGGTAGGTCGTGTGCTTCTCGCCGGAAACGCCCTTGACAAGCACCTGTCTTGTGCCGACATTGAGTTCTGAGGTCTCGAATTCGACCGTTTCGTAGTTGAGCAGTGAGAGAGCTTCGACCTCAGTGACATACTGTATCGGGAGATAGCTTTCGGTCTCGTTGACAAAGAGCATCTGTCCGGGAGTTACCGTGTTTCCGAGGTCAGGGTTGAGCTCACGGAAGTCCTCAAGTTTCATGTCATATTTACGGCATATCGAAACGGCAGTATCGCCTGTCTGTGCAACATATACCGAGCGCTTGTTTACGGAGGATGTCAGTTTGTTTATAGTTTCCTTCTGGTCGAGAACGCTGTCGGCGAGGTATATGCCGTGGGCGTATTCAATAGTATCGCGGTAGGCAACATCGGTTACGTTGCCGTCGATATGGTAATTGAGGAGCCTGTTGTCGAGGGCTTCCTCGACCGGAGTTTTATCCTTGACAGCACCGATGAACTGACCGTTGATGTAGATGCCGTCCGCTTCGGTGAGCTCTTCATCTGAGGCTTCGAGCATTTTGTTGGCGAGCTGTTCGGAGTTTATAATCTGATCGTTGTCGGAGACGATGCGGAGTGAGAATTTCGGATCGAGGTCAAGGAACACGCTTTCTGACTGAGACATTCTTTGGCGTACCTCACTCTGAGCCTTGTCAAAATCGGACTCCTCGGAGATAACTCCGACCTCTCTGCCGTTGAACTGGACGCTTATGCCGTATTCAAGGCCTGAACCGGTACGCACGACACCTATGAGAAAGGCGAATGAAGCGAGCGGCAGGAGGTAGTTGAACGCGGTATAGAAGATACCGCCCTCACCGAAGAGGTATGAACCTATGAAGCGGACGAGAGCCGTGATATAGGAGCGGCGGTCCTTTTTCTTAGCCTTCCGGACCTCCTTCTGAAGTTCGAGATTGGCTTTGTGACGTCGGCGGAGCGACTCGGTGAAGTAGGTGAAGAGCCATAGACCGAGCTTTGCGGCATCCTTTACAAGCTCCCATATCTCGCTGAAAACGAGCTTGACTGTATTGAATATCCCAAGCAGCAGAGCTGCGAAGAATTTAACTGTTGAAAGTCCGGCACGCATCAAAAGACCGGATATGCTTCCGAAGAACCGTCTGAAAAGATTGTCTTCCAAAACTGAATATGCAGCTCCTTTCAAGAGATTTTGCTGAATAAAGCACAACAATAATTATATCAGCAGCGGTGCAAAAAACAACGCTGAAGCTGACGAAAAAACTGATTTGCGGAATATTTTGTATACCTGCACAAAAAAACAGCTTCCGAATTGCAGTAATGGTACGAAAAGACAGGCGCTTTTTTCATCAGGAACGACGAGGGCGCTGTTCCTTGCAGCTTATACTTCAAAGAGACCGGCAATGTCCTCCGGAAGGGGAGCGGTTACGGTTATTTCCTCGCCGGTATCGGGTTCAGTGAAGGCCAGCGAGCCGCAGTGGAGAGCCTGCCGTTTTATATGCGCCATACTTCCGCCGTACATATCATCGCCTGCGAGGGGATGACCTATATGGGCAAAATGAAGTCTTATCTGGTGAGTGCGTCCGGTCTCGGGGATGACTTCCGCAAGGGAATGTCCGCCGGAAAAGCTGAGTCTTCTGAATCTCGTTACCGAGGGCTGACCGTCTTCGCGGATGCACCGCAGGATTATAGACTCGCGCTCTCTTGCGATCGGTGCATCTATAACGCCTTCCTCGGGGATGAGCCCCTCGGCTGCGGCATAATATATCTTCCGGAAGCTTCCTTGCAGAAGACTTGCTGCGTGGGCGTCCTTTGCAGCGATACACAGCCCTGAGGTATCCTTGTCAAGGCGGTTGACGGGACGGAAGGTAAGTCCCGGAAAGAGATGCGCGAAGCAGTTCCCGAGAGTGTCACCCTGATGTTTTATGGAAGGGTGAACGGGAACTCCGGCAGGCTTGTTGAATACAACGAGCCTTGCACTCTCATAGACGATGGGGATGTCAAGCTCTGCGGACGGTTCAAGCTGGCTGCTGTCCGGCAGTCGGAGAACTATCTCGTCTCCGGGAAAAACGGTGTCGATACTGCGTATGACCTTGCCGTTCCTGGTGATGCCGTTCTCGCTGCGCTTGAGCTTAGTGAGGAGCCGTTTTGAAACACCCTTTTTTCCGACGAGGAAGCTTTGCAGGACGGTCGGACCGTCTGTGTCTGCGGTCATTCTCAATTCCCTCAAGATATTCCTCCTCCTTTGTGAAAATGTCTATGCTAAGGGCAAAAGCAGTCTTTATCCGGGCAGCTGCGAAGGGCGCTGCGCCTATGGTGAACAGTTCCGGAAGGAATATCAGCATCAGTCTCAGGAGAACGCTCCGTCTTCCGCTCATGAATCGGACAGAATACATCACGGTCCGGAGCGCTGTGCTTCCGGGGTATCTCACCAACAGGAAGGGGACAGCCGCGAAGCTGAGCTTCAGCGAGAGCCATATCCCGATGGAAAGCACGGTCAGCAGTGAAGCGTGAAGTGCCATTATCCCCGAGCCATTTCCGGAGGTGAACAGTGAATAAGCCGTTATGCCGAAGAATGCGGCGGGGGCGAGCGCGAGCATTGAGAAAAGCTTTGTCCAGAACTGTGCGGCGATACTTCTTCTTATGGAGTTATCCTCGTTGAGAACGTCAAAGAGCGGCCTTTCTGGAACACAGCCGCATATTGCGGAGAGCCTGTAAGCGGCTGTATACCCCAGCGGTGCACAGGCAGTCCAGCGGACAGCGGTGAAGGCAGCCGCGATAAGGGGAACTGCGATATTGCCGCCGGAGAAGAGCTCTAAAGGCTTTATTCCGCCGAAATAGACCAGCATTGTGTAAATGCAGCCCTCTGCCGAACGCAGGAGAAGACCTGCGGTGAACGGTAGCATACAGACGAGAGCCACTGAGAGTCTCCTTCCGCGGAGAAGTCCTCCTGAATACCTTATAAGCTCGAATATACGCATATTTCCGCCTCCCTACGGAGGTATTATGCGCCGCGGACGGGAAATTATACCTATTAAAGCCTCAAGTTGTCAGTTCTTAGTCAATATCGTCGTCCGGGTCGCCTATGCGGTCGTAGGGACAGTAGCCGATTATCTCGACAGCCTGTGAATTAAGCCACATCTGGGCGGTAGCTATGATATCGAAGCCGCCGCCGGCCTCTGCGGTTATCTGCGAGGGCGGATACTTAGGGATGCCGAAGCAGCTGAGCATATTAGATATGACGCCGCCGTGGGTTATCATAGCGCAGTGGGTAAGTCCTTCATACATCATATCCGTGATGATCTCGTGGAGGGCCTTATAGGTGCGGGCAGTGAGCTCCTCGAGACTTTCGCCCTTTGGAGGACGGGCATCCTTTCCGCCGCGGAGCCATTCGTTGTAGTCCTCACGGCGTGCGAGCTCGTCTATGCTCTTGTTCTCGAATTCGCCGAAATTGAGCTCTCGGAGATCTTCCACAGTCTGCTGGTCAGTGTAGGGGAAGAGTATGTCCGCGGTCTCGATACATCTTTTCAGCGGCGAGGTGTATACCTTGTGGACGGAGGGATAGACGAATTCGTCCATTTTAGCGGCAAGGTCAGCTGCGCCCTTGGGTGAGAGGGGCAGATCGGTGGTACCGATATAG
>Ga0310786_10008518_pt1 | contig 13148 bp, 7 predicted proteins | sample AusTroGonzalo_MG_FD_203881 | JGI IMG/M metagenome (GOLD analysis project Ga0310786, IMG submission 203881) | Bovine rumen microbial communities from tropical cattle in Woodstock, Queensland, Australia - Gonzalo_03 (v2) (version 2) | ecosystem: Host-associated > Mammals > Digestive system >... | reverse complement strand
CGCTCACATCGGAAACACGCGAGCTTCCGCCCCACAGGTCGGCGTTGGAGAACACTATGCGCCCGGTGAAACCCGGGTCCGTTACGGCATAGCACCCTCCGTCTCTCTGGTTGAACACGCCCATGGACGCAACAAGCCCTATCACGGCGTTGCATCCAGCCCTGCCCAGCACCCCGTTGTGCGCCGCGTCGAACGCAACTCCCCACATTTTACCCCTGAAACTGCCACCTGTGAACTTGTCGCGCTCAAGCACTATCTGCTCCGCGACAAGGATGTTGAAGCACGAGAAGAAAGACACCTTCGAAACGTCTCCTAGCACGAGCCCCTTGACCTCGCGCGTAGTGTATTCCACCAGATCGCCGCCGCCGTATTCCTTCTTGGGCCTGTTAGGGAAGCGGCCCTGGTGCGTCCAGTTCGAGTAGTTGAAGTGCAGGTTGCGCACAACTCCGCCCGTTGTGCCGTGTCCCATCTCGAGCGTAGCGTTCAGCGCCGCGCCCGTCACGTCCACTATCTCGACCCCGTCGCTGCGCACCGTCATCGCGTCGATAGCCGTCCAGCAGCATACGATCGTGCAGTTCTGCACCCAGCACCCCTGCGACGTTCGCACCGTAGGCGGGTACTTCTTGACGCGCGCAGGTTCCATGGCGTCAGTGGAATCAGTCCAGCCCTGCTCTGGATATAAGACGGTGAAGCCCTTGAAACCAGAGGAGCGGGCAAGCGTCACGAACGGCGCGCCGGACGGCCTGTCCTTGTTGCCGTAGACCCACAGCTGCGTGCCCACGTCCGTTGAGTTGCCGTAGTGCGCGCCTTCGAACGAACCGCGCAGCTCTACGCCGTAAGGCACCCTGAGCGACCCCTCAAGGCGATATATCCCGGCCGGCACGTACACCGTGCCGCCCTTCGAAAGACCCGCCCTGTCGAGGGCCTTCTGAAAGGCGTCGGTGGAATCCTCTTCCGGTGGCTTCCCGTTCGTCGACGCCTTCGCGCCGAAGTCGGTTACGTCCCAGATTCCCTTTCCAGCAGGCATCCGGCTCGGAACGTGGTCGAACGAATACGAAACGGACAGCATCGACTTGTCGGCCTTTTCCTGGCGGACTATCCGCGGGTCGCCGCTCTCCCATCCTCCAATCTTCGACCCGCTCTTGAAGGTGTTGCCTATCATGACAAGCTGGTCCACTTCGTCCGTAAGCTCGAACGCCGTATTCGCATTCCCAGCGAACGTGCACTTCGACACGGTAATGCTTCCAGTCGCAGACCTGATAGCCGCGCGCTCGTAGTCGGAGAAGGTGCAGTCGGCGAAGTTGAGACCGTAGGGCCCCTTCTTGACGGACCCTACGGAATACTTCCCGCCGTGGAAAGCGACGCCCGTCACTAGAAGCGACGACGCCTTCGAGTACTGCGGCTTTATGCCCATCTCCTCGTACTTGGAGTAGTCTGGCTTGTCGGCGAAGTAAAGCGGACACGATCGAGACGTTATGTCGCCGTACGTCAGCATGAAGCATGGATACCCGGCGTTCTCGGCGTATACGCCAACTGCCGAGTCGCGGATGCGGACGTTGCCGGCGCAGATGTTTCCAGGAACCAGCTTCTTGCCCTCGTTGTCGGGAATCGCCGTGAGGAAAAGCCCCTTCTGGCAGCATTCCAGGTCCAAGTCCCACCAGTACCCCCAGTCCTGTTCGCCGCCCTGGAGGCAAGTGAGGTTCTTGCGGAGGAACGACTTGAGCTTCGCCAGCGCAGCTCCCTTCGGCGCGCCGGCGAGGCCCGACTCCGCCCAGTACTTCGGCGAGAACCCAACGTGCTCGATTCGCGGGATGTCGTATGCGTATGCGCCGTGTATCCCCAGCTTGAGCACGGTGCCGTACATGCGGCGGATGAGCATCGACGAGCAGTCGTTGTTCCAGAAGCCCGTCCACGAATTGTAAAGCGTCACGTTGAAGACCGTGGTGTGTCCGCCGCCGCGTATCGTGGCCGGGTACGGCACCGGGGCGTCTGCCTTCTGCTCTGGATACCAGATGCCAACGTCCCTCAGGCATGCGCCTGAAGAGACGTGCACGAACGGATTGTCGTCCGGCTTCTCCTCGCCGCGTCCGGCGAACGCCATTAGAATCGTCCCGCGACCAAGCCCGCCCTTCTCCGGAGAGAGCCACTCGCCGCGAAGCGACACTCCACCCTCGATCCTGAGCCTGCCCTCCACGCGGTAGCGCCCCGCAGGCAGGTAGACCGTCCCGCCCTGCGCCTTGCGGCATTCGTCCAGCGCCGCCTGTATAGCGGCCGTGGAGTCTGTCCTGCCGGTCTTGTCCGCCCCGAACTCCACCGCGTTGGCAGTGTAGACCACTAGGTCCTCGACAGCAAGCCCCGGAGATGGCTCCGCTATGCGCACCGCTGCATGCGCACATGCGCACAGCAATGACGCAACGGAAAGCGCCAAAGCCGACAAGCTTCTGGGACTGTTGAGTTTCATGTTATTTATTTTACCATAGGAAACAGCGGGCAACGCGAAAAATGCGCAAAAAAATCCGTGAAAGTTACGCAGCAGGTGCTTTGCCACGCCCAACGCTCGCAGTGGTATCAGCCAGCCGCGCCGAGCGCGACGCACACATTCGAGCCGCCGAACGCGAAGGAATTGGAAAGCGCGGTACGGATGCGCCCAGACTTTATCAGCTGCCAGCAGATAGCGGCCTCGACCGCTCCCGCCGCGCCGAGGCAGTGCCCCGTAAGGCCCTTTGTGCTCTCAAGCCTGGGCTTCGAGCCTTCGAGGTCGCCGCCGATTTCGGGCGTCCCGAACATTCGCGCGCACGCCTTGAGCTCCATCTCGTCGTTCGCCACCGTACCGGTGCCGTGGAGGTTCACGTAGTCGACGTCGCCAACGCCCCATCCAGCCTCGGCCATCGCCGCGCGCATCGCGGCCTCCGCTCCGCGCCCTTCCGGGTCTGGCGCTGTCGGGTGGTATGCGTCGCTCGACTCCCCGACGCCCGCAAGCAAAACGCCTTCGCCGCCGCGCTCCAGGGTAAAGAGCGCAACACCCTCGCCGAGGTTGATGCCGTCGCGGTCCGGCGAAAGCGGACGGCACTCGCCCTGCGAAAGCGCTCCGAGCGCCTCGAACCCGTTCATCGCGAAGCGGCACCGTCCGTCGACCCCGCCTGTTATCGCCGCGTCAATTACGCCCGCCTCGATGAGCCGCCTTGCGGACGCAAACGCCTTTCCGCTGGAGCTGCACGCCGTCGACACGCAGTACGCCGGCCCCTTCACGCCTGTAATGCGTGCAAGGTAGTCGGCGGGCGTGCCGAGCTCGATCATTGAGAAATCGAGTTCCTCCGGCTTACCGTCCCCGCCAAAACCAAGCCAATCGGATATATAGCGCTGAGCTTCGTCGATGCCGGTGTTGGACGCGCCCAGCACGATTCCCACGCGCTCCGCACCGTATTTGGACAGCAGTCTCCCGATGTATGCGCGTATCCCGTCGGCGGCAAGCGCAAGGAGTCCGCTGCAGCGCATGCGGAATTCGGGATCTGGCGTTTCCGGAAGATCGCCGGGCACCATTCCGAACCTGATCCTGCGCGAAGGCACGTCGCCCACGAGCTCTGTCATGCCGGGGGCCTTCCGCGCCAGGTAGTTGGCAAGAGTCTCCTCAGCGCCCCTTCCAAGCGCGCTTGCGCAATAGCAGTCTGTAAGCGTGAAATTCACATGCGAATTGTACCAAACTATCGGGTGGCGGAGAATCAAAAACAGGGGAGTTTTGCAATTATGGTGCGGAGAAATTTCGGGGAAGCGGCGCCATCGCCGCTTTGGGACCAGTCGAATGTTGCCAATGTGAAAATGTTGCCAATCGCCAATGCCAGTGTTGCCAATTCCGAACTGGGAATTGGTTGTTGGGAATTGGGGAAATGGGCGACCGCGATTTCGTCCGCAGCGTAATCTCATGCCGTGCAATCAGCGACAAACCAATGGCACATGGTTCCGGCTGCCTTGCCTTTCTCAGTCAGGCAACGCCGATTCCGGATACGCCACCAGCTCGTTGATGGCGTTGGTCGTATAATTCATCAGCACGTCGTGCCCTTGGCACAACGGCAGGACCGAACGCAACACAGAGAGTCGGCGCTTGCTATGCTCATAAGATGGGTCTGCTCCCTTAAACCGTGTGTCGTTATACCTCACATCGTTCGAATTACGTGCAAATGCCAATGCGGCGTTTGACGCCTTTGCCTTAAGGTCGGCAGATGCTGAACATCGCGCAACACATCGAAACAACTCACATGCCACAACATTTCCGTCAATGCCATGATAGACATTTGTATTTGCAAGATATGCGCTGGCGGCATCAACGGCCTCTTGAGTCAGCCCTCCAAGTTGCAATATAGCCGTCAAGGCACCCGCTGCGCAAATAGGGTTGTTTGTGCATGCATAAAGGAATGGCACATCCTGTGACCCGCCATGTTGCCTTACGATTCGCACAGCCATCGCCATGACAGAGTCATTAGTCGATGCGGTCTCCTTGGCAACCCGGACATACCTGTTCGTATCATTACGGCAACATGTCGCCAGTATCCAATTTAGCGAAGATTTAATGGGCCGGTCGTTCCCGCAGAAGAACCCTTTGGCGTAAATGAACTCCCGCGACACCGCAGCATCGTCGTACATGACATCTGCGAATGCGATTCGTTCATTCATGACGCCCAGCATGGCGACTACCACCAACATATATGATCTCATTTCACTGCCCTCCGTTCGTGCTTGTCCAGAATCCGACACTGGCGTTTCCCTTTGTACACTGCTCGCCTTGCAGGATGTAGACGCCGTATACGCCGCCAATCGTCATGTCCCGACCGCGCGATGGCGAATCAGATCCATGTCCAAACATTAAAAGACGCGAAATTATCTCGTCACAGGTTATGCCACGTCTATAGTACCCAGAGCCTCCCATGATGCAACCATTACTCCAGTCGTCAATTGCGTGATTGTAGCAGAATAGTTCGCCAATCACATCAAGACCGCCCTTGAGCCTATAGATGTCGTGCGCCCCTAGTTCATGTCCCAACTCGTGGGCCAGCGTCAATGCATTTGCAGCAGAAGTCATCACAATCCCGCCCCCCCTCACTGTAGCGGCAAAAGTGTCGTCGGAATCGGCAAATCGCTCCACAAATATGCATTTAATGTCGCTCCCATTGACGGAACCGAGAAGTTCATGAAATGTCCAACCCTCTCTATCGGCCACAGAAACGCCATTAGTACTGTCTTCGTAATAATATATGGACGAGGACTTTTTATCGCGTAGCACATTGACACTGTCTATGACAAAAGCCATGCCTATCTGCGCGAACACGTCATTGACGGTCGGAAGCATCGCACGCACATCGGCCTCAGTGCGGACAAGATTCTCGCCTTTGTCATCCGCGGCAATCCACACCGAGATGTGTCGTACCCTGTTCGTGACGACATGGAGCGGGAACGTCGGCTTGTCCGACGGACAGCCGCCCACGGACACTTCCAGCGAGACCTTGCCCGGCGTCACGCCCCGCACCCTGACCGTCCTTCCCGTGCAACCACATGGCCCCGTGAAATCGACGTGCCCCGCGTCGTCAGCCCTCTGCGACCACGTGATCTTCGAGTCCGGGTACGCAGCCGGATTCACCTCGACGCTGAAATAGGCGTCCCGTCCGACTCCTACGCCGCAAGGATTCAGGACGAGCGTGCGCGCAACGCCGTTCTCCACCACATTCGTGGTCGCCGTGCATATCGGCTCGGCTACAGCCCTAACAATGGAAAAACGCGAGGTGAGCGAAACAGTTTCCCCCTCGGCAGGAATCCAGTCCGCACGGACGGACATGCCGTTGTATGTCAAGGCAGTCGAGCCGGCCTCCATTGCCCACGGCGCCGTAAATCTCTGCTGCCCGTCGACCTCCCAGTCCCGGCTCGGGGCGACAGACTCCGAATACCATGCGTCCGCAAAGCCGCCCAGTATCTCCCCGCAGTATGCATATGCGCCAGCTGGACTTGGCCTGTAGAGTCGTATCGTGCCCGTCATGGGCCCTTCGCCTTCCAGCGTGACGGAACATCTGGCAAGGTCGTCGTCCGCAAGCTTCTGGGTGCCGCAGTCAACGTCCAGGGACCCGGGGGACTCGTATGTGTCGACGTCGTCGTTCGGGAACAGGGTGTCCGGAACCGAAACCGAGATAGGGCCGTTCGCCCCATACGCGTACTGGCACGGACACGAAGCCGGCCACATGAAGCTCCTGGAATAGCCCTCCCACGCGGCGGTCACCCAGAGGCTGTGCCAGCCGCCCCCGCAGGAGCAGCCACCGCCGCATGCCCACGAGAATCCGTTGGTCTCTACGGAGCAATTGCAGCATCCCCCAGTTACGGACGCAAGCGCAGCGCCTACGTCAACAGGCGTGGTCGACATGCAGTGGAAGCCAGAGCCCCACTGCGCGGAGAAGCCAAAGGCTAGAGGGAATGCAACGCGAAGGCCGTACTTCCCCGGTTGATCAAGCGACTGGACCTCCACCCGGCTGTCAGACGCCGCCACGCTTCCATAAGGCAAGTCGCTTTCGACAGTGTACGACGCGCCTATCAGCAGCGGCACATGGCAGACCTCGTTCGTCCGCGCCATTATCAGGTGGTCGCCCAGTTCGCTTGGGCCGTCGCACGTCACGCGGATTGCCGCAACTCCGAGAAGCCCTGTCACCGAGAGGTCGAGCCAGTAGTAGGCTGCAGGGTTCGCATTGGACGGCAATGCGTTTGCCACGCCGAAGAAGTCGCCATCATAGGTTGTCGGATTCACGTCCCGTTCGTTGTGGATTCCGTCGCCATCCCAGTCCGACGGGTGCATTCGCCTGCATGTCGTAATGACCCCGTTCGAGCTTGTCGTGAAGTCGCCGTTGGAGTAAAGGCGTATCTGCGCGTTCACGGGTGTATTGGTGTCATCACCAACGAAGAAGTTCTCCCAAGTCAGGACGCGGCTTCCATCCGAATCTTCCACCGCCCAGAGGCGGCTCGCCCCCGGCATGGCGAACATCGGCCCGCCCGCAGCGCGAATCTCGCGCGCCGCGTCGCGCGGCGTTGGACGGATCCTGCCGTCCACGAAATACCAGAACGACGTGAAGGAGTCAGAGTTGGTTCCAAGCGGAAACGACCATTCGGCAGGGAACGATGACCCCATCGCGCCGAGATCCACCTTGTGATTCCCTAGCGACGACCTCGCGCCATGTATGTGCCAGTTGCCGACATAGACTGCGTTTGTTGGCATCTCGTATGAATATGTCTCATTAGCGGTTATGCTTTCAACTCGCCATCCCCGCGCAATGTCGGTTTCAGTCACAGTGATAATGGCGGGCGGAGGAGACCATAACGGCCCTATCACACGCATAAGTCCGTTTGTCTTGTCGCCTATCACAGCAACAACGCCCGACAGCGCAAGGAACGCGACAAGCACCATTGCATGCATCTTCCGCAACGACAGCAAGCCACGCCAAGCCGCAAAGCCAATCCAGAATGCCGAAGCAGCCAAGACGACAACCAATATGAAATTCATCTGATCCATGGTTGCCGCCTATCACATTCCCAAAACCGTTGCCAAAATCATTTTCACACGCGAATTGTACCAAACAATCGGGCGGCGGAGAAGCAAAAACAGGGGAATTGGCGGAAACGGGAACCGGGAAACCGTGGCTCGTGGTCCGTTCATCCACTCAAACAATCAAACAATGCAAACAATCAAACAATTCAAACAATGCCCCGTCTCTGTGCCTGCGGAGCTGAAACACGGAGTTGTCAGAGTCACGGAGACACGGAGGATATTTTGGAGTTGTGCTTCGCTCAGGAAACAGCACTCCGTGTCACCGTGCCTATGCTGGCTCCGTGTTTTAGAGTCGCAGGCAGTTCTGTTATTGTGGGATTATGAAATTGTGGGATTATGTGATTATGACATTGTGTAATTGATGCATAGATTGCGCGACGCACCGGTGAAGCGCGCCCTTTGTCCCTTTTGGCCCTAAGCCCCTTTTGCCCTAACTATCAACTCAAGCACCCAAAAACTCAAACACTTGCAAGCGTGGTTCGTGGCTCGTGGTTCGTGATTGTTTGATTGCTTTGTGGATTACTCGTGGAAGCGGCGCCCTCGCCACTTCGAGCCGGAATTCGGAATCGGGAATTGGCTTTAGCCACAAAGGACACATAGAGCACAAAAGCCATGTGGACCTTGTGTGCTTTGCGGCTAACTGGAAATCGGCATGCCACTCGGGGAAGCGGCGCCGATTTCCGATTCCCAAAACCGAAACCGCGATTTCGTCCGCAGCGTAAACGCACTATAGACTCTTTGCCCCTGAAAATATCGGAAGGCTATCGTCCCTTGACGTTGACTTTGTAGAAGTTGTGCTTGCTGGCGTCAAAGATACAGGTGAAATGGCCTTTTGCCCTCTCTGCGTTGTATGATGCTGCATCAACGGCAACGGATTGAAGAGGTGTCCAATCCTTGAGGTTGTCAGACCATTCGACCGTTACACAGTCCGTGACAAGATCGCCGGTAACCGTACTGCCATCGGTCGGCGTGACAACTACCTCAATGCGCCCAACCGCAGGATCGAACGCCCCTATGGAGAGACATGGCTCGGCGTAAATTACAACCGCTCCTTCTGCGTCAGTAGTTCGTGCTGGCGAAATGCCCAGTGATGCGGCTATGCTTACGGCGTTCGCGCCCTCGCCAGACACAACCACCCGCAACTCCTGCCGCGTTTCCTCGTCCAGAATGGCGTAGTTCATTTTGTTTTGGATAAGCCAAGGCAGCCAGGAGGCGAGATGTCTCGCCGTTACGACGTACTTCTTGGTATAAACCGACCTTGGTAAATTGTTCGCTCCAGACTCGGGCAATGGACCATAGGCCGTAACCTTGCCGGGAAAGCATGACGCGAATGCACTATCGCCAAGCGTTTTCAGTCCGCTGCCGACATGCACATTTGTGATGCTGGTGCATCCGGAAAACGCATAAGCGCCAATGGATTCCATTGTGTCGGGAATGACGATTGACTTCAAGGACGAGCATCGCAAAAACGAATAATTGCCGATTGCCTTGACGCTCGCTGCAAATGAAACATTTCTCATAGACTTGCAGTCCTGAAACGCATACGCCCCAATGTTCGTCACACCACTAGGAATGACAATTTCAGTCAGATTCGCGCAACCCTGAAAGGCGCAATTGCCAACGCTCTTCACGCCGCTCCCAAGGACAATGCGCGTCAGGTTAGTACATCCACAAAAGGCATAGTCGCCTATGTTCGTCACAGCATCTGGAACAACAATTTCCGTCAAGTTGACACAGCCATCGAAAGCGTGCTCGCCGATGCTCGTCACATTCTCGCCAAGTGTTACATCAGAAAGCGCGGTGCAACCAGAGAAAACGCCATAGTTCAGATCGCCGCCACCAACGACTGCAGTACGCAAACCTGTGCATTTCGAAAATGCGCTATAGCCAATGTTGGTAACACTGTTTGGAATTGCAATGTTTGTCAAGCTGACACAGGGATTGTAAGTGTCCGAGATGCCAAGCCAACCATAATAAGACGCCCTGCTGAATGCATTGTCGTCAATTTGTCTGAGTCCCTCGTGTAGCGCTACATCTACCAGGTTGGTACACCCAGAGAAAGTGCTACGACCAATTCGCTCCAATCCAGCCGGGAGCTCTATCTGCGTCAATTTAGGGCATCCGACAAATGAAGCCTCCCCCAATGTTTTCAATGCCGTTGGGAAATGCACAGATTCAAGGGCCGTGCACTCTGCAAATGCACCAAGGTCGATGTTCGTCACTGTATTGGGGATGGCCACGCTAGTCATGGTGCTGCTTGAGAACGCCCTACAAGTTCCGGCATAACTACCAAAATTTGGTTGGTAGCCAATCTTCACCACAGGCAGAAAGTTCGTGCTATCATAAGGGAGATAGTTGGGTATTGCATAATCGCCCACCGGTCGTGGAGACACTGCCGGATCGGTATAATTGCTCGACGAACGGAAGATCGGTCTAATGCAGACCCCGGAAGGCAACCCATCGCTGTATAGGATCTCGTAATTGTACGAATACCCGTCAACCGAATAGCGCTCTGCCAATGCACTTGACGTTGCACAGAAGAGGACTGCCCCCGTCAACATTGCCAACTTAGCCTTTGTCAGTTTCATGTACTGTTTTACTCCTTGCGCGGTAAACGCCGCTGGCCCATCCAATACATGAAAAAGGGGGCGCATTCCTTCCCATGCACTCAAGAGAAGCCCTGCGACGGGCCTGTTTGGAATACATGAAGAAGAAATGCGCCCCAGAAGGACGCATCTCCGCTTACATGCCGTTCCAAACTTGAAATGTCGCAGTATTTCTCTTGAACGACGTGTAGCGTTGATGCTACATTGACAAGCGCCCGGCGGGTTTCCCGTTATCCGGACTATGTTCCCGCGCCGCGCATGCGCCTCGCGGGATGAGAGTAGTATAGCCAATCGGCGTCCCGCCCGCAAGGGCAAAATCGGGAAATGAGATTACCCGCTGCGGACGAAATTGCGGACAACCGATGCGACGGCGAGACGCCGTCGCTACATCAATTGCCGCCAGTGCCTTGGAGGTGCTATGCTACGGTTAGGTGGCCCTGTGTCCCTTTCGTCCCTTGAGTCCCTTTTGTCCTGACAATCATTGTGACACCAGTTCGCCAATGATTGCGGCGGCGTGAGGACACGCCGCCCTACCACGTTACCCTCGCGCGAAGCAAACAGGACAACCAAGCGGAGGGCAGGGCATGTGCGTTTTGTGACTGCCGGGAGGACGATGAAAGGCGTCAGCCCGCCTGCGTCCCTTCGGAGCCGGAGCGGAGGAATCCGATGAAGTCCGGCGGACGGTATGCGGTGAGTATGCACGAAGCCGCCAGCTCGCCGGACGAGTCGCGGATTTCGCACTCGAAAGCGCCCGACTCGTCGTCGTGGAACACCTCCGTTGCAACTACCGTGAACTTCTCGCCTAGCCGGTAGACGGCGCGCGGCATCGCCACCTTTCGCGAGCCAAGAAGCAGTCCCGGCCTTGGAGGCTTGTCCGAAGCGGCCTCGAGATCGTGCGCACCGGCGCAAGCGGCGGAAGCCTGAGCCATCAGCTCGACCGACACCCACGACGGAAGCCCTTCCATGGACCTGTCGAAGAAGATGCAGTCCTCGCGCACTGTAAAGCTCGCCACAAGCACGCCCTTCGCCGCGTCCCATGACTCCACGCGGTCAAGCAGCAGCATCTTCCCGCGGTGCGGAACTATGTCGACCAGGTTCACTTCCAGAGTTCCCGGATCTTCTTCACACCTGCCGCAAGAGCCTCCTTCGTCACGGAGGCACCCGGTTCCGCAACGTGCGAGAACTTGTCGTCGGCAAGCGCGGAGAGCGCGGCGAAGTCGACCTTTCCGCAGCCGACCGCGAAATGGTCGTCGGTGAAGTCCTTGACGTCGTTGAGGTGGCAGCCGGCGAGATACGGAAGCTGGCGCTTCGCGACCTCGGCCTCGGAAGGCGACCAGCCGAACGACGCGCGCACCCTTGCATGGCCGGTGTCGAACCACGCGCGCACGCGCGGGTAGTCCTTCGCTATCGCCTCCATCTGGTCCTCGTCCGGAAACGCCTCGTAGTACGGCAGGTTCTCGAGCGCAAGCTCTATTCCGTTCTTCTCGAGCTCCGGCGAAATGATGTCCAGCTCGGAGCGGAACAGCGGCATCACCTTCTCCCCGCGCGCCTTCCTGAGCGCGCATGACTTCTCGAGGAGCTTCACGTAGCGCGCGTCCTTTAGGTCGAGCTTGCCGTCCTTCACGAACGCACGGAACGATTCGGAGCTGCGCATGCGGAAGAGCGTGCCGAACCCGACGCGCCCGGCGTGAAGCACCACGCGCCTCGCGCCCATCGACCCAGCGAAGCGGATGCACTTGAGGAGGAGCGCACGTGCAAGCGCACGTTCGTCGGCGTTGGGAGACGAGAGGACGTGCAGCTCCGGGTGGCCGTACGGCGCGGATAGCGGTACGGGCGAGAACGCGTGCACCGACTCGACCGGCATCTCGCCGAGGCGCTTCTTGATCCCGGGCACCTGCTCCTGCTGGAGGGAGAAGCCAAGCTCCAAGGCGTCGAAGCCGAGTTCGAGCGCCTCGTCGACTATCGCCTCTCCGCCCTTGTCCTTGAGGCGGCGCGAGTTCCAGTTGGTTGACAGTGCAAGCTTCATCAGCGGTTGACTAGCGAAAGGAACTCGCCGCGCACCTTCTCGTCGTTGCGGAACGAGCCAAGCACTGCGGACGTTGTCATCACGGAGTTCTGCTTCTCCACCCCGCGCATCATCATGCAGAGGTGGCGGCATTCCATCACGACGCCAACACCTTCCGCCCCGACCGCGTCCTGCACCGCGGCCGCGATCTGCTCGGTGAGACGCTCCTGTATCTGCAGGCGGCGGGCGTAGCAGTCGACTATGCGCGCGAGCTTCGACACGCCGAGCACCTTGCCCTGCGCGATGTACCCGATGGCGCAGCGTCCGAAGAACGGCAGCATGTGGTGCTCGCACATCGAGTATATCTCGACGTCGCGAAGCACGATCATGTGGTTCGTCCCCGAGGAGAAGACCGCGCCGTTTATCACCTTGCGCGGCGTCTGCGCATATCCGCGCGTGAGGAACGCAAGCGACTTCGCCACGCGCGCGGGGGTCTTGACGAGACCCTCGCGCGACGGGTCCTCGCCAAGCTCGACGAGCAGCTCCTTCACGAGCCTGGCGATCCTTGCCTCGTTCGGTTTCTTCATCTCAGTCCTTTCGCCTTCGCCATGTTCACGGCTGCTTCGGAAGCAGGTGGAAGCCGTCGTCCAGCGCGCCTATGGCCTTGGTTATGAGGTCGATCGAAGCGGCGACGTCCGAAAGGTCGAGAACCTCGACGGGCGAGTGCATGTAGCGCAGCGGGATCGACACCTGCGCAACTGCCGCGCCGGACCCAGTCATGCGCATAGCCCACGCGCAAGTCCCGGTTCCGCGGGCGCGCGCCTGCATCTGCAACGGCACCTTCTTGCCTGCCGCCTTCTTGATGTGCTCCATGAGCCCCCTGTGGTACGTCGGGCCGACCGCGAGAACGGCACCGGCTCCAAGCCTGATGTCGCCGTTGCTCTTGCGGTCCTCCTTCTGCGCG
>Ga0310786_10008517_pt1 | contig 13149 bp, 7 predicted proteins | sample AusTroGonzalo_MG_FD_203881 | JGI IMG/M metagenome (GOLD analysis project Ga0310786, IMG submission 203881) | Bovine rumen microbial communities from tropical cattle in Woodstock, Queensland, Australia - Gonzalo_03 (v2) (version 2) | ecosystem: Host-associated > Mammals > Digestive system >... | reverse complement strand
TTTGCCGAGGAGCTGAATATCATTTTCACTGGCGACATCCTTTTAGACCGTGGCGTACGTCAAGTGATTGAACATCATGGAATCCATCATCTGTTCTCAGAGGACATCGATTCTGTGTTTCGTTCCGCACAACTTGTCGTGGGTAATCTGGAGTGTCCCGCCACAAAAATCGAGGCACCCGTCTTCAAACGTTTTATCTTCCGTGGTGAACCCGAGTGGCTTGACACCTTACGGTTTCATGGCTACACCCACCTGAATCTGGCCAATAACCATTCCATCGACCAGGGGCGCGAAGGACTCCTTGACACGAAACGCAACATCCTTGCAGCAGGCATGGTGCCCATCGGTGCGGGAGAGAATATGAACGAGGCCGTGCAACCCGTACTGTTGGCTGAACAACCTCGCAAAGTATGGCTTGTAGCCTCCCTACGCCTCGCACTCGAGAACTACTCTTATCTCCCAGACAAGCCTTGCGTCAGTCAAGAACCGATGGACTCACTGTTAGAGCGTGTGAACCGTCTCCGCAGGACAGACTCCACCGCCGTCATTATCGTCTCACTCCACTGGGGCGGCGAACATACCCTCCAGCCCGTTCCCAGTCAACGGTTCGAAGCCCACCAGCTCATCCGTGCAGGGGCCGACGTGCTGATATGCCACCATACCCATACCCTCCAGACCATCGAGGATTTTCAGGGCCATAAGATCTACTACAGCATTGGCAATTTCATCTTCGACCAGCCGAGACCCATTAATAGCAATGCCTGTATGGTACGGCTGCGTATCAAAAAAGACAATCTCTTAGTAGAGACGGTACCCATTGAAATCCGTCAATGCGTACCTTTTATTATGACTTATTATTGAAGAATTTTATGAAGATATTAGCTATTAATCCGGGAATGATCTCTACCAAGGTAGTAATCTTCCAAGACGAGAAACTACTAATGCACGCTACGTGAACCACCCATTCGATGAACTGTGCCGGTATCCGTTCATCATGGTGATGATCATAGCGAAGCAACTTTTCTCACAGCGAAAAGTGAGCGGTATTGCACCTGACAGCGGATACATGCGGCTGACGGCATATCCCCTGAATCGATAATGCAATTATTTCACATCTGCTATGGCAGCGTTTCCTGGATTTTGGACGGAGATCATTCCTGACCACATACATGAGCATTTGCAACTGTTAGTCAGGACAGGCGAACCGTTCACCTTCATCTCTGCACTACCTGGCGCCCATGCACCCGTAATGGCTGGAACACACGGTTGTGGCGTCAATGTTCCCATGGCAGCAGATGTTGCTGCGGAAACCTGAGGATTAGTGATGGATTGACACATACCAAAAGTAGGTATGTTAGTAGGCGTATTATCCTGAATCGTCGCCACCAACATGTTACCACATTGAGGTCGCGTTGCATCAGAGACGATAAGAGAACATGGCGTCGTACCACAACTACATTGGAGCATGGCTCCGTTTGTAACAATTTTTCCCATACTACTTATGATATTATTTCTAAATTACCTTCATTGTCTCAAATAATTAATCGCCAGCATCGTGAGATCATCACTCTGCTCCGTGTTGCCAACAAAGTTGTGGACAGCCCCAGTCATTCTCTCTATCAGTGGTCTTGGAGAGAGCTCCCTGGTTTGGATGGCGCGATTCATCTCGTTGAGGATACGTTCTTCGCCAAACATCTTTTCTTCAGCATTCAGCGCCTCTGTCAGTCCGTCGGTATAGAAGAAGATGGTGGTATGAGGCTCTATGACAACCTCCTGAATCTGATAGGGTGTATTGGCAATGACTCCTATGGGTATGATGCGATTAACAGGCAGGAAACAGGCTTCTTCTTTTACAATGACGGGATCCTCATGGCCTGCATTACAGTAACGCAGCAATCCGGATGTCAGGTCGAGAATGCCGACAAAGAGGGTAACGAACATCTGGTTTTCATTGTTCAGACTCAGATTGTTGTTGATCCGCGAGACGATATGGTCGGGCATGCTCCCATCGGAAGCATAGGCGCGGAAAAGGCTCTTGGTCTCTGTCATGAGTAAGGCCGCAGGGACGCCCTTGCCGCTGACGTCGCCAATGCAGAAGAAAAGTCGGTCGTCATGCACGAAAAAGTCGTATAGGTCGCCACCTACTTCCTTAGCGGGTGTCATGCTGGCAAAGATGTCGAAAGCGTCGTGTTCAGGAAATAACGTAGGCACCATCGACATCTGAATGTTGTGGGCAATGCGCAGTTCCGATTCGATGCGCTCTTTCTGAGTGGTCACCTCCTCCAGTTGGTCGTAGGCCTGCTTCAGGGCCTTCATCTGCAACAGGCGACGGCGCAGGTATATGGCGAGGAACACGGCAATGAGCAACAGTCCGCACACGATGGCGAGCAGCATCATCCGCTGCTGGTACAGCCGCAGCGTTTCAGCCTCATTCCCGGCTCTGGCCGCCTCCAACTCCAGCGCACTCATCTCTGCCATTTTCCGCGTCTCGGCATTAAACTGCTGGTCGGTCCATTCCTTGTACACCTTGAAACTGTCGATAGCTTCCTGATTACGCCCTAATCCGTCGTAGGCGGCAATCTTGAACTTGAGCCTGACATCCTTATCGGTCAACTTCTGGGCCAGTTCCAGCAGCCGTGGATAATCGCCTGTCAACTGCGCATAATAGCACTCTGTGGTGATCACGACATTCTCCTGGAAGTCGTTCTTCTTCATGATTGAGTGCAGGTGTTGATGGAACTTCATAAACCGTGCCGTGTCTACAGGCTCCTGACAAGTGACGGCATTACACTTCAACGACCACAGGATAATCTGATCTTCCCTACTCCATCCCGACTGCTTCAGGGCTCTATCGAAGGCATGGACAGCTTTATCGACTTGCTTTCTCTCTCTATACACCCTCGACAGGAAGAAATATGGTTGCAACAACGGCTTTATATTGGGCAGATTGCGCTTTCGGTAGTCGATGGCCTGCTGAACCAGCTCTTCAGCACGATCGTCCATCCCCAGATCCTTCGCTATGTGGGCATTAAGGAAGGTCACGATGTAAAAACCGTATCTGCTCTTATGTTCCTCAGCATAGTCTCTCATCTCACCGACCATTTTCAGGGCCTGACTGGTGCTGACATTATCGAGCATATAGGTAATCTGATTATTCCAGGCATCATAGAACCCTTCTTCCTCGCCGGCTTCCTGCAAGACAGTCTTCAGCCGTTCTGTCACTTTCATAAAGGCCTCTACGCTATCAGTGTGTGACAGGTCTTTCTGGCGCTGCAGAAGCGTCTGTGCATGCTCACTGAGAGCCGATATCCGAACGGGCATGCCGACTATAAGGAGTAAAAGCGTGATGAGGAACTGCTTCATAACCTACCTCGTTGCTGATGATTACTCATCCTGTTGTCCAATCCTCAGATTGTAGCAGACCACGTCATTGTTTGCGGAGAAGTCTTCAAGGCTTTTCTTCCGTTCGCTGGCATATTGCTCGATCTCAACATGGTCCAACTCACCTAACATGTTGATGCGGTATTGGGCTCTCTTCTCCTGACTCTCTTCGAATTTGATCGACGAGGTAAGGCCGACATGCTCGAACACCTTGTAGATCTCCTTGGCACAATTCACGATGACGATCTCTGGGGAACGGCCCAATATCTGGTAGGCAAAGAGCACGACCCGCAGCCCCGCACTGGTAAGGTATATCAGACCTGTGGCATCGAACTCGACTTTCCCAATGTCTTGTCCGCGATATTTGGATAGTTCATCCGTCAATGCCGGGGCATTTTGAACCGTGAGTTTCTTACCCAGCACCACATTCAGCGTAGTGCCTTCTTTCTTCACTTCATAATCAAAATCATTCATAACCCAATCGTCTTTTTTATGACAAATCCGCAATGGAGAGCCATTGTTTATAGGCATCCTCGATATCCTGCAGCTTCTGGTCGCGCAATTTGTCGCGATGCTTCTCACACTTCTCGTTTAGATCATCAATGACCTTCTTGATGCCTTTGATGTCTTCTTCGGGCTCTCCCACCGACAAGACGGCAATCTCACTCTTCGCCTTGTCGACGGCAGCCTCCATCAGCGTCTTGCACTCCTGATAGAACACATCGACGGCATCTTTCATGGCCTTGTAATACTTATCGTTCACCTCCGGCATGGTCAGCTCGATGTAGCGCACGTCGCGCTCCTTCATCTCGATGTTCTCGTCAGGGCTCTGGATCTTAAAGGAGTCTATCCTCTGTTTGAACTCCGGATGCACCTGGGCGATGCCATCCATGATGGCCTTCATATCATCGTCATATTTCGGCACGATCCAGATGTGATAGTCGTCCTTTTTGGCGCACGAAGCCACCTGCTCCAGGTTCTTCGGTGTGCCTTCGATCATGACTTTGACGGGTATCAATGAGGCTGCTTCTGACTTGATACACAGATTGAGATAGCGGAAGTTCAACATTGCCACATAGCCCTTGAGCTTCTCGTATAACTGGTCGTATTGATTGCTAATTGCACGTTTCATATCTAATAAAATTAAACTATATACATTATACTATTTAAAAATCACTCCGCAGGAGCATCCTCAGACTTGAGCTTAGCGCTTAGGCTGCCACCGCCGCCACCGCCACCAGCGGCCGTACCATCGGTGATGCTCTTCGACTTGAAGGCGCTCTTAGCCTCGATGCTGTCACCAGAGATCTTCGGTGCCTTGATCTCACCCTTGACCTCGGTGTCTTTGTTGATGGTAGTGGTACCATAGACCTGCGTCTCGTCGCCACCCACGGCAGCCTTGCCATCGGCGAGTTGAAGTGCAGACTTGCCGTCGCCCTGCTGGGCCTCGAAGGTCTTGTCGGCAAAGAGACCCATCTCCTCGCTGACGGCCTGCAGCTTCTTCGACTTGATGTCTTTCGACTTCGAGCCTACGAACATCTTCTCCGACACGAGCGTCATCGTGCTGCCTGCGGCGAGAGCCGTGTCGGTCAGCTTCTCCTTATCGACATCCATCGACTTCGCGCTGATGGCCTTCGCGTTCAGGCTGATGCTACCTGTAGCCTTGCCCTCGACATCAGCTGCCAGCACATCGGTCTTCTCGGCGCGGATGGCTATCTTACCGTCCTTCGTCAGAGCCTTCATCTTCGGCTTGCCGTCGGCCACCTCGTAGTCGAGGCTCTCGACGGTGAAGTTCTTCGACTTGAAGATCACGTCGCCCTCGGCAGTATATTCGCCCTTGGTGATGTTACCCTTGTCGTCGCGCTCGATACCCTTCGGATTCGTCGTAGCCACCTCGATGGTCTTGGCGATGATGCTCACCTTGCTGTCGGCTGTCAGCTCCTTCTCGGTATACGCGCCGTCCTTCGACTCGTAGTCGATGGCCTCGATATTCACATTCTTAGAGGCGATGGCCACGCGGCCTGTCGCATTCAGGTTCTTACCCTGGTTCTCGGCAGCAACCGTCGTCAGGTTGATGTTCTCCGTCCTTACCGAGAAGGCACCGCCCTCTACGAGCTTACCCTCGTCGTCGATCATCTTGACACCCATCCTCGGTGTACGGATGCTGATGCCTGCCTCTCTGTTGGTGTGCAGGTTGCCGTCGCCGTCGGCAGTAGCCACCTTGATGGTCTCAGCCGTGATCTGCATCGACGCGCCGGTGGTATTCTTCTTGAAGTCGTCGCCCGACTTGATGTTGCCCTTCTCGGTCTCCAAGGCTTTCTTCTGACGATTGGCCTCGGCCAGCTGAGAGATGATGTTCACATACGACATCGTAGCCTGACAGAGCGTTGGCAGTGTCTCCTGTAACTGTTCGTTTACATCCAGCATGTCGAGGGTGTTCACGCGTCCTACCATCGCATCGTCAGAATTTAGTTTTTCTTCCTGATCGAGCAGCGACTTCATAGTGGCGAACATGCCGTCCACCTGAGTCTTCTGTGCGGTCTTCTTCTTTTCGAGAGTAGAGATCAGCGAGGTAAGGGCCTCTACCGTTGACTCTATCTGACTCTTGCGCTGCTCACTGGATACCGAAGCCTCCAACTTCATGGCGTTGTCGGCATGGATGCGGATGCCGCCCTTACCGGCCGATGCCGGCGAGATGGCGAAGGCATCAGTAGCATCGTTGCTCTCGAGCACGATATTACAAGCCTGCGACGTGATCTCCGATGTCTCGCAGACAACGTTCTCCTGTCCGTCGCTACCGGGATCGACAGCCACTTGGCGGATGCTGGGTGCGCGATTGACGATATGTCCCGTCTCACCCACACCGTTGAGTTCTACGCCCTGTCCCTTGATGACCACCTCACCCATACCGGATATCAGGTCGCCACTCTCATCGACATTGCCGATAATCACTTTCGGGGCAGAGAGAATCAGGCATCTCTCATCGCGGTAGTACTTGAAGCCTTCCATCTCCTTGTAGAGGTCGGCCTTCATCTGCTGTATCTCTGCCTTCTGCTTATGAATCTCTTCCAGGTCCTTCTGTACGCAGTCCTGAAAACTGCCAAGCATGGACTTCCAATCATCGAATATATAGTCTGCCATAATGCTTCTTATTTTTTATTGTTAAACAATTACACGACTCTCATTGGTTCCTATTGAATTTTCAGACCCGATAGACAATCCTGGATCTTTTCGTTCAGATCATCGTATTCTTTTTCCTCCTTTGTGCCCTTCAGTGCCATCGAGATCTTTTCCCCATTGTAGCGGGTGTCGAGCTCACCGATGGTACCGTCGGTCTTCATGCTGAGAGTAGTACCAGTACCGAAGAGAATCTGACCGGTCTTCTGATTGCCCCAGGCATTGTATTCCTTGAAAGGCGTTGTCAGATTGATCTTGCTGGGGTCGAAGGCAGAAGCCACTTGGTCGAGGAAATTGCCTTGTTTCTTGAGGGCCTTTCTAAACTCGAGGCTGCTCACGTAGAGATTCCACATGGTGTCATTCTCCAGGTCATCATCACTGACAGGCTTGGCTGGCTTCTGGGCTATTTTGGTTTCCACAATCTGACCATTCTGCAACGTCTTGGTGATGGGCTGCGAATCCATGCCCCAGGCCTCCACAAGGTTCAGGGCTACGCGGCGCTTCAAAGCCTTCGCATGCAAATCAAGTTCCTCCAGCGATCTTTTTTTCAGAGCCGTCCGTGGGTCGGTGATGGCATTTGGATTATTCTTGTCATACTGATATATGAAGAATGTAGAATCCTTGCACTTCTCTTCCGAGAACGCAGTCTCGACGGCTTTGATATAGTCGGCGGGTGCATTCCTGATCGAGCGGCTGATGCCGTAGGTCTTCATGTCCTTCAGTTTCTGCGGCTCCGAGCGCAGCTCGGCGATGCTCTTCAGCAATTCGTTGGCCTTATTCACCAGATCGGCCTTGAACGCCGCACGAAGGCCGATGATGTCCTGCTTTGCCACTTTGACCGCCTCTAGATTGTTGTCCGTGTCAATGGTATCGTCATAACCAAAGATAGCCGATTCATCCACATCGTCGATAACGTCACTCTTACAGAAGGCAGTGAAGCCCAGATCTGCTTCCGTCAGCTCCTTCGTCTTGGGATCCCACAACGTATTCTTCAGATCATCATAATCGTTGCAGATCTTATCTAGACCATAATCATTAGATATCAACCGCAGTTGTTCCTGAACGTAGTCAAACTCGGTTCGCTTCGCCACACAGCAACGATATTTCTCCTTATAGTTCACAACCATCTTATCGACGATGTCCGGCACCTTGTCTATCAGATCCTTCATGATCGAACCCATTTTGAGTGTACCACTGTCGGAGAGGTCTTTCTTGATGCGCTTCTGCGGATCCTTATAGGCGCTATACGGATAACCGGGCTTCGCACCGCCTGCAGAGAGCATCAGGTACCGGTTCGACTGAACGGCGAGGGCACCTTCCTGAGGACGCCAGTAAACTTCTAGGACCGAACGGAGCAGCGAGAGGTCGTACAGGGTATCCACCATTTCGCCCAACTTCTTGGTCACCACCATCCCTACGTCCATCATGAAGGTCGTCATGCTGAATGGATGGTCGTCGCCGTAACCCGACACGAACTTGTTCTTGATATTAGTACCTGATACGAGGCTCAGGTTGTTGCCGGCCTCGATCGACACATTCTTACCCCTGATCTTGATGTTGCCGTTGGGGGCATCGAGCGTGATACCCGTGAAGGCATTGATCTTCACGTCGCCCCAAGGTGAACTGATTCTGATGGCACGCTTGTCGGTAGAGCCGCTGATCTTCCAGATGCCGTATTTGTCGCCGAGCTCCACACCGCCCTCGAAGGCCTTGCTTATCTCGTTGTCTTTACCGAAGATGTCTGGATAATCGACAAATCCGTTCGCGAGGCTCAGTCCGGGCGTAAAGTTGGCCATGAAGGCGGAAGCACCCTTGCCAGTACCCTCGATCACCTTCAAATACTGGCCGTTAGGCGACTGCAACACGGCTGCACCGGTCTTCAGCGCAGCGGGTGTAGCCGTCGAGACGGCACCCACCACGAAGGGGCGCTCTATATTGTTGTTCACATAGTTCACGAGCACCTTCTCTGCCAGATAGTGCTTGCCGTGGACACCGGCGCCGGCAGGACCCGACGAAGCGGCATAGAGCAGCCAGGGCGATGCGTCGGTCACGTCGAAGTTATCCAGGTCGGATGCCGTGACAGAATCAAACGCGGGCTTCGCCGACGTGAATTGCCATGCATACTCCACGCGGACGCGGTTCTTCTTGTTAGGATCATCGGCATCGACCACCACGGCCACCTGCGGACCCGACTGACGGATATGACCCGTCGGAATCATCATCGGGTAGAACTTCTTGTCATCGTTCATGCCGATGGCCTTCACCTGGAACACGAGTCTCTTAGAGGGAACGGCCGCCACGGTCATATCGTCTCTGACCACGAACGAGTTGACGATATCCGACTTCGCTGTCATCTCGCTGACGATATACAGTTTGTCATCGACCTTGATGAGCTGGCCTACATGGAGAGCCGGCGCAAAGGTGTCGTAGTCGATAGAGATGGTATTGCGCTCTGCCAACAGCTCACCGGCCAGGATGCCGGCATAGTCCTTGGCCTTGATGATAGGGTCGGCCTCTGAGAACTGGTTCAGCGTCTTCTTGCCTTTATCATACTGCTCGTCGAGCATCGAGATATACCGCTTCTCTTTCTTAAAGTATTTGTCGTTGTGCTTTTTGTTATACTCACTGGCCAGAGTGTCGGCCTGCGCCCATGCCAGCAGGTCATCGACGGCGGTATCAAACATGAAGTTCATGAGCGGCTTGTTGTTGGTCAGCACCTGACCTACCTTTTGCAGCCAGTACTTGTCGGCACCTTTTTCAAGATCGGCCATGTTCTTGATGGTGTTCACCACCTTGGCAGCACCATCCTTCTGCACCTTGCTGTTCAGCACATGATTGTCGTAGGGAGCCTCCAGGTTCACCGGCCCCTCGTTCTCCTGCTTGGGCTGAGCCAGCGTCGTGTTGTGATAGGTTATCGACTTGAAGTGGTCGGTAATCTCCACCGCCTTGTTCTCGTCGGCATCGTAGCCGATGCGGAGTTTGCCGTCGTAGTAGTACATAAACTCACCGTTGCGGTTGGTCGTACGCACCAACAGGTCGTAGAAACTCTCGTTATACTGCACCAGGTAGGGGATGATGTGCTCCTGCTGACCTTTCAGCAAGTGCTTCATCTGGGTGGTGTCATACTTCACGTTCTCGTCCTTCTGGTAAGGCAACTTATAGTTGGGCAGTTCGCTCTTGAGGATGTCGCCTCCGAGTTTCTTGGCCGTGAATGAACGACAATACTGCGACAGCGTCAACAGCTTGTCGGGGCTATAGATCTTCAGCTGCACATGCACCTTGTCGGGCTGCTTGCAAGGGGTGACCTCATGCACGTAGTAATCCTTACCTACCGTGTACGACTGCTCATTGCCGTCAACCTGGTTGCTGAAGGAGAGTTCCACCTTCCTGTTGGCAAACATCTGGGTCAGTTTCTCCATGCTGAAGAATTCCTTACGTTCTTTCTCGTCGGCCACGCGGGTGGGGTCGATAAAAATCTTCACCGTCAACTCGTCGGGTGTGTACATCTTCTGTTCGAAGTTGAAAGCATCTATCGAAAGATTCACATCGACCTTCGTCTTGCCTACCGGCATCCACGGTAGCTTCGTGGCTGGGATCTCCTTGGAGATGGTTCCCTCGACCAAGTTGTCGCCTATTGAAATGGAAATATCATTTCTTTCCTCAGGATCTGTGGCATTACCTTCATTGGTAACGACGCCAAAAATAGTTAATGTAATTTTTGCCATAAACTTTTATTTATTCATAAATTGTAATTTGATGTTGCAAATATAGGTATTTAATTTTAAATAGGTACGCAAGAAAATGTTAAAAAGCATGAAACTTTCGGATATAGTTGCGACATCAATAACTATTCGCGACAAAAGCCCGTCACAGTCCTTCGCCGCTGTCGCAAGGGTTACGGTTGCATAGTTGCAGTGCGAAAATACAGGTATTTCAAATAAAACGAAAGATTACTTGCAGATTTCGAGATAAATAATTATCTTTGTAGCAAAATTTACTGTTATGAAAATATTAGCTATTAATCCGGGAATGATCTCGACTAAAGTGGGGATTTTCCAAGACGAGGAGCTGCTGATGCACGCCACGCTGAACCACCCGTTCGAAGAACTGTGTCGCTATCCGTTCATCATGGACGAATTCGACTACCGCAAGGAAAAGATCCTGGAGGAACTCCAGCGTCAGGGCTACACCATGGACTTCGACGTGGTCGTGGGTCGCGGTGGTCTGGTGAAACCCATCGAAAGCGGCGTATATGAACTGAACGACAAGGTAATTGAGGACACTAAGCACCCTCGTCTGCACCACGCCTGTAACTTAGGGTCGCTGATAGCGCTGAGCATAGCCCGCGAAATTAAGGGATGTCGCGCCTTCACCGTCGATCCTGGCGTCGTAGATGAACTCGATGACGTGGCCCGCATCACTGGTCTGCCCGAGATGCCTCACCAGACCATCTGGCACGCCCTGAACCAGCGGGAGATTGCCAAACGCTACTGCCGCGAGCACAACCTCAAGTACGAAGAACAGGACCTGATCGTCTGCCACATGGGCAGCGGTATCTCCTTCGCCATGCACCACCACGGACGGGCCATCGAGTGCAGCGACGCACTGAGCGGCGACGGACCATTCTCACCCTCACGAGCAGGTATGCTACCCACGGCAGCACTGGTGAAACTATGCTACAGCGGACAATATACCGAAGCAGAGATGCTGCGCAAGATTAACGGTCACAGTGGACTGACAGCCCATCTGGGTACCAACGACGTGAGAGAGGTGGAGCAGCGCATCGCTGAGGGCGACCAGAAAGCCAAGTTGGTGCTTGACGCTATGATCTACAGCATTGCACGCTGGCTGGCCTCACTGGCACCAGCCACTAACGGACACGTAGATGCCGTCATCCTTACTGGTGCCATTGCCCACAGCCAGTATGTCACTGACGGACTGCGCCGCAGGCTCAGTTACCTCGCCCCCATATTCGTCTATCCCGGTGAGGACGAACTGACAGCACTGGCCATGAATGTGCTCAGGGCCATGCGTGGAGAACAGGAGATTAAAGTGTATTCCTAAAAGGGTGTTTATATCGCTGCAAGAGCCAAGGAGTAATACTTGGATTCCGGACTGTCGGCACGTGACGGCAGCACACAGCAGCACTGTGTACCTTGTAATACACCTGCCGTCTTCGCATAGCCGAAGAGCGTAAGCGTCTTATAGAACACGTTACCCGCCACGATATCAGGGAAGATGAGGGCATCAGCCTGACCATCGATCACGGAATGAATGCCTTTCTCCCGCAAACTCACACTGTCGAGCGAGGTCTTCAGATCCAGTGGACCATCAATGATACAACGTCCGAACTTACCCGTCTGTGCCTCAGCGATGATTTCTAAGTAATCGACCGTATAGGGGAACGTCTTGGCACTCACCTTTTCAGCACAGTGGATCAGGGAGATACGCGGCTCCTCAATGCCGAGGGCATGACAGACATAGTTCACATAATGGATCTGCTGACGGCGCTGGGCCTCCGTTGGTACGGGGATGACGGCGGCATCCGTGAAGAAAAGCAGTTTTTCATACTTGGGGATCTCTGCCATGGCGATATGGGTAAGCACATGACCAGGGCGGAGGATACCCGTCTCCCTGTCGAGGATAGCACGCAGGATGACATCGGTATTGATAAGTCCCTTCATCAGGATATCGGCCTCACCGCTCTTACACATGGCAACGGCCCTACGGGCGCATTCCTCCTTATCATCACCATCCACATAGACGGGTTCGATAAATCCCATCTCCTTACCTTTCTCTACTGCATAACGGGTACTGGCATCATTGGCACAGACAACGGCCACACGCTTCTTGTCTCCCCGCTGCTGGAGGAAGACAATCATGTCGTTCAGGGTTCTGATCGATTGCATAGGTTTTGATTTTTACAGTTTTATGCTGCAAATATACAAAATCTTTTGTATCTTTGCAAACGAAATGACTAAAATAATCAAGATGAAGAGATTTATACTACTTATGATCACACTGGGGACAGTCCCTCTGTGCGCCGCAAGCTTTGCACAGGAGGGACAGTCCCCGTGTGATCAGGCGCCGATGGTGCTCCACTACGACAAGCCTGCCGAATTCTTCGAGGAGTCCTTGCCCATTGGCAACGGCAAACTCGGAGCGCTCGTCTATGGAGGAACGGATGACAACATCATCTATCTGAATGATATCACCCTGTGGACAGGCAAACCCGTTGACAGGAATCTCGACGCGGATGCCCACCAGTGGATTCCCAAGATCCGGGAGGCTCTCTTCAACGAAGACTATGCCAAGGCCGACTCCCTGCAACTGCATGTGCAAGGCCCGAACAGCCAGTATTTCCAGCCCCTCGGCACACTGCATATCAAAGACCTTGGACTGGGAGCCGTCACCGACTACCACCGGAGCCTCAGTCTTGACAGCAGTATCGTCAAAGACTGTTATCTGCGCAACGGTCAGAAGATCGAGCGCGAGTATTTCGCCTCAAATCCCGACAAACTCATTGCCATCAGGCTCAGAGGCGACATCAACTGCCGCATTGCCCTGACCGCTCAGGTGCCACATCAGGTG
>Ga0310786_10008516_pt1 | contig 13150 bp, 13 predicted proteins | sample AusTroGonzalo_MG_FD_203881 | JGI IMG/M metagenome (GOLD analysis project Ga0310786, IMG submission 203881) | Bovine rumen microbial communities from tropical cattle in Woodstock, Queensland, Australia - Gonzalo_03 (v2) (version 2) | ecosystem: Host-associated > Mammals > Digestive system >... | reverse complement strand
TCAGTCTGTCAATCTCGTCGTTAATGGACAGGTCCTTCTCGATATATGTGTCTGTCGTCGGCAGATAGGCCTCGGGCTGGTAGTAGTCATAATAGCTGACATAATACTCCACCGCGTTCTGCGGGAAGAACTCCTTCATCTCCATATACAACTGGTGTGCAAGTGTCTTGTTGTGGCTGAGGATAAGGGTAGGGCGGTTCCAGTTGGCGATGACATTTGCCATCGTGAAAGTCTTACCAGAACCCGTCACACCGAGCAGCACCTGGGCCTTGTCACCACGTTCGAGTCCCTCCGTCAGCTGGCGGATGGCTTCAGGCTGGTCGCCAGTAGGCTTGTAGTCGGAAATCAATTGATATTTGCTCATAGCCTGCAAAGATATGAAAAAAACCTAGAACTACCAAATATTCCACGAAAAAAAGAATGTTTTATTTAAAAGAGAATCCTTCCATGAGTCGTACCAGCCTTCGGTATGATGAATACCAGCCTATGGTATGGTGGCTACAAGGCATTGGAATTAAATTTTCGCTAAAAATCTTAATTTATTTGGTGGTATTATAGAAAATGTGTAACTTTGCACCCCGAAATGAAGAATTCAGTCATTATAGCATCATTTGTAACCCTGCTGTTCTGTAGTTGCGGATCAGAGTTCACTTCTGTGTACAAGTATGGTGACCAGGAGGCAAAGTACGAATTTGCCAAGGAAGCCTTTGCCCGTGGTAAGTATGAGCAGGCACAGACGCTGCTGATGGAACTTGTGACGATGAAGAAAGGTAGCGACGAGTCGCAGGAGTGTCTTTATATGCTGGCGATGTCGCAATACTGTAACATGGACTACGAGTTGGCATCGGAGACTTTCAAAAAATATACGACTAGCTATCCCCGAGGTCATTATATCGAGCCCGCCTATTTTTACGTCGGTCAGTCACTCTATGAAGGATCGCCAGAGCCGCGTCTGGACCAAAGTCCTACTAACGGTGCCATCACAGCCTATCAGCAGTTCATGGATCTCTTCCCTGACTCTCCGTTGAGACCGAAGGCACAGGAACGACTCTATGAACTGACGGACAAACTGATCCAGAAGGAGTTTAACTCGGCGCAGTTGTATTATAACCTTGGTGGTTATTTCGGCAACATTAACGCCAATGACGAGAGCAACTATACAGCAAGCATCATCACTGCTCAGAATACGTTGAAGAATTATCCGTATTGTAGTCTGCGTGAAGACTTTATGCTGCTGATTATGAAGAGTAAGTTCCAGTTGGCTGAGAACAGTTCTGAGGAGAAACGCATCGACCGTTACCGTGATGCCGAGGATGAGTGCTACGGCTTCATCAATGAGTTTCCTGACTCGAAGAATGTGGCTTTAGCTGAGAAGTATATCGTGAAATGCAAAAAAGTTCTGAAGGACTAAATCGTAAATAGTAAAATCGTAAATATAAAAGATGGATTACAAGAAATCAAAAGCACCCGTTAACACTGTGTCGCGCAACGTGATGGATCTCTGCGCCGACACGGGTAATATCTATGAGAGCGTTGCTATCATCGCCAAGCGCGCCAATCAGATTAGTCAGCAGATTAAGGAAGACCTGAGCAAGAAACTCGCTGAGTTCGCTTCGTACAACGACTCGTTGGAGGAAGTGTTCGAGAACCGTGAGCAAATCGAGATATCGCGCTACTACGAGAAACTTCCGAAACCCACGCTGTTGGCTACGCAGGAGTTCGTCGAGGACAAGGTGTACTGGCGTGATCCCACACGTGAGAATCAGGAGATCTGATCGTTGATATGTGGCAGCGTAAACAGACCATATTCCTCGCACTGGCCGTCATACTGACCGTTGTGTGCCTTTCTATGCAAATCGGCTCCTTTAAGGCTGTCGGCTTAGCAGTGGGAAAGGTGTACAACCTGTGGTATACCGATCCCTTCGGACATCGTCATTTCGACACGTGGCCCCTGATGGCCATCCTGTTGCCGACGGCCGCCCTCGGTGCATACACCATTTTCATCTATCACAACCGAAAGGTACAGGCTCTGTTCTGCGCCCTCAACGTTCTGCTGATCGTGGGATGGTATGTGTGCTTCTTCGTAGTGGCAAAGACCACAGGTGACAAATCGTGGGGCGCAGTAGACTTCAAACCCTTGTGGCCAGCTATACTGCCAGCCATCGCGCTGATATTCTATCTGATGGCGCGGCACGCTATCCGTGCTGACGAGAAACTCGTCAGATCGATGGACAGGATAAGATAGTAATTAGTGAATATCGAATAGTGAGAAGACCAGACAAGCCCAGTCGTGGTCTTCTTTTTGTTGTTCGAGGGTGAGACCGAGCGAGGCGGCTTTCTCGATGAGCAACGGACTATCTGCGGTATAAAAGCCGCTGAGGATAAGTCGTGCTCTTGGTGACATTTTTATGCGGAAAGCAGGGAGGTCGTTTAAGAGGATGTTGCGATTGATGTTGGCCAGAACGAGGTCGAACGTTCCTTCCACATTATTTAATATATTAGCATCGCCGAGAAGGGAAGTGAAGCGGTCGTCAACATGGTTGATGACAGCATTGTGGCTGGCATTGTCGACACTCCACTCGTCGATGTCGTAACCGACTGCCTCTTTTGCTCCGAGCTTCAAGGCACAGATGGAAAGGATGCCAGTGCCAGTGCCGCAATCTAAAACTCTTTCGAGGAGTGAGGAGTGTGGAGTGAGGAGAGAGATTAGTTCAGAGCAGATCATGCGGGTAGTCTCGTGGGTGCCTGTGCCGAAAGCGAGGTGGGCATCGATTTCGATCTCTAAGAATTGAGGGGTGAGAGGTGAGAGGTGAGAGGATTCATATGAGGGCAAATGACGGCCGTCGTGAATGATGATTCCCTGAATAATATTCTCACTCCTTCCTCCACACTCCTCCCTCCTCGGTACCACGATCGGTTCGAAGCCTTCGTTCTCCCATTGCTCGTTCCAGTCGCGGTCTTCGGCCTCGCGGATGTCGTAGTTTATGGCGACGCCTTCGAAGGGAAAGTCGGCGAGGACTTCCTGAAGTGTATCCTCAGAGAAGAGTGACTGCTGGACATAACCCAAGAGACCGTCAGATGTCTCTTCAAACGACTCGAATCCCGCCTCTCCAGCCATTGCTGATAATACGTCGCTGGCATCGGTAGAGTAGGGTGACATGGTGAATTTTACCTCGTAATACTTCATTTGGATGTTAATTTTTGAGGCAAAATTACAAAAAATAGGGAAAATCCTATCATAAGTTAGGGTTTTTCCGTACTTTTGCATACAAATTCGGTGTATTTTTGCATCATGAATCATTAAAACTTGAAGAAAATGAAAAGACTGTTACTGATTTCTATGATCCTTGGGATGCTGCCAATGTCGATGGTAGCCCAGGTTGATGACCTCTACTTCGTCCCCAAGAAGAAGACGGTGGAGAAGGTGACGGATAATTACGGTATGCCAAGTGAGACGTATTACGTCGGCAGTGACCGTAGTGTTGACGACTATAATCGTAGGACCTTCAGTCACTATGAGCCCATCACGAATGATTCGACGGTCAGCGATACCATCAGTTTCAGCGCCGAGAAAGGCGTCTATCCTACTGACTCTATTATAGGCGAGGATTTCGAGTTGACCAAGAATATGAGTCGTTTCGAGGATTATCAGCTAACAGATAATGAAGCTTTCTGGGCTGGCTATGCTGCAGGCCGTCACGACTGGGCCTGGCACACGCCTTGGTACTATGGCCGTTACGGTTGGTACAGTGGCTGGTATGATCCCTGGTATTATTACGATCCCCTGTTCTATGGCAGCTGGGGGTATTATGGCTACTATGGATATTATGGGTGGTATTCACCCTGGACCTATAGATGGTATGATCCCTATTGGTACAGACCATGGTACTACGGAGACTATTATCCCACCTATGCTATCGGCGGAAGTAGCCATCATTATGGTGGTCCGACCATTGGCGCAGGTACTATCCGTCGTGACGGCTCGACCTTTGGCGGTAATCGCAGAGGTGCCTCGGCCTATAACGGCAGTCGCTCGAGTGAGTTGCGTAACAGGACTGTCAACGGTGGCAGCCGCAATGGCAGGACCAGCCGTACCAATTCGCGTACCTATTCTGACAATTCCCGTTATAATGGCAGTAACTATAATAACAGCAGTTATAGTAACTCCAGAAGCTACAGCAACTCTGGTAGCAACTCCGGCAGTTTCAGCAGCTCACGTAGTTCCGGCGTTGGAGGCGGCGGTGGAGGTTCTCGCGGTGGCGGTGGCCGTGTAGGAGGAAGAAGATAGGAAGTGAAAAGTTATTAGTGAATAGTGTAAAAGTGACTATGATGAAGAAAAAACTATATATCGCAGCCTTGGCTTTGGCAGTAGTACTGCCGGCAGCTGCACAGGATACGTATGAGAGTGCCCGTCTGTTGGGCAACGATCTGAATGGTACGGCCCGCTATGTGGGTATGGGTGGTGCGATGGAGGCCTTGGGTGCCGATATATCGACTATCTCCACGAACCCTGCGGCTATTGGCCTGTTCCGTCATTCCTCCTTTAGTGTCTCTGCGGGCATGACATCCCTGCAGGGTGCCCATAAGTTCAACGACCAGAGTATTACGAAGATGAGCTTCGACCAGTTAGGTTTCGTCTATTCTTCTCGTGTCAGCCGCAGGTCGTTCGTGAATGTGGGATTTAACTACCACAAGAGTCGTAACTTCAACCAGATCCTCTCGGCAGCCAACTCTTTGCGTCATGCTTCTCAGAATGGTCTGTCAGTCCATAAGGCCGCCCTTGGCGACGTCAGAAGTGGTGGCTACTACTGGGATTTCAACAAACAGGGCGACGTTATTGGTTATGAGGACGAGTACAGTGACGTGAGGGCTCAGACTTTCAGTCAGTCTGACTATATGAACCTCAATGCCTTGAACCTCGATAAAGACGAGGAGGGTTATCTGATGAACATTAATGACGCTGACCACTATATGTTCGATCGTGCCTCTCGAGGCTGGATCAACGAGTACGACTTCTGCGTGAGCGGTAACCAGGGTGACCGTTTCTACTGGGGTGTCACCGTCGGTGTCCACGATGTGAACTACAAGGGCTTCTCCATCTATACCGAGCGTCTGGTGAATGCTCAAGGCAGCAATACCGGTTATGACGGCAACGAGGACTATGTCGACTATATGGATAAGCGTACAATTGAGGGAACAGGTATCGACGTGAAAGCCGGTATTATCTTCCGTCCCGTCGAAGATTCTCCATTCCGTGTCGGACTGTATGTCTCTACGCCAACTTGGTATGAGTTGACCTCCGAAAATGTTTCCGACTTCAACAATGACTCGGAGTATGGTCCTGAAGACACTTGGTATTCGGATGAGAAATACGACTTCCGTTACTTCACCGCATGGAAGTTTGGTGCCAGCCTTGGTCACACCATTGGCGAAAACCTCGCTTTGGGTCTCAGCTACGAAGTGTCAGACCACAGTGCCGCAGACAACCGCATCCTTTCTGGAGATTATAATTCGTCTGGTTACGAGCGCTCTTATTCTGACGGTGTGATGGCATATAACACAGAAAAATCGTTGAAGGCCACCCATCTGCTGAAGGCCGGTATCGAGTATAAGTCCAATCCTGCATTGGCCCTGCGCTTTGGATACAACTTCCAGTCGTCTTCGTATGAGAAGAATGGTGTGCGTGACATGATGCTCGACTCTCCTGGTGTGGCTTACTCATCAACGACGGACTATGTGAACTGGAAGGATACGCATCGTATCACCTGTGGCGTGGGCTATAAGTTGGGCGGATGGAACTTCGACCTCGCCTATCAGTACAACATGACCAAGGGCGATTTCTATCCTATGCAGCAGTACGAGTCTGGACAGGATGTGGGTATGACCAATGTCGACTTCAAGCGTCATCAGGTGCTCCTGACCCTCGGCTACACCTTCTGATTGAAACGAAACTGAATAAAAATGCGGCTTTATGCAAATAAGGCCGCTTTTTTTTGTTTATTCGACTGAAAAGTCGTACCTTTGCGCAATTAAATTATAAATCGAGAATAGTCAATTGTAAATAAGTAAATCGTAAATGAAAAAACTATTGTTAGGTGACGAGGCGATAGCCCAGGGTGCCATCGATGCAGGTCTGAGTGGCGTATATGCCTATCCCGGTACTCCTTCGACGGAGATCACCGAGTATATCCAGGAGTCACCCATTGCCAAGGAGAGAAACATCCATCGCCGTTGGTCAACAAACGAGAAGACGGCCATGGAGGCAGCGCTCGGTATGTCGTATATGGGCAAGCGGGCTCTGGTGTGTATGAAACATGTGGGACTGAACGTCTGCGCTGACCCCTTCGTGAACTCAGGTATGACGGGAACGAATGGTGGCCTGGTGGTGCTGGTAGCCGACGACCCGTCGATGCACTCATCTCAGGACGAGCAGGACAGCCGTTTCTACGCCAAGTTTGCGATGGTGCCGACACTCGAGCCCAGCTCGCAGCAGGAGGCCTATGACATGATGCAGGAGGCTTTTGATTTGTCTGAACAGTTGCATCTGCCGATCCTGATGCGTGTCACCACCCGTATGGCCCACTCGCGTGCTGTCGTCGAGGTGAAGGACGAGCCACGTCAGGAGAACGAACTGAACTACAATGCCCAGGCTTCTAACTGGGTTCTGCTGCCTGCTTTTGCCCGTAAGCGTAACATCGTGGTCACCGGTCAGCAGCCGCTGCTGGAGCAGATGGCTGTTGACAGCAAATACAACCAGTATATCGAGGGTAAGGACCATAAGCTCGGCATCATTGCCAGTGGTATCGCCTTCAACTACCTGATGGAGTGCTATCCCGACGGTTGTCCTTATCCCGTATTGAAGATCTCACAGTATCCGATACCTAAGAAGCTTATCCGTCGTATGACCGACGACTGTGAGCAGGTGCTGATTGCTGAAGAGGGTCAGCCGTTTATCGAGGATCAGGTGCGTGGTGTGATGCCCGGTAATGCTGTCATCAAGGGCCGCTTGACTGGAGAATTGCCTCGTACGGGTGAGTTGAATCCCGACTTCCTGAAGAAGGCCCTCGGCATCGAACTTAGTGAGAACTATGCTCCCTGTGAGGATGTGACGCCGCGTCCGCCTGCACTTTGTCAGGGTTGTGGTCACCGTGATGTCTATACGGCTTTGAACGAGGTGCTGCGCGAGTATCCCAATGCCCGTGTGTTTGGTGATATCGGCTGTTACACACTCGGTTTCCTGCCGCCCTATAAGGCCATCCACTCTTGTGTTGACATGGGTGCCTCGATCACGATGGCCAAGGGTGCCAGCGATGCAGGTCAGTGGCCCGCAGTAGCTATCATCGGCGATTCGACCTTCACACATAGTGGTATGACGGGTTTGCTTGATGCCATCAATGAGAATGCGGATATTACAGTCATTATCAGCGACAACCTGACGACGGCCATGACCGGTGGACAGGATTCGGCTGGTACGAATAAGTTCGAGGCTATCTGTAAAGGACTAGGTCTCTCTGAAGATCACCTGAAGGTGGTTAATCCCATTCCGAAGAACATGCCCGAGATTACGGCAGCCATCCGTGGGGAGATCAACTATCACGGTGTGAGTGTCATCATTCCTCGTCGTGAGTGCATGCAGACCCTGCAACGTCATCTGAAGCAGAAGAAAGCCGCTGAGAAAAAGTGAAAAGTGAACAGTGATTAGTGAATAATATGAAAACAGATATTATACTTTGCGGTGTAGGAGGACAAGGTATCCTCTCTATCGCCACCATCATCGGTGAGGCCGCTATGAAGGAGAACCTCTATATCAAACAGGCTGAGGTGCACGGCATGAGTCAGCGCGGCGGTGATGTGCAGTCGAATCTGCGTATCTCGAGCAACCCCATTGCCAGTGATCTGATCCCTCTGGGAGGTGCTGATGTCATCATCTCGATGGAGCCTATGGAGGCCCTGCGCTATCTGCCCTTCTTGGCAAAGGATGGATGGATCATTACATCGAGTGCTCCTTTTGTGAACATCCAGAATTATCCTGATATTGAGACGATTAAGGCAGATCTTGACAAGGTGAAGAATGTCATTGTGCTCGACATCGAACAGGCTGCCAAAGACAACGGTGTGCCTCGTTCTGCGAACGTCATCCTGCTGGGTGCAGCCCAGAAGGCATTAGGTATCGAGTACGACAAACTTGAGGATGCCATCCGTCGTGTCTTCGGACGCAAGGGTGAGGCTATCGTCGAGGCAAACATTAAAGCCCTCGCTATCGGAAAGGAAGCACAGAAGTAATTATGAATTAAGAGTTTAGAATTAAGAGTTAGAATTAAGAATTATGAATACTCCGATTAAAAAGGAGATTGTCGACGTATTGGTGGAGGAGCTCGGCATTGCCGACTTTGCCAAGGCTACGATCCGTGAGGTTAAGCAGGTGGCTGCGAAAGCAGAGAAGGCGAGTGGGGTAGAGTTTATCAAGATGGAGATGGGCATCCCCGGCTTGCCCGCTGCTCAGGTGGGAGTCGATGCTCAGATCAAGGCGCTTGAGGACGGCATCGCCCATTCCTATCCTGATATCCAGGGTGCCCCTGTGCTGAAAGAGGCAGCCTCGCAGTTCGTGAAAGCCTTCATCGGTGTTGACATCAAACCCGAGGGCTGCATTCCCGTCAGTGGTTCGATGCAAGGTACCTTCGCATCGTTCCTCACCTGTTCCCAGCGTGACAAGAAGAAGGACACCGTCCTTTTCATCGATCCCGGCTTCCCTGTGCAGAAGATGCAGCTACAGGTGATGGGTGTGAAGTATGAGACTTTCGACGTCTACGACTATCGTGGTGCGAAGCTCGGCCCGAAGCTCGAGAGCTATATGAGTAAGGGTAATATCTGCGCCATCGTCTACTCCAACCCCAACAATCCCTCGTGGATCTGTCTGAGGGAGGAGGAACTACAGGTGATTGGCGAACTGGCTACGAAGTATGACGCCATTGTGATGGAAGACCTTGCCTACTTTGCAATGGATTTCCGCAAGGATCTCTCTACGCCGTTCCAACCGCCGTACCAGGCTACTGTTGCCCGTTATACCGACAATTATATGTTGCTCATCAGCGGTTCCAAGGCTTTCAGCTATGCCGGTGAGCGTATCGGTGTGACGTGTATCAGCGACGCACTGTTCCACCGTCATTACCCCGACCTTGCAGAACGCTATCAGGGACTGCCCTTCGGTCCTGTCTTCTCCACCCGTATGCTCTATGCCCTGAGCTCTGGCACCAGCCATAGTGCCCAGTATGCGATGGCTGCGATGCTGAAGGCTGCCTATGAGGGCAAGTATGATTTCCGCAAGGAGATCAGCGTTTACGGCGAGCGTGCCAGGAAGTTGAAGGAGATCTTCTGCCGTCACAACTTCTACGTGGTCTACGACAAGGACCTCGACGAGCCCATTGCCGACGGTTTCTACTTCACCATCGGTTATCCCGGCATGACCTCTGGCCAGTTAGCTCACGAGCTGATGTACTATGGAGTATCGGCCATCTGTCTGATTACCTGTGGATCTGAACAGGAAGGACTGCGTGTCTGTACGTCGTTCATCGAGGATCATCAGTACGACCAACTCGAAGAACGCATGAAGATATTCGAAATAAATAATCCTCGGTAAGCCGAGGATTATTTATGTGGTGGCGGTGGCATCTTACCGTCACGTGGCGGACGCTTGCCATCCTTCTTGGGTTTATCCTTCTTTTTCTCAGGCTTGGCAACAGGCTCTTCTGTCTCATTATTCATGTTGACGGCCTGGAACTTAAAGTCTTCCTCCTTGATGAAGCGCACATCGTAGGTGACTTTTTTGTTCTGGAGATACATCTTCTTCATCTTCTCAAACTTCTTCTCCACCTTTTTCAGCTTCGGGTTGCCGATAACGACACAGGTTCGTCTGGGCTGATCCAGTTTCTCTGCACAGTAGCTGCGTAGCTGACTGGAGTATTCGCTGCGCCCTGCAAGCATGTCTTTCTTCTGGTTGAACCACACGCTGTCCACTTGCTGAATGTCGGTGAAATAGACGGTGGAGTCGTTGAATGAGGCAGCAAATCCGAACATATATGCCTTGGGAGTCACGTAGTTCTTAGCTTTTGCCGTGGTGTATGTAGCAGCGAGCAGCATGGTCAATGCCGCACCGAGTACAAATTGTCTGTTGAATTTCATTATCCTAAATATGTCTTTAATATATTATTCTTGGTGCAAGTGCGCAACTTGCGGATCGCCTTCTCCTTGATCTGACGGACGCGCTCCCTTGAGAGACCGTACTTCGTACCGATTTCCTCGAGCGTCAGCTCCGGACCACCGATGCCGTACGAGTCTTCTATCACTTTCCTCTCTCTGTCGCTGAGGATGTTCAACGCATTGCGTATCTCTGCCTTCAGCGATTCCATCACAAGTTCCTTGTCGGTGGTTGGGATGTCTTCGTTCACCATTACATCGAGCAGACTGTTGTCCTCGCCCTCAGAAAACGGTGCGTCGACACTCACGTGGTGACTGCTGATGCTCATGGCTTCGTCGATCTTCTCTGTCGGCAGGTCGATGTGCTCGGCAATCTCCTCCAGTGACGGACGGCGCTCGTTCAACTGTTCGAACTTGCTGATCTCGCGGTTGATCTTATTATACGATCCCACCTGGTTCAGCGGAAGCCTGACGATACGGCTCTGTTCCGAGATGGCCTGGAGGATACTCTGTCGGATCCACCACACGGCATAGGAGATGAACTTAAAGCCGCGCGTCTCGTCGAACCGTTCCGCAGCCTTCAGCAGTCCGAGGTTCCCCTCGTTGATGAGGTCGGGCAGACTCATGCCCTGGTTCTGGTACTGCTTGGCTACTGAGACAACAAACCGCAGATTGGCCCTTGTCAACCGTTCGAGGGCCTTCTGGTCCCCTTTACGGATTCGCTGGGCGAGTTCAGCTTCTTCTTCGGCGGATATCATTTCCTCCTTGCTGATCTCTTGCAGATACTTTTCCAGCGAGGCACTCTCGCGGTTAGTAATCGATTTTATGATTTTCAGTTGTCTCATTGGTTGAGTCTTGATAGCAATCTGCAAAGTTATGGCATTTTTGTGAGACGACCAAAAAAAAAGGCAAAAAAGTGAATTTTTTGCCTTTTTCGTTCGATTTTTATCAGTCGTCCTCAAGCGGAACAGTGAAGTAGCCTTTCTTTCCGGTAGGATAGATACCTTGTATCCAGAGGACAGGTTCTTTCGACTTGGAAGCATCTTTCACCACTTTCTGCAGGTCTTCGATGGTCTTGACCGACTGGTCGTTAACACGCTGTATGACGAAGCCCTGGGGTACGCCAGCATCTTTCAGCTTGCCGCCGCTGACCTTCAACACTTGCAAGCCATAGCCGATATTGAGTTGTTCCTTCTGTGAATCGGTGATGGGACGGAACTGTCCGCCAAGCACGTCGAGGTCGGCATCCTTCACTACCTTCGTGTTACCCTTCTCGTTCTTCAGGGTCAGCGTAGCGGTCTTCTTAGCCTTCTTACGCAGATAAGTGATCTCGATCTTATCGCCAGGACGTTTCTGGGCAAGGATACCCTGCAGTTCACCGAACTGGGTCACTTTTTGTCCGTCGATATGAGTGATGACGTCACCTTCCTTCAAGCCTGCATCAGCGGCAGCACCGTCGTCCACGACCTTGGCGATGTAGATACCCTCCATAGTGCCGAGGTCCACTTCGTTGCCTTTTTCTTTCTCACTGTCCACGTAGGTATTCACGTCGGAACCCTGAATGCCGATCATGGCACGCTGCACCGTTCCGTATTTCTTGATATCGTCCACTACCTTATTCATAATAGAGGTGGGGATGGCGAAGCCGTAACCGATGTTCGAACCAGTGGGTGATGCCAGCATAGCGTTGATACCGATGAGGGCACCAGCGGTATTGACGAGTGCACCGCCAGAGTTGCCTTGGTTGATGGCAGCGTCGGTCTGAATCATGGATGTCACGCCACCAGTGTTCATCGAACGGGCCTTGGCTGATACGATACCAGCAGTGACTGTGTTGTTCAGTCCGAGGGGGTTACCTACGGCCAGCACCCATTCTCCGATCTTCACATCGTCGGAATTGGCAATCTGGATGGCAGGCAGGTTCTTGGCATCAATCTTAATCAGAGCCAGGTCTGTAGTGGCATCGGCACCGATGATGCGGGCTGAGTACTCTTTATTGTCGTTCAGGGTCACCATCAGTTCGTCAGCACCGTCCACCACATGGTTGTTGGTCACGATATAGCCGTCGGCAGAGATGATCACTCCTGAGCCAGCAGCGGTGCGCTTGGGTGTCTGAACCTGACGCTGGCGTCTGCCACCGTTACCGCCTTGTCCACGTCCGAAGAAACCTCCGAAGGGATCAGAGAAGAAATCCTCGAAAGGATCCGAATACTCCACAGTCTGCACCTTTGAGTTCTGTGTGTTTTTGATGTAGACCACACATGGCAGTGCCTTCTCGGCGGCATAGGTCAGGTCTACGGGCTGTCCTGCGGGAGCCGAGGCGACTACGGGGTTGGGAGATGAGGGGTTGGCAGCATTGGTCTTGTTGAAGGCTGCTACCGAGAGTACCAAGGCAACGGCACATACAGCGGGCGTTGCCACATTCACGATCTTTTTCATATTCTCAGTCATTTTGTTTAATGTTTTAATGTTCAATGTTTAATGTTTAATTACAAACGTACCACGTTTTCGGGTGCAAATATAGGTGCATTTTTTCGGATAGTGACAATTTGTCGTAAATTTTTGTCCCAATTTAACAATTCTGACAACAGGCTTAACGGCCTTTTGCGATTAACACTTCAAATCTTAAATAACTGACAAAATTAAGAAAATCCATAGTTTTTGATTGCTGAATTTGAATTATCTCATTCTCTTGCTTTCGTATTCCAACAAAAATGATTACCTTTGCATCCGAAAGCACTGCCACGGTCTGTCGCTGGTGCCGCAAGGCACGAGAGGAAAGTCCGGGCAGCATAGGGCGCCCCACTTCTGAAAGTAGAAGCTATTGGTGACAGTAGGTCAGGGTAGAAGAAAACAACCGCCACCCTCCTCGGAGGGTCGGTAAGGGTGAGAAGGTGGTGTAAGAGACCACCAGCCAATGGGTGATCATTGGGCTGTACCCGCTGGGGGCTGCAAG
>Ga0310786_10008515_pt1 | contig 13151 bp, 6 predicted proteins | sample AusTroGonzalo_MG_FD_203881 | JGI IMG/M metagenome (GOLD analysis project Ga0310786, IMG submission 203881) | Bovine rumen microbial communities from tropical cattle in Woodstock, Queensland, Australia - Gonzalo_03 (v2) (version 2) | ecosystem: Host-associated > Mammals > Digestive system >... | reverse complement strand
TTGAAGGCTACTCCTGAGAAGAAGCCTGCAGCTGCTAAGAAACCGGCAGCAAAGAAGGCTCCGGTAAAGAAGACGGCGGTAAAGAAGACGACAGCAAAGAAGACCACGAAGAAATAAACAAAAACCGAAAATAAGATAACCAAAGCGGTGGCTTTAGATCGAAAGATTTAGGGCCACCGCTTTTTTTATAAACAAAAATGGAAGGAGGAAATGTATCAAATGGCGAGAAGATACCATGAGATCAAGGGACTGGCTGAGTACACGGCCAAGGTCATCGTGTCGGATGAGCAGGAGTGGAAGAAGTTTTTGCTCACGGCGGGACATATGTATAAGTACCCGTTCAGAGAGCAGATGTTGATCTATGCTCAGAGACCGGATGCGACGGCCTGTGCTTCGCTGGAGCTTTGGAATGAGAAGATGAACTGCTGGGTCAACAAAGGCGCACAGGGCATCGCACTCATTGATGAGGAGGGTGTGCACAGGTCAGGACTGAAATATGTCTTTGATGTAAAGGATGTGCATAAAGCAAGGTTTATCGGTCATAAGCCGAAGCTATGGAAGATGGAGGAAGAGCATAAGGATTATGTGATCGACTCCCTGGAGAGGATTTATGGGGAGACGGATGCAAGCCGCACTTTCGAGAGCAGGATCATGGAGCTGGCGAACAGGATTGCATCGGAGATGGCTCCGGATATCGTATCCGAGCAGCTGTCCATGTCTGTGGAGGGGAGTTTCCTTGAGGAGCTGGATGAACTGAATCTGGAAGTCAGATTGAGGGATACTCTTGCGGCAAGTATCGCATATACGGTTTTGGAGCGTTGCGGTATGGATGCCGATGATGTGGTCGGGATAGAGTTTCCGTATGTTCATGAGTTTAACACGGTCGAATCCCTGGCAGTCATGGGTGAGGCAACGGCGGAACTTACCGAACCGATACTCCGTGAAATCGGAAGATCGATTTCAATATATGACCGGGAAAAGGCTCAGGAGGCGGTCAGAGCCGCATACGAGGAATATATCGACCCCAATAGAGAAAGGGCTGAAAAAGGACTTGCAAATGCGTCAGAGCGTGGCTATAATGCCTTAACGCCAAGTGGCGAGGAGCAGGGTAATGAATATATCGAAAGCGCAGACAAAGGCGCGGAAAGGAGCGATTATGGAGATAGAGTACATTCAGAGCGGAGACTTTCAGATCCCGAATCTGATAGCGAACAAAGAGCCGGAGGGGATGCTCACGAAGTACGGACTGATGAGGAAGAACTTTCTGAAGGAGCACAGGAGAGGAGTCTACAGCGGGATGCTTCTGAAGGGAGCCTTGAAGGAGCACTGCCTGACGATACAGGAGCAGGCAGATCAGAGGATGGATCTTCTGACAGAGCAGATGGCGAAGGATCAGGGCGTGGACGAACAGATGAAGCGCAACGACCAGATGAAGTGGGTAGGTCTGATGAACAACATCCGGAACTCAGCGGAGGAGATAGTTTTATCGGAGCTGATCTACAGCTAAATCCACCGGAGGAAGAATTAAAACAACTGAATCTTTTCGATCTGTTCCCAAGCTTTGAAGAACAGATGGGAAATATGATAGCAGCGGAGGCAAGTGTAAAACACGAAAAACCCGCTGCTTTTTCTTTGTCTGATAACCAGATAATCGAGATCCTTCGCACCGGCGGAGGAATGGAGGATAGCCGCAAGCGTATCTATGCGAAGTACCAGGAACATAAGTCTCCTGCAGAAATGGCAGAGTTCTTAAAGGCTGAGTACCGTACTACCGGTAAGGGCTTTACTTTTGGTGAGGATCCCGTATCCGTATGGTTTGATGAAAACGGAATGAAGGCGGGCTTCGGCACATCCGCAAAAGTGAATACGGTTCTTGAGATGAGCTGGGCTGAGATTGAGAGCCATATCAGAGGAATGGTCGAGGACGGCACATACATGAATCGCAATGAAGCGTTTCTTGTCGATCAGACGGAGAGACAGCGTGTTGCCAATCATATCTACTTCTTTTTCCGTGACGGACTGGACGAGATGCCGGAGAGTCTCGGTATAGCAGGCAATAACTTCCCGGATGGTGAGGCACATCTTATGGATATGCTTGCCACATCCGAAGGGAGAAATGCCATTGCCACAGAACTGTCCAAGGCAAAGGATGCCCTGGACAGAGGTGAGACAGAGCTTAGATGGCGTTATATCAAATCCCCGGAGTATCTGCTGGATGAGGTTGCAGACCTTGACACGGAAAAAATGGAGTTCCCCTTACCTGACACGGTTGATATCAAACAGGAGAGCTTCATTACGCAGGATGAGATCGACTCTATTCTTACAGGCGGCAGTGGAGTATCCGGAGGAAAGCTCCGTATCTATGAATACTTTCAGCAGGGACACGACAGCAAGGATAATATCGCTTTTCTTAAGAATGAGTATGGAACCGGTGGAAGGTCTCATGCGCTGATCGGTAATGACAGGAGCTGGGAGGATCACGACGCAAAGGGCATTAAGCTATCAAAAGGAAGCATCATGGAGCCTTATGCCACTGCGATCCTTAAGTGGAATATCGTTGAAAAGCGTATTGGTGAACTGGTGGCGGCAGATCAGTTTCTTAACCAGGCAGAAAAGGAAGAACTGGAGAGCAGACATCTGGAGGAAGCTGCAGAGGAACTGTCGGATGAAGAGAATCCTTTTGAGCAGGTTGAAAATGAAAGCTCTGAGATAGAAAAAGATATTCAGACAGAAGACCATGACAGAGAGCTTACCGCAGAAGATATACAGAATATCAGTTATATCGGTGCTGAGTACAGTAACTTTGGACATACTGCGGAGTACGAACTGGAAGCGGATATTGATGGAAAGCGTCAGACTTTGCACTATGAAGTGACAAGACACGACGGGGATGAGGAAAGCTTTTCGATTCATACAGATGAGAATGATATCTATGACCGTTTATCCGGGGCTGAACTTACAAAGCTTGATGAAAAACTGTCTGATGAGGTAAGAGTCGGAAGATATGCACAAAAGATAGAAAAGGCTGAGACCGCAGAGGATCTTGACAGTATCCGTTTTGAGTTTATGGATGATGAATCATTCCCGCGCAGGCTGACAGGACGATTCTGGGAAGCATATAACGCAAAGGAAAATGATTTTTCGCCGACACCCGATGATGATCTGACTATAGCACCGGAGACTGATGTTGAGAGTGCAGAACAGGCTCTCGAGATCGACAAGACCGGAGCGGAGAATTTCCATATCACTGATGACAGGCTTGGCGCAGGCGGTCCGAAGGAGAAGTTCAGAAGAAATATTGAAGCGATTCAAACACTGCAGAAAATCGAGGGCGAAAACCGTGTAGCAACATCGGAAGAACAGAAGATCCTCTCGCAGTATGTCGGCTGGGGTGGTCTTGCGGATGCTTTTGACGAGAACAAGTGGAACTGGGCGGATGAATATACCCAGTTAAAGGGACTGCTTACGGATGAAGAATATCGTGCGGCAAGGGAGAGCACCCTGAATGCCCACTATACAAGTCCAGTAATCATCAGAAGTATTTATGAGGCTCTTGGAAACATGGGCTTTGAAAAGGGCAATGTATTGGAGCCGGCCATGGGAGTAGGCAACTTCTTTGGTATGCTGCCGGAGAAGATGCAGGACAGCCGCTTATATGGTGTAGAGCTTGATGATATCACGGGGCGTATTGCGAAGCAGTTATATCCGAAAGCCGATGTGCGTATCAGCGGTTTTGAAAAGACCGATTTTCAGAATGATTTCTTTGATGTGGCGGTAGGAAACGTGCCCTTCGGTAATTATCAGGTGCCGGACAGGGCATATGATAAGCTGGGGTTCCAGATCCATGATTATTTCTTTGCAAAGACTTTGGATAAGGTAAGACCCGGCGGTATCGTAGCATTTGTTACGAGCAAGGGAACGATGGATAAGCAGTCGCCGCAGGTCAGAAAGTACCTGGCACAGCGGGCGGAACTGGTCGGAGCGGTGAGATTACCGAATACAGCCTTTAAGGAGAATGCCGGAACAGAAGTAACGTCCGACATTCTTTTTTTCAAGAAGCGTGACAGGTTGATGGATATTGAGCCGGACTGGGTGCATCTGTCAACAGATCAGAATGGTATAGCCATGAACCAGTATTTCGTGGATCATCCGGAGATGATCGTAGGTAAGATGGCTGAGGTATCGGGACCTCACGGTATGGAGACAGCCTGCCTGCCCGATGAGACGAGACCCTTTGAGGAGCAGCTTAGGGATGCAATCAGTCATATCAATGCGACCTATGAGGCAGTGGAACTGGAAGAAGGCGAGGAACTTGCCTTCGATACCATACCTGCAGATCCGAATGTGAAGAATTACAGCTACTGCGTGGTGGATGATAAGGTGTATTACCGTGAGAACAGCATCATGAAGCCTGCCGATGTATCGGAGAGCATGGAAGAACGCATAAAGGGTATGATAGGCATCCGTGACTGTACGCAGGAGCTTATCACCATGCAGATGGAAGAGTATTCCGATGCGGCGATCACGGCAAAACAGCAGGAACTTAATGACAGGTATGATGATTTTTCAAAGAAGTTCGGGTTGATCAGTTCGCAGACCAATAAGAGAGCCTTTAATCAGGATTCATCATATTGTCTGCTCTGTTCATTGGAAAAACTGGATGATGAGGGCAAGTTTGAAGGTAAGGCGGATATGTTCACGAAGCGTACCATCAAGCGTGCGGAAGTGGTTGAAAGCGTTGATACCGCAAGTGAAGCTCTGGCTGTATCCTTATCGGAAAAGGCAAAGGTGGATCTGCCATATATGGCGCAACTTGCGGGCAAGAGCGAGGATGAGATCACCGAAGAGCTTGCCGGAGTAATCTTTAAGAATCCTCTGACGGACAGATGGGAGACTGCGGACGAGTACCTGTCCGGAAATGTCAGGGAGAAGCTTGCCGTTGCAAAAAACTATGCGGAGAATCATTCGGAGTTTGCGGTAAACGTGGCATCCCTTGAGAGGGTGCAGCCGAAGGAACTGGATGCATCGGAGATTGAGGTTCGTATCGGTGCTACATGGATTGATCCTCATTATATCGAGGACTTTATGCGTGAGACTTTCCAAACGCCGGATTATCTGTTTAACCGGGATGTGGTCGGAGTGCAGTTTTCCGATATCACGGGCCAGTGGAATGTGAAAGGTAAAAATGCCGATTACGGTAACACACTCGTACATAACACCTTTGGTACCGGCAGGGCGAACGCTTATAAGATCCTGGAGGATTCCCTTAACTTAAAGGACACCCGTATCTACGATACCGTGGTGGAGGACGGTAAGGAAAAGCGTGTTCTTAACAAAAAGGAGACAACCCTTGCCAGTCAGAAGCAGGAAGCAATCCGTGAGGCGTTTAAGGACTGGGTATTCCGGGATCCCGAGAGGAGAGCGGCTCTTACGGCAAAGTATAATGAGCTGTTTAATTCCACAAGACCGAGGGAATATGACGGATCACATCTTAAGTTCCCGGGCATGACTCCGGATATCGTATTAAAACCGCATCAGTTAAATGCCGTGGCACATGTGCTATACGGAGATAATACTCTCCTTGCGCACTGTGTCGGTGCGGGTAAGACCTTTGAAATGACAGCAGCGGCCATGGAGAGTAAAAGACTGGGGCTTTGCCATAAGTCGCTCTTTGTAGTGCCAAACCACTTAACGGAGCAGTGGGCGAGTGATTTCCTGCGGCTGTATCCGGGAGCAAATATCCTGGCAGCAACGAAGAAGGACTTTGAACCTGCGAACCGTAAGAAATTCTGTTCCCGTATCGCAACGGGTGATTATGATGCGGTGATCATCGGTCACAGCCAGTTTGAGAAGATCCCTCTTTCCACGGAAAGACAGATCGCGATCATTGAGAGGCAGATCGACGAGATCGAAGCGGCGATAGCATTGGCAAAGGCAGAGAGGGGCGAACGATATACCATTAAGGAAATGGAAAAGAGCCGTAAATCCCTGATAGCAAAGCTGGATAAGCTGAACGATACCATAAGGAAGGATAATGTCGTAACCTTTGAGCAGCTTGGTGTGGACAGGCTGTTTGTAGATGAAAGTCATAATTACAAGAACCTGTTTCTCTATACCAAAATGCGAAATGTAGCAGGTATCGCACAGACCGAGGCACAGAAGTCGCAGGATATGTTCAACAAGTGCCAGTACCTTGATGAGATCACAGGTGGTAAGGGCGTGACCTTTGCGACCGGTACACCGATCAGTAACAGCATGACGGAACTTTATACCAATATGCGTTATCTGCAGTACGGCACGCTCCAGAAGATGGGACTGGGACAGTTCGATAGCTGGGCTGCTACCTTCGGTGAGACACAGACGGCGATAGAACTTGCACCGGAGGGCACAGGGTATCGCGCGAAGACGAGGTTCGCGAAGTTCTTTAACCTGCCGGAGCTGATAGCACTATTTAAGGAGAGTGCCGACATACAGACACCGGATATGCTGAAACTTCCTGTGCCGGAGGCTGAGTATGAGAATGTAACCTTAAAGCCGTCGGAAGCACAGAAGCAGATGGTGGAGTCATTGGCTGAAAGAGCTGAGAGAGTGCGTAACCGTATGGTGGATTCCTCCGTTGATAATATGCTCAAGATCACCAATGATGGGCGAAAGCTTGCACTCGACCAGAGGCTTATGAATGATATGCTGCCGGATGATCCAAACAGCAAGGCCAGTGTCTGTGTGGAGAAAGCATTTGAGATATGGGAGCAGACAGCGGATAAGAAATCGTCGCAGCTGATCTTCTGTGACCTGAGTACGCCAAAGGGAGACGGAACCTTCAATGTGTACGAAGATATAAGAGATAAGCTGATCGCCAAAGGAGTGCCACCTGCAGAGATTGCCTTTATCCATGATGCGAATACGGAACTGAGGAAAGCGGAGTTGTTTGCGAAAGTAAGAAGCGGGCAGGTCCGTTTTTTATTGGGATCTACCGCAAAGATGGGAGCCGGTACGAACGTGCAGGACAGGCTGATAGCGTTGCACCATCTGGATGTGCCCTGGAGACCGTCTGACATAGAGCAGCAGGAAGGTCGAATTTTAAGACAGGGCAATACCAATCCGAAGGTTAAGATCTTCCGATACGTCACAGAAGGGACATTTGATGCCTACAGTTGGCAGCTGATCGAGAACAAGCAGAAGTTCATCGGGCAGATCATGACGAGCAAATCTCCGGTAAGAAGCTGTGAGGATATCGACGATGCCGCGCTGACTTATGCAGAGGTAAAGGCATTGGCAACAGGCAATCCGTACATTAAGGAAAAGATGGATCTGGATATCCAGGTGTCGAAGCTAAAGCTCATGAAGGCAAACCATACAAGCCAGAAGTATCGTCTGGAGGATGATATCGCCAAGCGGTATCCCATGCAGATATCCGCGCTGAAAGAAAGGATAGCCGGGTTAAAGGCTGATATCGCCGATTACAATGCAAAGAAGCCTGCGGATAAGGAACTGTTTGCTATGACCGTGGCGGGCAAGACCTATGAGGACAGGAAGGAAGCAGGTACAGCACTGATCGCGGTCTGCAAGGAGATGAAGGCAGTCAATACGCCTGTTGCTGTGGGTGAATACCTGGGTATGAAGATGACGGCGAGCTTTGATTCTTTCCTGCGGAAGTTCTCTTTGACGCTGAAAGGAAATCTCAGCCATACCATTGATATCGGTTCGGATCCTTCCGGCAATATCACCCGTATCAACAATGTGCTGGAGGGTATGACTAAACAGCTTGAAGAGGCGGTAGCGAAGCTTGAAAACGTGGAGCATCAGCTGGAAACGGCCAAGGTGGAAGTGGTGAAGCCTTTTGCACAGGAGGCGGAGCTTGCAGAGAAACTGGATCGTCTGGCAGAACTAAATGCTCTCCTTAACATGGACGAGAAAGGCGATGAAGCCGTGGATATGGATGATGAGGCCCCGAAGCAGGAGCAGACGGCTGACAGACAGGACGAACAGACAGAACAGCCGGCATCTGCACACTCCAATGTGTCTTATGTGGATAACACGGGGACAATGGCAAAAGCATCCGAGCCGAAGGTGGATTATGCTGCGAAAAAGCCTGAAAAGGCAGAATCCGGCAGACCATTCCACGATAAGCTGGAAGCGAAGAAGGAAGAAGCGGCGCAGGCAGCAAAGCCCACCGTACCGACACCGAAGGATAAGAACCAGTCATTATGAAGAGGGCATGAATTCCGCTGGAGTAACACCCGGCGGGATTCTTTTGCCCGGAAAGGAAGAGATATGGAAGAAAAGAATGAAGTGGTGCTCACAAGCGTGGAGCAGTTCAAGGAATATCTGAAGGAGCATGGCGATGACAAGACGATCATCAGCATTGTTTTGGAGCTTGCCGACAAGGAACCGAGGGAAGGAGGGGACTCTGATGGCTGATCTATATGAATTACAGCAGGTCAAGGTTCGGCTGAAACTTGCCGAGGCAGAGCCTTTATACAGTACGGAGCAGATCACAACGCCCGATAAGGCCGCAGAAATTATGGCACAGGCTCTTGCACAGATGGATCGTGAGTATTGTTGCGTAGTCAATCTGGATGGAGCTAATCATCCCATCAATTTCAATGTGGTCAGCATCGGCGATGTGAACCAGGCGCATGTACCTATCCAGAATGTGTTTAAGAGCGCGATCCTCTCCAATGCTGCCAGTATCATGATGTTTCATAATCATCCGAGCGGTTCGACCCACGCAAGCAAAGAAGATATCGAAGTCACAAAGAAACTGATTGAGGCAGGCAGGATCATGAATATCCCGGTGCTTGATCATATCATCGTGGCAGGTGGGAGCGCGGAGCATTTCAGCTTTCGGGATAATAACCCGGAGATGTTCGATGTAAAAGAACAGGGGGTGTATATGGTGAGAGAACCAGGGAAAGATATCGAAGGAGACAAGTTCTCCATATATCAGCTGAAGGATGATGATTCTTTAAGATATATCCGCTTTGAGGGATTAGAGCGGTTGCAGAAGAATGGAGGCAAGGTTGAGCGCGACAATTACAATCTGGTCTATGAAGCAGAGCTGAAGCCGGGAACGACTCTGGATGATCTCTATTATCAGTTCAATATGGAGCATCCCGCCGATTTCAGAGGACATTCCATGTCTGTAAGTGATATCGTGGTGCTTCATCAGGGCGATGAGGACAAGGCTTTCTATGTGGATCGCTTTGGTTTTACAGAGGTGCCAGAATTCCTGCTTGAAAAGGTGGCAGATCTGGAACTGAACGAGGCAGCCTATAAGCTCGGAGACCGTTATATCAGTATACAGCGCACGGACGAGGGTTTTGATTACTCGATATATGACGAAGGGTATCATCTTTTGGACGGTGGTGTGCTGGATAACCCCGATATCAGTATCGGTGAGGTTTTGAAGCAGATAACTGACGAGCTGAAACAGCCAGTATATGATGCGGAACGTGATACCTATACCCACACAGCGCTTCAGGGAAATATCCGTCAGAAAGATGTGGCTGAGGCGGTTGATTATGATGATCTGATGGAAAAGGTGGATGCCGTCGGACAGGAGGAGATACAGGCGGTAAAGTCAGCGCAGGAGATCGTGGCAGAGTTTCGGGCAAAGACGGAAGAAAAGTTTGATACCAAGGCACTTGACGGTATGAGTCCTGCAACCATCGAGGATGCAGTCAGAGAGCGTGTCTTGCAGATCGCAGAGGATTACGGTCTGGATGTGACCATCGAGGATGTGATCGTATCAGGGAGTCGGTGTCGTGGACTGGAGAATCCGGATTCGGATCTTGATGTGGTGGTGTCATACTCCGGCAAGGAGCGGGAGGATGATTTCTTTAATGTCCTGCATGATGAGCGGATGCTCTTTGGTAAGGTGGAGCTTGATATCAATCCTATCAGCGTTGATCAGACAGGAACACTTGCAGAGTATCTGCCAGGTGTGGAGAAGTATCTGACCGATAAAGCGACACAGATAGAACAGAGCAAGATCATTGCGTTTCCTGAGAAGCCGAAGCAGGTTGTTACCTTTACCGTGGCAGAAAGCAGTGAGTTTCACAGTTTCGGCGAACTGCATGAGGGCATTCCGAGATTGGAAGATGCTCTGAAGGTATATGAGGAACTCTGTGAAAAGAGCAATTTAAGCGGCATCCCAGCGGTAGGAATCAATATCCATACGGTGGGTACGCCTGCTTATGAGGATATGCAGTGCGACTTCCTGTCGGGCAAGCGTCTTGACCTTGATAGCCTGATGTATCTGCCGGAGATGAGTCAGAATGAGGAAGTGATCGAGGCGCTGCATGGTATGAAGGAGGCATATCCCGATGTGGAAGTGATCGGACGATTCCCGGATGAGCAGCAGGAGCAGGCTACTTTAGGACCGTCGGTCCAGAAGTCGGAGGAAGATCTTGATGCGGTGAAGCCGGTGGCAGACCTGACATCCGTAGAACTGGCGCATCAGATAGATGAATTCGCGAGGGATTTCGATCTCTATGATTATAACGATATGGTAGACGATCGGGAAGAGAATGTCAGACAGATCGCAGAGAGCATTGAAAGCGGGGATACCGGTCATATCACAGAGTTCCTGCAGGGGATTATTGATGAGTGGCAGGGTGAACCGGATACATCCGAAGATGTGCGGAAAGCCAAGGAGCTGATCGACAAGCTGACGGAATACAAGCCGCTTGCCAAGGTGGAGGAGAGGGAAGAGCAGAATTACAACATGATAGACAACGTGCTGAATAATCTGCCCCAGGATCCCGAGGAAAAGAAGGAGCCTGCGCCTCAGAAGGAGATGCGGATATCGGAGCACAAGAAGGTACGCAAGCGTGTTTCCATGAAAAAGCTCCTTGCAGAGAAGAAGGTTGAGGTCGCAGAGCGCGAAAAAAAGCCTCCCGAGGTAAGTGCGCCTACTAAACGCCCAAGCATGGGTGTGGATGATTAAATATAAGCGGATAGCTGCGTTTCGGCGTGGTTATCCGTTATTTTTATGCGTTTCTTTGGCTGTTCGTACTATGCGGTTCGTACTATGCAGAAACTGACGGAGGTGCTATAATCACTTATACAAATCGCATAATTGTTTATAGAACAAGGATTCAGAAAATGGTTAAAAATAATATTGAATTGGATATCAAGGTTAAGTGTGTGGAAGAACACATGACACAGGCTGATATTGCAAGGAAGGTTGAAACACCGGCTTCATATGTAAATAAATTGATCCGGAGAGACGAAGGTGTTGTGAATAACACATATGTTAAGATGCTTGAAGCTTTGGGCTATGACATTGAGCTGCACTATGTACGGAGGGATGAATAGTTTTGAGGTTCCAAATTGGAACCTCAAAGATGGAGGTGCAAATGGGAAATACCAAACAAGAACAAACGACTAATGAAATAGTACCTGTTATTACCGAGATAAAGGATATTGGGAGCCTTGTTTATGTTATTCGTGGAAAACAGGTCATGATAGACAGTGATTTAGCAATGCTTTATCAGGTTGAGACAAAGAATCTCAACAAAGCAGCAACGCGTAACGCTGACCGGTTTCCGGAGGATTTTCGTTTTAAGCTTACGAAAGAGGAATTTGATGGTTTGAGGTTCCAATCTGGAACCTCAAACGAAGAGCAAGGCGGTCGCGGTGGCCGCAGATATTATCCTTATGCCTATACGGAGCAGGGAATAAGCATGCTTGCAAGTGTTCTGCATAGCAAGGTTGCTGTTCAAGTGAGCATAAATATCATGCGCACTTTTGTTGAGATGCGTCGTTTTATTGCCAACAATGCACTTCTCTTCGAGAAGGTTAGTGATATAGAACTGAAACAGCTGGAATATCAGAAAAGCACGGATGAGAAGTTTGACAAGGTGTTTCAGTACATTGAGGATCACGCAGAATCGGAGCAGAAGATTTTTTTCGATGGTCAGATTTATGATGCGTTCAGTCTGATTACATCCATCATCCAGAAAGCGCAGAAGGAGATAATCCTGATTGATGGATATGTCGATGTGGATACGCTGAACATCCTGGCAAAGAAGAATGCCGGTGTTGATGTGAAGATTTATACATATGCGAGCGCACAGCTTACGAACAGGGATGCGGCGAATTTCAATGCACAATATCCGACATTGACGGTGAAGAAGACGCAGGTATTCCACGACAGGTTTATAATTTTGGACGGGAAGACGGCGTATCATATAGGGGCTTCCATTAAGGATGCTGGGAAGAAATGTTTTGGCATTTCCTTAATAGATGATCCGGGGGTTGTAGCAGAATTGTTGAACCGGCTGAAAACGGTTTGACACAAAAACCAGAAGGATTTAGGAAAATGATATATAAAAGACGAAGTGTACGAATGTATAGGCAGGATAGAATACCGCAAGGTGATATTCTGAAAATGATAGAGGCGGCAAAGGTTGCACCATCAGCAAAAAACAGGCAACCGTGGAAGTTTATCATCTATTCAGGCAATGATAAGGAAGCGTTACTGAATATCATGGAAAGAGGGATAGAACGCGAGGTTAAGTACCCAAAACTTCCCGAATCTGCATCTGGAATCGAAGACGCAAAAAACACATTACGAATTATGCGGGAAGCACCTATTACGGTATGTGTCATCGATCCCGATGGCTTTTCTCCATTTGAGGCGCTGGAAGCAGATCAGAGATTCAAAGAGATCAATTCAACATTATCTATTGGTGCGGCAGTAGAAAACTTGATATTGAAGGCTACAGAACTTGGCTATGGAACATTATGGATTGGAAATACTTGTTTCGCTTATCAGGAACTTATGGAAGAATTAAAGGTAAATGGCCAACTGGTTTGTGCCATTGCAGTTGGTATCCCGGCGGAATCACCAGAGGCAAGGCCAAGGAAGCCATTGGATGAAATAGTAGAATTTAGGGGCGATTGGGAAAATGTTTGATGTTATTGTTATCGGAGCTGGACCTGCAGGAAGTACGGCATCAAAGGTTCTGACCGAGAAGACAGATTTCAGAGTATGAAGTGAGTGGTTCTGACAAGTTTCATAGATATTGGAAATGGTTGTATTGTACTACCATTCAATATACAATGACGGACTGTGTGTCGTAGGATACATAGACCGTTGATTGTAACTAATGAGGCTGATTATATAAAATACGGTGAGGCTG
>Ga0310786_10008514_pt1 | contig 13151 bp, 7 predicted proteins | sample AusTroGonzalo_MG_FD_203881 | JGI IMG/M metagenome (GOLD analysis project Ga0310786, IMG submission 203881) | Bovine rumen microbial communities from tropical cattle in Woodstock, Queensland, Australia - Gonzalo_03 (v2) (version 2) | ecosystem: Host-associated > Mammals > Digestive system >... | reverse complement strand
CTCAAGGCGCAGGGTGTGGGTTATGATGAGCTGGCCGTTATTGACGGCCGATTGGCTCAGGTGGTTAAGATTGTGGGCGACGACGTTACCCTGCAGGTGTTTGAGGGTACAGGCGGTATCCCCACCAACGCTGAGGTGGTATTTATGGGCAAGGCTCCGTCACTTAAGGTAAGTGAGAGTCTGGCCGGCCGATTCTTCAACGCTTACGGTGATCCTATCGACGGCGGTCCTGCCGTTGAGGGTACTGAGGTTGAGATTGGTGGCCCATCGGTGAACCCCGTTCGCCGTAAACAGCCGTCAGAGCTGATTGCAACCGGTATCGCGGGTATCGACCTGAATAATACATTGGTATCGGGCCAGAAGATTCCGTTCTTTGCTGATCCTGACCAGCCGTTCAACCAGGTTATGGCAACCGTGGCCATGCGTGCCAAGGCTGATAAGATTATCCTGGGCGGTATGGGTATGACCAATGATGACTACCTCTACTTTAAGAATGTGTTCTCAAACGCAGGTGCCATGGACCGTATCATCGGTTTCATGAACACTACTGAGGACCCTGCCGTAGAGCGTCTGCTTGTGCCTGATATGGCTCTGACTGCTGCCGAGTATTTTGCTGTTCAGAAGGATGAGAAGGTGCTTGTGCTGCTCAGTGATATGACATCATATGCTGATGCTTTGGCAATCGTTAGTAACCGTATGGATCAGATTCCTTCTAAGGACTCCATGCCTGGATCTCTGTATTCTGACCTGGCTAAGATCTATGAGAAGGCTGTGCAGTTCCCAAGTGGCGGTTCAATTACCATCATCGCTGTGACAACCCTGTCTGGCGGCGATATCACTCACGCTGTGCCTGATAACACCGGTTATATCACTGAGGGTCAGCTGTTCCTGCGCCGCGACAGTGATATAGGTAAGGTTATCGTTGACCCGTTCCGCTCGCTGTCTCGTCTGAAACAGTTGGTTAACGGTAAGAAGACGCGTGCCGACCATCCGCAGGTGATGAACGCCGCCGTGCGTCTGTATGCCGATGCATCGAACGCAAAGACTAAGGTTGAGAACGGTTTTGACCTGACTGATTATGATCAGCGTGCTCTTGATTTTGCTCATGATTACAGTGAGAAGCTGCTGGCCATTGACGTGAACCTGGATACAACTGAGATGCTTGATGTAACCTGGGGCCTCTTTGCCAAATACTTCAAACCTGATGAAGTCAACATCAAGGCCGCCCTTGTAGAGCAGTACTGGCCAAAAACAAATTGAAAATTGAAAATTGAGAATTGAGAATTACCATCCGGTGCGTATCTTACGCAGGTCCTAACATTTAATTTTCAATTTTCAATTTTCAATTCTCAATTAAAACGAGAGATTATGGCGATAAAGTTCCAATATAACAAAACCTCTTTGCAGATGCTGGAGAAGCAGCTGAAAGTGCGAAAGCGTACCTTACCTATTATTAAGAGCAAGGAGAGTGCGCTGCGTATGGAGGTCAAGAAATGCAAGGACGATCTGGCCAGACTGGAACGTGAGCTGGAGGAGGGCATCGGCCGATATGACTCCATGTTCGCGTTGTGGAACGAATTCAACCCGGGGCTGGTGCGCGTAAAGGATGTGCATCTGACCGTGCGTAAGATTGCTGGGACGCGAATTCCGGTGCTTGATGAGGTTGAATTTGAGATTGCGGAGTTCAGTCTGTTCAGTCAGCCCAAATGGTATTATGACGGCATAAACATACTTAAGGGCCTGGCTCACGATGCTATCCTGGTGGAGTTTACCACCGCTAAGCTGGGGCTGCTGGAGAAGGCACGTAAGAAGACCACCCAGAAGGTGAATCTGTTTGAGAAGGTGCAGATTCCGGGTTATGAGGATGCCATACGTAAGATAAAGCGCTTTATGGAGGATGAGGAGAACCTCTCCAAGTCAAGCCAGAAGATTCTTAAATCTCTGCTTGAGGCCCGTGAAGCCGCTAAAAAAGAGGAGGCTGAGGTATGATTACAAAGATGAAAAAACTCACCTTCCTGATTCATAACGGGGAGTATGAAGGTTTCCTGGAACAGTTGCGCTCTCTGGGCGTGGTTCACGTTATCCAGACTCAGCAGGGTGCTGTGCAGGATGCCGCCCTTCAGGAAGATATAAATCTGCTGGGCCGATACAAGACCGCCCTGAAGGAGCTTGAGCCTCTGGTGCAACGCAAAGGGGACGGTTCTGTTTGCGTAAATCCTGATTTGTCAGATAAGGCTGACGCCATTACGGCTCAAACAGGGGTATCGCCTTTGAATACAACTCAAGGTTTTGCGTTCGATACACCCGCCAAGGTAATTGAGCGATTTGAAATCCTTGAGGCCGATAGGGTGGTGCTGGAGCAGACCCTGGCTGCATTGAACAGAGATCATGTAGTGCTTGCCCCGTGGGGTGATTTTGATCCGCGCAATGTGGAGCGTTTGCAGAAAGCCGGTTACAAGATGCTTTTCTATAGCTGCCCGCTGCGTGCATTCAAGGATGAATGGGCCGATAAATACGGCGTGATAGAGATATTGCGTGACAAGCAGAAAGTGAACTTTGTGACTCTTACCCATGCCGATGTTGAGGTGGATATAGATGCTGAGCAGGTTCATTTGCCGCAAATGTCACTCTCTCAGATTGATTCTGAAAGAGATGAGAGCCTAAAGGCTATCCAGGCTATTCCCGTTAAGAAGGCTTTACTTGCAGTTGAGGGTGTTCCCGTGCTTGAAAAAGCTATTGCTGAGCTGGAATCTAAGATTGATTTCAGCCGCGTAAAACTCACTGGTGAGAAACTGGCTGAGGATCATCTGCTCCTGCTTGAGGGCTGGATTCCCGCTGCTCAGGTGGATGAGGCTTGCAAGGCGCTGGATATTAAGGGCGTGTTCTATGACGTATCGGACCCCACGCCTGAGGATGATATACCTATCCAGCTGAGCAACAACAAGTTTGCCAAGCTGTTTGAGCCGCTCACCAAACTCTATATGCTGCCTACTTATCAGGAGCTGGATCTGACGCTGTTCTTTGCGCCGTTCTTTATGCTGTTCTTTGGGCTCTGCTTGGGCGATACGGGCTACGGACTGCTTATGATTGTGGCTCTGCCCATATTCACCAAGCTGTTCCAGCTTATTAACCCCAATTTCAGCAAGTGGCTGGTGGTGCTGTTCGGCGCAAGCACAATGCTGTGCGGACTGCTCTCCGGTACGTTCTTTGGGTTCAACATGTATGATCTGGATATCCCGTTCGTGCAGAAGATGAAGGGTATCCTTTATACTGATAACTCCACCATGTTCACGGTTTCACTGTGCATAGGTGTGGTTCAGATACTGTTCGGTATGGGCATCAAGGCGGTGAACCTGGCTATACAGTGCGGTTTCAAGTATGCGTTGAGCACGATAGGGTGGCTCATCCTGCTTATTACCGTAGGCGTGTCAGCAATTGCAGGTTTTGATTTTGGCAGCCCTGTCATTATGGGCATTCTCATAGTGGCTGCTGTGCTCATATTCCTGCTCAACAGTCCGGGCAAGAATCCGCTGCTGAACATCGGTCTGGGCCTGTGGGATACCTACAATATGGCAACAGGCCTGCTGGGTGATGTGCTCTCTTACGTGCGTTTGTTCGCACTGGGCCTCTCCGGCGGTATTCTGGCAAACGTATTCAACAGCATGGCTGTAGGTATGGCGCCCGATAATAAGGTCGCCGGATTCATTGTCATGGTGTTGATTTTTGTCATCGGACATGCTCTGAACATATTTATGAATATTCTGGGCGCTATTGTGCACCCCATGCGATTGACGTTCGTGGAGTTCTTCAAGAACTCAGGGTACACGGGAGGCGGCGTGGAGTACAAACCCTTCAAAGTGACACAGTAGGGACTGTCCCTTTTGTGCCATTTTACTGAGAAAAAGTTTAATGTTTAAATAGTAACAATTATGTCAAGTTTAGTATTAGCATTTGTGGGCGTAGCCCTTATGATCGGCCTTGCAGGCATCGGTAGTGCATACGGTGTGACTATCGCCGGTAATGCAGCAGTAGGTGCATTGAAGAAGGTTGACAAGTTCGGTAACTTTATTGTGCTCACCGCTCTGCCCGGTACACAGGGTCTGTACGGTTTTGCCGGTTACTTCATTTTTGCCAATATGGCCGGAGTTCTTACTCCCGATATCACTGCTCTGCAGGCTGCATCAGTATTCGGCGGCGGTCTGGCACTGGGTATCGTAGGCCTGTTCTCAGCTATCCGTCAGGGCCAGGTTTGTGCCAATGGTATTGCCGGTATCGCTCAGGGTCATGATGTATTCAGCAAGACTCTGATTCTTGCCGTATTCCCCGAGCTTTACGCTATCGTAGCTCTGGCTGGCGTCTTCCTGATGAGCTCCGCCCTGTAAAATTGAAAATTGAAAATTGAGAATTAATACCTACGCACCTGCGTAAATTCTCAATTCTCAATTCTCACTTCTCAATTTCAAAAAATCGTCTCGCAAAAAACTGCGAGACTATTTTTTTTGTAGTAACTTTGCAGCCTGAAATCTGATAAAAAGGATTATGAGTAGTGCCAAAAGGAAACCGAGTTTTATTTTTTCCGTGAGTTGGGAGGTCTGCAACAAGATTGGAGGTATTTACACGGTGCTTTCAACACAGGCCAAGACGCTCAAGGAGGAGAGTGGCGCCACGCTCATCTACGTTGGCCCTGATTTATGGGAGGGCAAGAACAATCCGCTTTTTATTGAGGACAAATCACTCTACGCAATCTGGAAGGATTACGCACGTGAAACCGATGGCATTCCGGTCCGTACGGGATATTGGAATGTGCCGGGTCGTCCCATTGTGTTCCTGGTGGATTTCATGGCCAACTATTCATTGAAGAACAGCATATACGGCCGCGCCTGGGAGCTTTTCAAGGTGGATTCCATGCATGCATACGGTGATTATGATGAGGCATCGATGTTCTCATACACCGCCGCAATGGCTGTCAAGAGCTTCTACAACTTTAATATCGGCCCCAATGATACCGTTGTTTACCACGCTCATGAGTGGATGTGCGGTCTGGGTGCTCTGTTCCTTAAATACTACATTCCGCAGATATCGACTGTGTTCACCACCCACGCCACGTCTATCGGCCGCTCCATTTGCGGTAACGGCAAGGCGCTGTACGCTTTCTTTGAGGGCTACAACGGTGACCAGATGGCCCGTGAGCTGAATATGGAGGCCAAGCACTCCGTTGAGAAACAGACTGCACACCAGGTGGATTGCTTCACTACGGTGAGCGATATTACCGCCCGCGAGTGCACTCAGCTGCTTGACAAGACTCCCGATGTGGTTACGGTGAACGGCTTTGAGGATGGTTTCCTGCCAGCTCCCGGCAAGTTTGATACAGCCCGATGCGAGGCTCGCCGTAATATCCTTTCTGTTGCAAACAAGCTGTTTGGAACGGAGTGGGGTGATGAGACGGTGATTGTGGCTACTGGTGGCCGATATGAGTTCCGTAACAAGGGTATTGACCTGTTCCTGGATTCGCTGCGTCATCTGCGTGACAATGGTAAGACAGGCAATGCGCATATCCTGGCGCTGATTAATGTGCCGGCATGGGTGATGGAGCCCCGTCGTGATCTGCAGGACCGCGTTATGATGCAGGATGCAGGTAAAGATCCGCTTCCCATGCCGCTCACCACGCATTGGCTGCACAACATGGGTGATGACCGTGTGATCTGTACCCTGCAGGGTATGGGATTCGGTAATGCTCCTGAGGATAATATCAAGGTGCTGTTTGTTCCGTGCTATCTGGACGGCAATGACGGCATCTTCAACAAGACATATTATGATCTGCTCATAGGGCAGGATCTGGCTATATTCCCGTCATACTATGAGCCGTGGGGTTACACTCCGCTTGAGAGTGCCGCCTTCAAGGTGCCTACGGTGACATCGGACCTGGCCGGATTCGGTCTTTGGGTGAATATGCTGCTTGGGCACGATGCTGAGATTGAGGATGGAGTGAAGGTGGTGCATCGTACTGATGATAACTGGAATGACGCTGCTGCCGATATCAGCGACCAGATTGAGAAATGGGTTGAGATGGATTTCCGACAGCGTGAGGAGATTAGACAGAAAGCTGGCAAGATTGCTCAGAAGGCTCTCTGGAAGCATTTTATCAAGTACTACCTCAAGGCCTATGATGTGGCATTGGGAAAGACTTGGGGAGTTGAGAGTGAAAAAGGTGAAAAAGGGGACAGTCCCCAATTTCACATTTGATAAACGAACCTTTTTTAAAACACAATATGAAGATTAAAGCAAGTAGTTCAAATCAGCCTAACTGGCGCGAGTTTTATGTGAAATCAAGTATGCCTGAGGCTTTGCAGAAACTTGACGAGTTGGCACACAACATTTGGTGGGTATGGAACGAGGACGCTAAAGCCCTGTTCAAGGAGATCAACCCTGAAATGTGGACAGAGGTGCGCCACAATCCTATCATGATGCTCCAGAGTCTGGGTTATGACAAGCTGGAGGAACTGTCCAAGGATAAGATGTTCCTGGACAAGATGAATGCCATTTATGACAAATTCCGCAAATATATAGACGTTAAGCCCGATGCCAAGCGTCCGTCAGTAGCATACTTCTGCATGGAGTATGGTCTTACTCATGTTCTTAAGATCTATTCAGGCGGTCTGGGCGTTCTGGCCGGTGACTATATGAAGGAGGCCAGCGACAGTAACGTTGATATGTGCGGTGTAGGTTTCCTGTATCGTCACGGCTATTTTACACAGACCCTTTCAATGGACGGTCAGCAGATAGCTAACTATGAGCCCTTGGATTTCAACACTCTGCCCATAGAGCGTGTATATGACAAGAACGGTCAGCCCATGATTGTGGCTGTTCCTTATATCAACTACACTGTTTATGCCGCAATCTGGAGGGTGAATGTAGGCCGTGTGCCTCTGTATCTGATGGATACCGATATAGACATGAACAGTGATTATGACCGCCCCATCACATCACAGCTTTACGGTGGAGATTGGGAGAATCGCCTCAAGCAGGAGATCCTTTTAGGTATCGGTGGTATGCTTACCCTTGAGGCTCTTGGCATCAAGAAGGATATCTATCACTGTAACGAGGGACACGCTGCACTGTGCAACCTGTATCGTCTTACCCAGTACGTGAAGCAGGGCCTTACGTTCAATCAGGCAATGGAGGTGGTTCGTGCATCATCACTCTACACCGTTCATACCCCTGTTCCTGCAGGTCATGACTACTTTGATGAGGGTCTGTTTGGCAAGTACATGGGTGGATATGCTCAGCAGCTGGGTATCTCTTGGGGTGAGCTCATGGATATGGGACGTACCAATCCGGGTGATGCCGGTGAGCGTTTCTGCATGTCAACATTTGCATGCAATACCTGCCAGGAGGTTAACGGCGTAAGCTGGCTTCACGGCGAGGTTTCAAAGAAGATGTTCTCAGGTATTTGGAAAGGCTATTATCCTGAGGAGAGCCACGTGGGTTATGTTACCAACGGCGTACATATGCCTACATGGGCATCAAAGGAGTGGCAGGAGCTCTATGCCAAGTATTTTGATAAGAACTTCCTCTCTGACCAGTCAAATGAGAAGATGTGGGAGGATATATATAAGGTGCCTGATAAGGTGGTATGGGATCTGCACAATGACCTTAAAAAGCAGCTCATTGACTTTATCCGCATGCAGTTCAAGAATAGCTGGCTCAAGAACCAGGGTGATCCTTCACGCATCATGTCTCTGATGGAGAAGATCAATCCCAATGCCCTGACAATAGGTTTTGGCCGCCGATTCGCTACATACAAGCGTGCTCATCTGCTCTTCACTGACCTGGACCGTCTGGCCAAGATAGTGAATAACCCCCAATATCCGGTACAGTTCTTCTTTACCGGTAAGGCTCACCCGCATGATGGTGCAGGTCAGGGACTTATCAAGCAGATCATTGACATCAGCCGTCGTCCGGAGTTCCTGGGCAAGATCATATTCCTGGAGAACTATGACATGCATCTGGCTCGCCGTCTCGTATCGGGCGTTGATATCTGGCTGAATACTCCTACACGTCCGCTGGAGGCATCGGGTACATCGGGCGAGAAGGCTCTGATGAACGGTGTGGTAAACTTCTCAGTGCTTGACGGATGGTGGTACGAGGGTTATCGTGAGGGTGCCGGATGGGCATTGACCGATAAGCGTACATACAACAATCAGGCTTATCAGGATCAGCTGGATGCCGCTACAATATACAGCATCCTGGAGAATGAGATCCTGCCGCTCTACTATAACAAGAACGCTGAGGGTATCTCTGAGGGTTGGGTATCGACAATGAAGAACTCAATTGCACAGATTGCTCCTCATTATACTATGAAGCGTCAGCTTGATGACTACTTCAGCAAGTTCTACAACAAGATGGCTGAGCGCTCACACGTACTGCAGGCTAATGACTATGCCAAGGCTAAGGAGATTGCCGCCTGGAAGGAGGTTGTGGCACAGCGTTGGGATGCCATTGAGGTGGTTAGCTCTAACAAGACCGAGTCTATCCAGCAGGGCCTGTTTGAGACCGGTAAGGCATACGATACTGAGTATGTGATTGATGAGAAGGGCCTGGACGATGCAGTGGGCGTTGAGATGGTTGTTATGGGCTATGATGCCGATGGCAATGAGAAACTGCTCAAGGTGGTTCCGCTGGAGCTTGTAAAGCGCGAGGGTAACCTCTATACGTTCCATGGTCACGTCAAGAACGAGTTCCCCGGCTCATTCAAGGTTGCATACCGCATGTATCCCAAGAATGCAGACCTGCCTCACCGTCAGGACTTCTGCTACGTTAAGTGGTTCTATTAATAAAAAAGCCCTCAACTGAGGGCTTTTTTATTGTATTACGCCGGAGCCGAGCATCTCATCGTCGGGGGCATACCAGACGGCGAACTGTCCGGGTGTGATGCCGCGCTGAGGCTCGTCAAAGATGATGTATAGGCCCGATGCGCGCTGTATGAGCCAGGCATCCTGCAGAGGCTGGCGGTAGCGGATGCGGACGCGGTAACGGCGTACCTCACCAGCATTCATTTTAAGGTCGGGACGGATCCAGTGAATCTGTCCCGATTCTATTTTCAGGCAGCTGCGTGACAGGCCGGGGTGGGTGTGGCCCTCACCGGCATAGACCACATTGTTCTCAATGTCTGTTGAAATTACGAACAGTGAATCATCATGCCCGCCTACATTGAGTCCATGGCGCTGTCCGATGGTGAAGAACTGCGCACCGTCATGCGTACCTATTATCTTGCCCCATGGATTTGCCTTGAAACGGGTTTTCTTGGTGTGCTTGCGGCCTGAGCGGTAGGTCTCAGTTATGAATTTGATTGAATCGTAGCGGTATGGGGTGGCAAGACGCTCCAGGACATCGTCTGGAAGATGCGCTATCTTGGCGGGGTCATAATGATTGGAGCTGAGCGTGTTTGTGCACTTGTCCTCACTTATGTAACCGGTCACCATATTGGCTGCGGAGCCATCGGATGTGATGCTTGACAGGGTCTCCTGTTGGAACTTGAAGTGCGGATTGGCGGTGTAGAACTCCGGATAGACCTCAACGATGTTTCCATCCACGCTCTTGAGTTTCTGCTTGAGGAACTCCGGCAGATCCACCTTACCCACAAAACAGATGCCCTGTGAGTCTTTCTTGGTGGCCGATGGTAGAGCGGCATCAGCTGCAATCTGACGCACCTCTTTCTTGAGCAGATGTCCTATGGGGAACAATGCGCGGGAGAGCTGTTCCTGATTTAGCTGGCACAGGAAATAGCTCTGGTCCTTGCCGGGATCCACCCCCTCAAAAATGCGGTACATGGTGCTGCCGTCATCGGCCTTGAACTCCTCCTTGCGGCAGTAGTGACCGGTGGCAACCATATCGGCTCCCAGCTTAAGGGCGGCATCCAGGAATGCATCGAACTTGATCTCGCGGTTGCAGAGTACATCGGGATTGGGAGTGCGGCCTTGCTCATACTCTGAGAACATGTAATCCACCACGCGGCGGCGGTACTCGTCACTCAGATCCACAAAGTGAAAGGGTATGCCTATCTTCTTGGCTACCATCTCAGCTACCAGGCGGTCCTCCTCCCACTCACAGTCACCGTGCAGCGTACCCTCAGTGTCATGCCAGTTCTGCATGAACATGGCAAACACATCATAGCCCTGCTGCTTGAGCAACAGTGCCGCTACGCTGGAATCAACGCCTCCTGAAAGACCTACACACACTTTCATGCCGCAAAGGTAAGCAAAAACGTGTAAAAGGGGACTGTCCCCTTTTTCACATTTTGTTCCGGATTTATTTGTGTTCTATTGTATGCTGTTGTATCTTCGTTGAAACAAAAGATCCTTTGTTTCACAATTTAGAATACGTTTGGTATGAAAAGATTCTCAATAGTTCTGATAGCGCTGCTTACGCTTTTCAATGCACAGGTCAATTCCAAGAGTACAATCGTTGTTTTCACACCAAAAAAGAAAGATGTCAGGACGCCGATGGTATCGGCAAGACGGCAATACTACTATTATAAAGACTCTGTTTTTGTCAGAGCTATGGGTATAAGAGTACGTGACCTGAGGGGCTTGGCACGGGATGCCGGCACTAATGATAGCCAGTTCAACAAGCCGTTTTATTCCAATGATGAGAGCGTTATTCTGTCAGGCATTGAATACATGTACAGTATAGGTAGTGCTCCTCTTGCCAATAACGGCCAGATAGACTTTACATACGATTCCAATGGCATACTCATCGGATATGAAACAACTCAAATAAATGCGGAGGATATCATCGACATTTGTAGTGAGTCTGACCTTTATCCTGTTGGTGCCACGGTAAAGACTGTCGTTGACAATGATCCCGATGATTATAGGAAAGAGGTCTATTACATCGACCCTGTTAGCGGTGAACGGCATGACGTATCAATAAAGAGATACAAGTATTTCAACGATGAGCCTGAACTGATAATTGAAAAAGCGCTGGATGAGAACGGCATATTGACTGAATATTCAAAAGTGGAATCCCAATATGACAGCCAGGGACGTCCGGCAGTTACTTTCATTTATACGCCGCATTTTACGGACCAGGGTGAGAGGTATCTTGGCATATATCGGAAATATGAGTATGAGTATCTGCCTGATGGCATGATTTCAAAAACCACCTGTTCTTGGGAAAACCAGGATGAAAACGGTCATTGGGAATACTTTGACAGAGTAATATCCGGCTATGATTCTGAAGGATACTACTGCTATGAGAAGATGGATTATGACCCGACGGAGTCAACCTGGTCAGGAAACCTGAAATTCAGGAGTCTGTTAAGTGATGACGGGACACAATATACTGAAATCAATTGGCTCTGGGACAGCGAAGGGAAAAAGTGGGAGCCATCTGCCAAATCGTTTTCCATATACAATTCAAGGGATATGGTTATATATCAGGAACACTACCTTTATGAACCTGCTTTGGGCACGTTTTATTTGAGCGGTAAGGGTGGCTATGATTTTCAGGGAGACACACTGCAGGTATCAGACTGGTCAATTGCTTACGATGCTCCTGAATCATTGGAACAACTCTCACAACAGGATGCGCGTATATCTTTTTCACGCAAGAATGAGTACTTTTATAATAAAGACAACAGGGTATCATCGGCCGCACACTTTGTACTGAATGACAAGGGCCAATGGGAGTTGGTCTCAAAAGAAGCAACGCTGTATTATGCATCGGGCCAGATAAGGAACTATTACCGTTTCTGTTTAGACATCCAGGGTGCCGATTCAGTATGGGTAATAGATGAGCTGAGAAACGTGGAAACAGATAATGCCGGAAATATTATTCTTGATGAATCATATAGCACATGGGATAATAACATTGATACATGGCAAACAGGCTCAATTTATGAATGGGAATATTCACCTTCCGGTAAGATGCTGAGTGAAATCCTGTCTGCCATTGAAATGGGCGACACTACACGCTATAAGACCCTCTTCAGTTATGATGATGTAGGCCGGACTGAACTGATTTCAAGATACTTACAGAATCCTAATGAGACTGACTGGATTCTGTACGGAAAGGAAGAGTACACGTTTGACAGTTCTACACGTACTTTGACCTCCCAGACATCAGACCTTGACCAGGAAAACCAATGGCAAATTATCGGTAAGACACTGAGACAACTGGACTCAAATGACCGTACGCTCCTATATGAAACCTACACCTGGGATTATGAAGCAAGCTGTTGGATGGGATTAAATAAAGAGGAGAACCTGTATAATGAACAGGGTGATACCGTGATGAGTGCTTCTTACGAATGGGATGACATGCTGAATGATTGGATAGGCTTAGAAAAAATCTGCATTAACAGCAAGAATGATACTATCAGCTCGGAGTTATATTTTTGGGATTATGACAGGAATGACTGGTGCGGAAGCAGTAAGATTGAAAGTTACTCCGCTGAAGATAAATTCATTGAAGCCAATTATTCCTGGAACTATACGACATGGTGCTGGGAGGGTGCCGATAAGAGTGAAATTATATTCGGCTCTGATGACTACAACTTTACCGACATAGAATATGAATGGGATGCGGATAATATGGATTGGGTAGCCAGCATGATGTATGTTTTTGAGAATGAGGAGACCGATTCATATTCATATGAAAGGACTACGTTTTTCGGTTGGAACAATCTGACATCACAGTGGGAATGTGGTTATAGAGAAACGGAACAAAGTTTCCGGAACAACGCGGGCAATCTGGATTACATCCTTACCATAAGAGAAAAACCAGATGGCAACACCAATGGCTGGAAAGCAGTGTACACCCTGAAAGATGTTTACGTCTATGCCGGCAAGACAGAGGTTGAAAACAGGAAGATCAATGCCGATATAATCATCTCAGACGGGATCATAACCGTCAGCACCGCCGATGACAGACAGATTTCCATAATCTCAGCATCCGGAACCCCAATAGCAAACGGTCACGCCACACTCACAGTTCCCGTAACCCCCGGAATCTACCTGATTACAATAGGCTCCCGCACCACCAAGGTCATTGTCCGCTCTTATTTGGCCATTTGACCTCTATTTCGGGCTCATTCCTTCCCCTTGTATTCCGAAAAGTTGTCATTGTAGTCAGTTTTTCGGAGTAAAATA
>Ga0310786_10008513_pt1 | contig 13152 bp, 8 predicted proteins | sample AusTroGonzalo_MG_FD_203881 | JGI IMG/M metagenome (GOLD analysis project Ga0310786, IMG submission 203881) | Bovine rumen microbial communities from tropical cattle in Woodstock, Queensland, Australia - Gonzalo_03 (v2) (version 2) | ecosystem: Host-associated > Mammals > Digestive system >... | reverse complement strand
CCTTCCGAAAGTTTTTCGACTCTTTCGCGGTTTTTCTTAACCCATCTGTTGTAGAGAAGCTCGAATTCAGCTCTGTATCCGATCGGTTTTACCGTTTCTTCCCAATGTTCCAGATTGTCAGGATTCCAGAGAGCGAGTCTCACTTTCGTGTCGGCGGTGCGGTTGAGCAGCTTGTCAAAACTTTCTGCCGTGACGCTAAGCCCGTTGATTTTCTCAATTATCACGCCGGCTTTGATTTTGCTTTCGGCCTTGTCAAGCGGGCCGCCTTTTATGATTTCGTCGATTTTCACGCCCGCTTTGTCGAAAGAGTAGAAAATTCCGAGTCTTCCCGAAGCGTCGCCAAGCGCCATGTAGGGCATATATCCGCTTCCTGTGTGGGAAACGTTGAGTTCACCTAACATTTCGGAAAGAAGCTCGCTGAAATCGTAGTTGTTGTTTATGAACGGAATGAATTTCGCGTATTCATCCTTGTATTTCGCCCAGTCGACACCGTGAAGGCCTGTGTCGTAGAACTTGTCGTTCATCGTTTTCCAGACATACTCGAAAAGGTATGCGTATTCCGAAGTTTTGTTCACCGAAAATTCTGCATTCGGAGCAACAGGTTTCATTTTTCCGTCGGCAAGACCGAGTTTCGACGCCTTCCTCAGAGCAAGGATGAAAAGCGAAGTCCCGGAACTATCGGGAACAATGGAGAACTGAGGATCATCCCAGAACTGAAAGTTTCTCGGATGCGGGATCGACGCGAGCGGCTTTTCGCTTTTTTCGCGCAGATTGAGGGCGAAGATCCTGATTTCGGCAGGCTCGTAACTCATGTAGTAAAGTGTCTCGCCGTCTTTTGAAACGGCGTTTTCGACATAATTCGCCGGATTGAGGGAAACCTTGACGATCCTCTCTTCGATTTCGTTTGTGTCGAAAGCGACAGGTTCCTTCTTTTCCTCAGGCTTTGCTGCCGGAGGCTGCTGTGTCGGCGGGACATTTTTGGATGCAGCAGCTTTTTTGTTCGCCTCGGCTTTTTTCTCTATGTCGATTTCCTCTTTTGTTTTCTGGAAGTTGTCGAAACCTTTTTTGTTGAGGAAGAAAAGGAAAAGTTCCTTTCCGCCTATCCATGAGATGAATTCGCCGTTTCCGCTCCACTTAGGCAGCGCGTCGAAAGTTCCCGAATTCGAGATGTTTACAAGTTCGCCGCCTTTTGCTTCAACTATGCCGATCTCACCGCTCCAGCGGTCTCTGTCGTTGAATACGACCGCAAGGCGCGTGCTGTCGGGAGACCATGAATACCACTGGTCGCCGTCAATGTAGGAGACGTTTTTCTCGCCCGCCATAACGGTCGTGTGAGTGTTCTTTTCGGTGTCGAAAACAACGAGTTCTGTTCTGTTTTTGAGGTAAGCGATCTTCTTTCCGTCAGGCGAATAGTAAGCCTGGAAAGCGTTGAAATCGCCTGAAATCACTTCTTTTTCGCTTATTTTCGTGGAAGTTGAGAAGTAAGGTTCGTTTTCGTCATCCATCGATGTTTCGTAGATTTTCCATGTGCCGTCACGGAACGAAGAGTAAAGCAGTTTTCTGTTTTCCGGGTGGAAATTTACCCATCTCTCTTCGTTCGGAGTGTCAGTGATCCTTTTTGTCGTGCCTGTTTCGGTGTTTACGACATAGATTTCGCCGCGAAGCACTAGCGCGGCCTCGCTTCCGTCAGCATTCGGAGCAACTTCGTCGGCAGCGGAAAGCATTGCGCGGATTTCATTCTCTTTCATTTCGACAGTCGAGAAAACTTCGAGTTTTGCAGGTTCTTCGCCATCTTTCATCGTGTAGATCTGGCCGTTGTACGAAAAACAGAGAGTTCCGTTTTTGCTCCTTGACAAAAATCTTATCGGATGGGTGTTAAATTTCGTGAGCTGCGTTTTAGCGCCTGCCGCCGAGCGTTTCCAGACGTTGAAAGAGCCGCTTTCCTCGCTCAGATAGTAGATATCGCCGTTCTCTCCGAAAACAGGGTTTCTGTCCTCGCCGGCAAAATCGGTGAGTTTTTCGAACTTTTTGACTTCCGTATCATATTCCCAAAGGTCTCTCGCGTTGCTTGAAACATGGTGCTTGCGCCAGTCGCTTTCATACCCTTTTCTGTCGTGGTAGATGAATTTCCTGCCGTCAGCACTGATGTTAAGATCGATGACAGGGAACGGTATCTCAAGCTTTTCCGCGCCGCCATCTGCCGGAACGGAGTAAAGCTGCGGAAGAGCTCTTGAGGGAAAAAGTGAGCTTTCTTTTGTGCCGACTCTCGGCGAATTGAAGTAAACGAGCGAATCGTCTGGCGAAAAAGCCATCGGGGTATCATTTGCCGAATGAAAAGTAAGTCTTTTCGCGTTTCCGCCGTTTCTTGAAATCGTGAAAATATCGAAATTGCCGTAGCGGCTGCTTACAAAAGCGAGCGTTTTTCCACTGTTCGCCCAGACCGGCCTTGATTCGTAGGAAGGAGCCGAAGTCAGAGCCCGCGCGAAACCGCCTTTTGCCGGAACGATGTAGATATCACCCATGAACGCGAAAGCTATCTCGCTTCCGTCGGGAGAAATCGCGGGATAGCGCATCCAGTTGAGCAGATTTCCGTTTTCCTGCCCAGCGGCTGAATCGGCTGCCGGTTCGACATGAACGATTTTGTTATTTGGTTTTTCGACATTTTTCTTGGTTTTAATTCCCAGAAAATTGTCAAGCTGCTGACATGAAGCAAACAAAAAAACAAGTGAAACTAAAGCAAAAAACCTTTTCATAAGACCTCCTAAATCAAACCGGACGATTATTGCAACACTGAGATTTTAGTCAAGTTGAAGTGAAAAACAGCGGAGTTATTCGGCTTCGAAAGTTATGATTTTTGAATCTATTCCTGTGCCTCCCGGAGTGTAGTAAACAACAAGGATTTTATTTCCGGGAAGTTCTATCATGCCGGGATAACCGCATTCGACCGCGCCGCAGTTGAGAATTTCAATGAGATCCGACCATGTGTCACCGCCGTCAAGCGAATAAACCATCGAAACCGACTCGCTTGTCGCCTTGCTTTCTTCCCATTCAAGCCAGCGGAAAGAGCTGATAATGACACCGTTTTCAAGTTTAAGAAGTTCCGGAGCATGCGCGACAAAACCGAGACTTTTGTATGGTGACCATGTTTTGCCGCCGTCTTCAGAAACGGTCTGAACCAGATCGCCTTTATTGCTCGGGCTTGAGCCTTTTGCCGTTCTAGCCTGAATGATCCAGCGTTCTTCAGTGACTTTGAGCAGTGCCGGTTCCTGAAGCCATGTGTTTTCTTCAATTTCTGCCTTGACTTCGTTGGGAGTCCAGGTCGCACCGCCGTCTCCGCTTTCATAGAGGACAATTTTGGTTTTCGGAGTCTTTCTCATCGACTGCCAGTTGAGTGCGTTGCCGAAATAGCCGGGAATTATTATCTTTCCGTCGTGTTCTATCACAGAACTGGAAGAAGCCGCAACCGTGACTTCATTTCCGTTTTCATCAAGCCAGATTCCGTCGTCACTCATAACAGCCGTTTCCGAATAGTCGAAAACACCGCCGTCGACCTGAATATGGTCACCGAATTTCAGTCCGCTTTTGTCAGAAACTGCAAAAAACAAATGGTGAACCCACGGCTCGGAATAATCCGCCGGATAGCGGTATTTGAACCAGTTCATCGCCACTCTTCCGTCCGAAAGAACGGCAATCGACGGGTCACGGTCGTCGATCGTGTTATCGTTTACCAGAATATCGGATTCGCTCCAGTTGATTCCGTCGTCCGAAAGCGAATATGCTATGTAACCGCTCCTTTCAGCATGATTCTTGCCTACTCTGAAAACAGACATCAGCTTTCCGCTTTCAAGCCGGATTACATCGGGAAACGCAAAGTGGCCTGAATCTTCCGCTACCACAGATGATTCTTCGGGAACATTGAATTTGATCGAAGTCACATCCGCGACCGCGCTTTCAGAGTCACTGTCATCCTCTTCGTTTTCATCTGCATCGGTTTCAACATTTTCGTTGTCTGTATCGTCACCGTCATTTTCTTCATCAGCATCAGTTTCGCCTGCATCGTCAACTTCAGTTGCATCGCTGTCGCTAATCTGAGAATTTTCCCCTTCTTTTTCTTTGGACGAATTCGAACTGCCGCATGAAACTAACGAGATCGCAAAAAGACAACAAGCCAGAATTATTAATGTTTTTTTCATTATTTGCATATTGTATACCCCTCTTCCTCAATTTCTTTCGTAACATCGCCTTCCGGCGTCATCGTAACGTTGTAAAGCCCGATTTCCGAAGTAGTGAATTTGAAATGTCCGGCAGATCCGGCAGAAATATTGACAGAATCGACTGTCAAAGTGCCGTAACCGACAAGCATGACGCAGTCTTGTTCAGGATCTGCAGTAAGAACATCTTCTATGAGCATATTGACTTTATGTTTGTCGGAGATGCCGATTGAAAGCTTTTTTCCTGCAGAAAGACTTGCAAGATCCGCACCGAACATGACCCAAGGAGTCGTATACTGGCAGTTCATAGAATCGTCACAAAGGTATGAATTCTGATAGAAATAAAGCGTTTTTGAATCATAGTAAGCTGCGATCCAATGCGCGTTTGCCTGCGGATGCGGGATGGAGTATGTGGCTTCGCCAAGGTTTATCGAAGCGTTGAAAAGAGCAGACTTCCAGAGTTCGTCATCCTGATTCGTCATTTCATTAAAAGCATTCACACCATTGTAAAGATATGTCAGTTCGTGTGTCCTTGCCGGAAAAGTCGCAAGCGGCTTGAGCCCTGAAGCATTTCCGCATTTGTCAGTGTTCCAGCCGTTGCAGAAATCGTTGCATATTGCAAGATCTGTCTGTGAATACTGACTGTCTATCTCAGAGCACATGAGAAAATCCCCTTTTTCGCAAACTTCGCCCGCTTCTTTTGTGCCGTTGCCACATTTCGCTTCTGTGTTTCCGTTGTTGCCTGAATCAGAACTGTCACCGGAATCTGTGCTGTCGCCTGAATCCGTGCTGTCACCTGAATCCGCGCTGCTGCCGGAATCCGCGCTGCTGCCGGAATCCGCGCTGCTGCCGGAATCAGAACTGTTGCCGGAATCCGCACTGTCACCAGAATCAGAACTGTCAGCCGAATCACCGTTTTTAATACAGATGTCACCTTCCGAGCAGACCAGACCTTCATTGCAGGTTTTATTCGGATAACATTTGCCGTTCAAAGTTCCCTGAGCAGCAACTTCGCCTTCGGGATCATCGCCGCCGCATGAAACCATCAGAAAAACCAGGAAAAGCAGTGATATGATCTTTTTCATATAACACCTCAGAATTATTTATGATTTTCGCAATTAGAAGAAAGATTATTCAGCCGGTTTTTCGAAAACTTCCTTTCCGTCAACACATTTCCAGCCCTGTTTTGCAAGCTCTTCGTGGTCAAAGTTGATGCCCTCTTTTGCGCAGTTTGCAAGAAGGAACTCTTCCATCTCTTTGAATTTGCCGACTCTCGAGTAAATGAGGGCGGTGTTACCCATCTTTCTCTCTTTGTGGTTGATGTTCGCACCTTTGTTGATGAGAAGTTTCACTATGTCGGTGTGGCCGTATTTAGCGGCAAGCGCAAGAACATGCCATCCTTCGTAGTCGTATTCCTCGATGTCAACTTTCGGAGCCGTGATGTCTTTCCACTCGGTGTCGAACGGATTGCGTTCCCACCAGTTTTTGGTTTTCTCGCGCTCTCTCATCTTGTCGAGTTCCTGTTTGGAAAGTCTGACTCTCTTCGTCCAGGTCTTTTTGCCTTCTTCGATTATGTAGTCAGCAGTTGCGACAAGTCTAGCCTCTTTGCCGGGATCTTTCGGATCGATTTCCTGAGCTACGACATAGAAAAGCGGACCTCTGACATTTTCGCCGTCAGTCTCTTCAAGTCTTGCACCTTTGGAGATGAGGAACTTCATAATATCGACATAACCGCCTTCAGCAGCATAGTGAAGAAGGTTTTTCTGGTCGCGGTCATAGGAAGTTCTTACGATTTTTCTCTGGAACAGCATATCGCGCTCTTCTTCTTTCTGTCCGAAAACATAAATTATCGTCTCTCTGCTCTGCTCAACATCGTCGACGAGAACAGGTGAACCTTTCTGGACAAGCAGTTTGACAAGGTCGAGATCACCGGTTTCGACAGCGTAGAAAAGCTCGGTTTTCTGGCGGAGATGAACATCTTTCTTATCAAGATTTTCGATGACTTCCTCCATTCCCGGCTGAACTTTGCCTTCGACCTTGAGGACAAGCGGCTTTTCATTGATTACGAGAGGTTTCGGCTTCCAGACTTTTGCACCTTTGCCAAGGAGATATTTCGCCAGATCCATTTTGTGAGCCTTCATCGCGAAAATAAGAGCCGAAAGCTCGTATTTATCGGTCGCATTGAGGTCAGCGCCTTTCGAAAGCAGATAGTCAACAAGCTCTTTCGAACCGCTTTGCGCCGCCATCATAAGCGGTGTTCTGCCGAAGTTGTCAGCCTGAGCGATATCTGCATTCGCGCCGACAAGAGCAGAAACGATTTCCGAATTTCCTTTTCTCGCCGCAGCCATAAGCGGTGTATCTCCGTCATCACGCTTCGTGTTGACATTCGCACCTTCCTCAATGAGATAAAGGACGACATCCTTTTTGCCTTCCGATGCTGCCATGTAAAGAGCCGTTCTGCCGCGCTCGTCCTTCGTATCAACAAGAGTTCCTTTGCCGATTTCAGCTTTGACTTTGGAAAGATCGCCTTTCGTTGCAGCTTCGACGATTGCCGGAAGCTCCTCTTTCGCCTGATCGTCAACAAATTTCGGTTTTTCTTTCTTTTTTGCCTCTTCAGCTTCTTTGTAGGCTTTGTTTCTTTCAGCTGCCTCTTCCATTTTCTTCATCATCGGATCTTTGCCGTCTCCGCATGCTACAATGGAAAGCAGACAAATCAAAATCACGAAAATTTTTTTCATCATTGACTCCAAAAAAATAAATTGAACACCAAAAACCGCCGCTTTATAACAACAAGAATAAATTTTATCAATTTTTTTCGCGCGCCTTCATTTTCGCGCCTTCGCCGTCACGGTCATTTTTTTCGATATTATGATCCGCCGCCGTCGATATTTCGAATTTCGAGATTTCGATATTTCAACCAGAACAACGGCGGCTATAAAAAAATTATTTAAGATTTTCCGGGTTCAATGCTTCGAGCTCTGGTAGAACAAAGCGGCCGTCCTTTCTGATGAGAACGTCATCAAAATAGATCTCGCCACCGCCGTATTCCGGAGTCTGGATCATGACGAGATCCCAGTGAACGCCTGATTTGTTGCCGTTCGGGCATTCTTCATAGGAGTCGCCAGGCGTGAAGTGGATCGAACCGCAGATTTTCTCGTCGAAAAGAATGTCTACCATCGGTTTCGTGACATACGGGTTTACACCGATTGCGAATTCGCCGACATACCTTGCGCCTTCGTCGGTGTTGAAGATCTCTTCAAGTTTCTCGACATCCGAGCCTTCGATCTTGACGATTTTGCCGTCTTTGAAAGTAAGGATGACTTTATCGAATTTCGTGCCGTGGTAAGCGGTCGGAGTGTTGTATTCGATAACGCCGTTGACAGAGTCTTTGACCGGTGCGGTGAAAACTTCGCCGTCAGGAATGTTGCACTGGCCGGAGCATTTGATTCCGGGAAGTCCTTTGATAGAGAAGGTGAGGTCTGTTCTGCCGGGGCCGAGCAAGCGGACTTTATCGGTCTTGTCCATAAGTTCCTTGAGCGGATCCATAGCCTTGTCCATTTTAGCGTAGTCGACAGAGCATACATCGCAGTAGAAATCTTCGAAAGCCTCTGTGCTCATCGAGGAAGCCTGTGCATAAGATGGGTTTGGGAAAGCAAGGATACACCATTTGGTGTGAGCTACGCGTTGATCCAAATGAACCGGAATAAGATATTTCTGTGTGTTTTTCTTCATCTGCTCGGGTGCGACATCCGAAAGCTCAAAACTGTTGTTTCTGCCGTTTATCGAAATGTAAGCCTGCATCTTCTTCATTCTGAGAAGGTCGATTTCGCACATCGAGTCAAACCATTCGTCGTCCGCAGCCTGGAGAAGTTTTCTCTGGATCTGCATGTCGGTGAAGTTGACGAAAGGTCTTCCGCCGGCAGCCTTGACTTCTTCGATCAAAGCAAGAACAAGAGGAAGCGGCCAGTTGTCCCGGTATTCGATCAGGACATTGTCGCCCGGCTGAACTTTCGTGCTGTAGTTTACAAGATTTTTCGCGATTTTCTGAATTCTCGGATCTTTCATTTTTCCCTCCAAAATTGAATAAAAACAAAAAACGGGAAAGTTTATTTGTGACGGTTTTTAAGTCAAATAAAGATGAACTCAGGAATAAAAGCGCTATTTTTCCGGTTTCATCGTCGGGAAAAGAATGACGTCGCGGATGCTGGGCGAATTGGTCATGAGCATGACAAGTCTGTCGATGCCGATTCCCTGTCCTGCTGCCGGCGGCATTCCGTATTCGAGAGCGCGGATGTAGTCGCTGTCCATGTCGATCGTTTCGTCGTCGCCTGCTTTTTTAGCTTCGACCTGAGCTGCGAATGAGTCATACTGCTGTTTCGGGTCGTTGAGTTCGCTGAACGCGTTGGAAAGCTCTCTTCCTGCGACAAAAAGCTCGAATCTGTCTGTGTATTCGGGGTTTTCATCGTTTCTGCGTGCGAGCGGACTGACTTCGGTCGGATATTTCGTGATGAATGTCGGCTGGATCAGGTGCTCTTCGACGAAATTGTCAAAGAATTCCATGATGATCTTGTAGCGTGACATTCCTTCAAGTGTTGCTTTGTCAAGACCGTTTTTGACACCGACCTCAATGAGTTTTTCTCTGTCTTTGAGATCTTCTTCGGTGCAAACGCCCGATTTTACGATGCTTTCTTCGACCGTCATTCTGTTCCACGGAGCTTTGAAATCGATCTTCATTCCGTCGTATTCAACTTCTGTAGAGCCGTTTATCTCAACGCAGAGCTTGCTGATCATCTCCTGCGTGAAGCGGATCTGGTCCTCGTAGGTCGCATACGGCCAGTAGAATTCCATCATTGTGAATTCGGGGTTGTGCTTGAGGTCCATACCCTCGTTTCTGAAGCTGCGGTTGATCTCGTAAACTTTGCCGAGTCCGCCGACGAGAAGCCTTTTGAGGTAGCACTCGGGCGCGATCCTCATGTAAAGCGGGATGTCAAGAGCGTTGTGATGGGTGATGAAAGGTTTCGCAGCCGCTCCGCTTACCAAGGGGTGCATCATCGGAGTTTCGACTTCCATGAAGCCTGCGTTGTTCATGTAGTTTCTGATGAAATTGATGATTTTGACTCTCTTTTTGAAAGTCTCTCTGACATCATCGTTCATGATGAGATCAAGATATCTCTGACGGTAGCGGAGCTCTTTATCGGTAAGTCCGTGAAATTTTTCTGGAAGCGGACGGATATTTTTCGTGAGAAGCTCGGTTTTGTGAGCAAGGATCGAGTATTCGCCCGTTCTCGTAACGAAAACTTCGCCTTTTACCCAGACTATATCACCGACATCGAAAGCCTTTTTGAACTTCGCGAAATCTTCACCGAGGAAGTCTTTTGCGAAAAGGATCTGGATGGAGCCCGTCTCGTCCTTGAGATTTGCAAACGCGAGTTTTCCCATGATGCGAAGGAACATGATCCTGCCTGCAACTGCGAATTCAAGCGGTTTTCCCGTCTGCTCAAGTTCTTCTTTCGTCTGGGTCTTGCAGTATTCAACGACCTTTTCTACCGTCGAATCGGGAGCAAAATTATTTGCGTAAGGGTGGATTCCCTCTGCTCTGAGCGCACTGACTTTCTCTTTTTTGCGGGCGATAATCTCGTTTTCGTCCATCTGCGGAACGGTTTTTTGTTCCTGAGCTTTGTTTTCAGCCATTTTTTCCTCCATTAAGTCTCCGCTTCACAAAAAGCGCAGTATTTTAAGAAATTTCAGAAAAAATGCAAGAATTTGCGGGCGAGCAAACCGCGCTCCGGCAATTTACCACAGCACTGCGATGAGTCCGGTGAAACCCATGAATGCAAGTGCGAGAAGACCTGCGGTGACAAGTGCGATAGGTGCGCCTTTCATAGTTCGGGGATTTTCGTCCAGTTCGAAGTGACTTAAAAGAAAATCAAAAATACAATGAGCGCAACAATTCCCAAAACCGCGAGAATTGCCAAACCCATCAAAATACAACCGCAACCACAGCAGGATTCCATTTAAAAATCCTTCCTCTCAAATTTAAGGCAATATCCCCAAGAAGGCTGAGGGGTTTTACGCACAGTGCATGTTCTACGCGCCGAAAACTCAAATTCCCAAAAATCGCCGGTATTTTTAGGTCTCAGAGCGGAACTGCCTGGATCCCACCAATGTTTGCAGACACAGCAAAGTTTTGTCAGTTTAATGTTTACAATTTTCCACATAACCTGCTCCTATCTATGCAAATCTTCCGGCGTTAATACTTCACCGCGTTCTTTAAGAATTTGAGCTGCAACTATTCTTTTAAGCGAATGAGATGTGTTTCTCACGGTATTTTTTAAAGTAGCCGTAGAACAGCCGCTTAGTTCTTCGTAAAGCTTATCCTTATCTTGTTGCATTTTTTTCCCTTCATTAATAGCCATTTGCGTTCCTTTCACTGCCAATTTTGCCAAATCACTTAAAAATCCCATGTTTTTCTCCTGCGTTACCCCGCCGGGAATTAAAAAAACAATGAATATTCCAAACAATATTCTGCTGATTCGCTGTTTTTCTCATATTCACGTTCAAAACTGATTTTTTGTCCGTGCCTTTCTGTTGCATACCAGTGCGTTATCGGAAAATCGGTTCCGAAAAACAATTTCCCGTTTTTGCCGCTTAGTTCAGCCTTTTTTAATTCCTCCAAAGATTCCACAGGAACAAAAGAACTGTCAGCATAAACATTCTGATATTTTGAAAGCATTTCGATAGCCTGATCTATCGGCCTGCAATGGGCAAGAACTACTTTAACATTCTGATATTCTTTAAAAAAACGCTCGAATTTTCCCGCCTCCTCGAACTCGTCGTATCCGCTGTGGATAAGCAGAGGTAGATTGTTCCGCCCAGCAAAATCAAAAATTTCGTGAACAATATCCGTTGTGCTGCAATCATTCAAATCCCAGTTGTGTGCCCTGGGATGGATTTTTATTCCGCAATAAGGCAGAGTTGCGAAAGCCTTTTCAACCGGAACTCCCTGTTTGTGATAGTCAGGCACATACCAAAGCAACGGCTTGACAACACTCTGAGAATATTGGGTTTTCCCGTCTTTTGCCGAATATATTCCACCGATTTCCGCTTCTATTTCTGAATATTTCACGCCGAAAATACAACTGCTTGTTGAAGAAAAAACCAATCCGTCGATTTTTACTTTTGGGGAGGTCAGAACTGTATCAAAAACCTGTTGATAATCGTAATATCTGTCACTCCACCAGCCGATATGAACATGGTTGTCAATCATTTTTTGTGTTTTTCCTGATATTCCTTTGCCCATCTGTCAACGATTTCACGGTTTTTCGCAACAGCGTCGCAGAAATGTCTGTTTAGTTTCAAAGGATCACCATCAGGATTTTCATTTGCGTTTCTTACCATGCACATAGCACAGAAAAGCTGATCTTTGCAGTCGGCACACTCTTTGAAATCCTTGTTTCTCAAACTGCGCAGCCAGTTGATTTTAGGAGAATTTTCCCAAATATTTTTCAAGCTTTCGTCGCAAAGATCTCCGCAGACACAGTTCTGCCAGCCGGCACACGGATAAACATTTCCGTTCGCGACCATGCAGATCGAAGCAACTCCGACCCCGCAGACGATACCTTCCGGATCTTTTTTGTATTCGGCACATTTTTTGAAATAATCATCACGGGTTATCAAATACTGATAGTCAATGTCATCCTTCAAAAGCGTCTCGATTACATCGCCGACTTCCTCAACAGAAAGCCTGTTTTCCAGATTTTCTCTGGTGTTATCGCATTTTGCCATGATGTTGTAGTCTGTGACGACACGCACTCTTAATTTGTCACCGAACTCGAAAACATCGCTCAAACCCTCTTTGTTCTGCTTCATAACGGGACATGAAATCTGAAGCGGAATGTCGTTTTCGACAAGTTTCAAAATTCCGTCGTAGGTTTTCTGCCATGATCCCGGAATTGTTGTGATTTTATCGTGAATCTCAGGGACCATGCTGTAAAGCGAGGTCTGGACCGACGAAATTCTGCTCGTTCTCATCGCCTCGACTATTTCATCTGTCAGAAGCGTAAGATTCGAGAGAACATTCAATGAAAAATCGTAGTTTTTAGCTGTTTTGAAAAATTCAAAAAACTGCGGGTGCAGCATCGGCTCGCCGCCGGACAAAGTGAGTCCGAGAACCCCCATTTCGCTGCACTGTTCCAGCACGGAATAAAAAAGTTCCGGCTTTATGTCTGTATTTTTGCACTCATGCGGAATATAGCAGTGGATACACCTTTCGTTGCAACGGCTTGTCAGCTCTATCTGCAAATTTGTCAGATGCGGATGCTGTTTGAAATGCTCGTCAAGAAAATACTGCGTAGTTTCCTCGGCTCTCGGCAGTTTCGGAGCGAAATTTCCTTTCACCGTCTTCGGTTCAAGCTGTGAATAAGAAAAACGGACATCTTTTCTATCAAGCTCTTCCGCAGTTTCACCGCTAACAATAAAGTTGTCTTCCTCCAAGATTCGGTAAAAATCAATCACATCCTGTCTGATATCGTCAATCGTAACATCGTTGAATGCCACGATGATTTTATTCAGCAATTCTTCCAGAGTCTGCGGTTCCCTTGACAGCGCAAGCAAAAAAACCGCACCGCTTTCGTTGCATACTCTGTCGCTGAAATCGGCTTTGTTCGATATATAGCCAACATTTTCATATTTTCTGATAAACGTATCGAATTTCTGTCTGTATAACATCATTCCATCCCCAGTTTTTTAATCCAATCTTCTTTGCTTATCACTTCATAGTCCATCAAATATTCTCTAACTTGCCGCTCACCATTTTTAATTTCTGTAATTGCAAAATCACTTTTATCACTATTTATTTTCTCGACTTCGCTTTTTGACAAAATAAAGAATTGATTCACATCATAATTTCTTACAACTATTACCAAAAAATCATATTGTTTAT
>Ga0310786_10008512_pt1 | contig 13152 bp, 4 predicted proteins | sample AusTroGonzalo_MG_FD_203881 | JGI IMG/M metagenome (GOLD analysis project Ga0310786, IMG submission 203881) | Bovine rumen microbial communities from tropical cattle in Woodstock, Queensland, Australia - Gonzalo_03 (v2) (version 2) | ecosystem: Host-associated > Mammals > Digestive system >... | reverse complement strand
GAGCCCGACAACGGCAGTAGTTGGGTGAAACGATGTTGCGATGCCTGCCGCAAAGCTTGGAAGCTTCACCCACTACCTTAGCGGCTGCCACGCTTGGAAGCGTGGCCTCCTACAACCGCACAGCTCGTAATATTCCTACTTTATAACTCTGGCGATTTCTGTTAGCCAATCAAGTCATTTACGCTCTTCAGTGTAAGCGTAGCTTTCGAAAGTAGAAACAAGTAATCCGACGGTCGGCTTTTGTCTTCCGACCGTCGGATTTCCTGTTGTTGTAATCACGACCATTGAGCTTGCTCGAGTTCTTCTCTCACTTAATCACGACCCCTTTTCCTCGATGGATATACACCCCAGACTTGGTGGGTTTGCGGCCAATCTTGAAGCCTTGCAGTGTCCACCAGTCGCCGTCGTCAGTATCGTCGAGCGTGATGTCAGTGATAGCCAGCAGCTCGCTCAGGTCGATGACGTAAGGCTCCCACGACGTGCCGATGTTGTCGTCGCTGACGAACTGCTGCGTATCGTCGATGTCGATAATCTCGCCGTCGATGCACGTGCGCAGTACCATGGGCTGTCCGGCTCCGTCGCCACTGATGACGAGGTAGTAGAGGCCGTTCTCGCTGGCGCGTGTGGCACCGCGGCACTCGGCGCCGATGAAGGCGGCCACCTCGGCGGTGTCTATGACAGCTTCTCCATTGCGAAGCTGGATGGCCATCGTCATGTTGTTCGGATAGAGCCAAGGCTCAACCGGTGTGAATATGCGCAGAGTGTTCTCCTGGCTGGAAGCCAGGGCAATGGACGAAGGGTTTCGGGTCTTTGCCTTTGCAGCCGATGCCGCTGTCTCCGTCGGATAGAGGAACGACTTCTCCTCACCGGCATTGCTGAAGTACAGGTAGCCGTGTCCGCCCTCCAAGGCCTGCAGGTTGCCTTCCCAGCCGTAGTTGCCGTAGATGGCCATGCCCGTCTGCGACTTCACGATGTCGCCCGTCTGCGGGTTGGCACCAGCCAGAGCCTCGTCGACGGTCATCGTCGTCAGCGGCGTGTAGGCTATCCAGTTCCAGCCCGTCGTCAGCGTGACGGCCCTCTCCTCCTTGTCCTTCAGCTGCCGGCCCGAAACGGCGAGCATACTGTTGGGTTCCGACTGCTTCGTGGTCGGCAGGCGGTCTATCTTCAGCTTGTACATCTCGTTGGCCTTCGCTCTCTTGAGCGTGCCGTCGCCCCACTGGGCACCGTTGTAGTCGTTCCACGCCGAGCGGCTCTTGATGAGCATGCTCCACTCGGCATACGTGGCGAAGACATGGTCGAGGTATGTGGACTGCGGCACCACGCCGAAGGCTATCCAGTTCCAGTTCGTATGTATGGGGATGAGCTGCTCCACGTTCTCGCTCTTCGTCCAGATGGCGGGGGCGTCGAAGTTGCCGAGCATCTGGTCCTGGGCGAAGGTGACGGTGGTTGTGGTGGGCGGGGTGGTTTCGGCGCTGGAAGCGCCGGTAATGGACGAAACGGGGACTGAGATCTGGGCGTCGGTGTAGGCTACGCCTCGTGATGCGTCCCAGATGCGGAAGCTCACGGTTTTGCCCCGGTCGTATGGGTCAGCATCAGTGCCGTAGATGTTCATCATGACGTAGGCGGCGCCGCGCAGCTTCTCGGGCGATGCCACGCCTCGGCACTCGCCGCCGATGAAGGCTGCCACCATGCTCTCCGGGTTCTCCATCAGGATGCCGTCGATGTACACCTGTCCGATGATGTTCATCTGGTGCTGGTACTTCGTCGGGTCAACGGCCCACTGCGGCTTCTCGCCACGCACCTTCATCACGATGCGCAGCGGCTCCAGTATGCCGTTGTTGCCCTGCAGGCCGATGGTCACGTCGTAGTTGCCCACGGGCACTAACGGGTTCACCTTGAAGCGCAGTGTCTTCGTCTTCAGCGGGCTCACGTCGTCCATGTGCTCGCTGTCGACCAGCGACAGCCACTGCGGCATATTATATAAAGTATATAGCTCCGTCTGTCCGCTCTTGTTCTCGATGTCCACGTCGAAGGTGTAGTCGTCGCCATACATCTTGATGATGTTCACCGAGTCGCGTGTCCACTTCAGCGTGTTCTGCTGCACGTAGGCCGTCCAGCGTATGGGCTGCGACTCGTTGCCGTGCAGGTCGTGAATCTTGTCGACGGTGATGTTGAGCGTCGTTCCCTCGATGTCGCGTGCCGACACGGTAGAGCCGGTCAGGTTGATGATTACCTTGCGCTCCGATGCCACGGGCGAGGCGATGAGTCGCGTCTCGTCGGGGGCGTTCTTCAATGGCGGTGCCGTAGCAACGAGCCACGTCTCACCCAACGGTACGGCCGTCAGAGGCTTTCCGTTAACCATCGACTGGGGTGCCATGTTCTCAAGCGTTTCCACCTTCGTGTTCACACCATTTGCCGTGCCGCTCTTCTCGAAGGGATAGTAGGCCACCAGTCCCCGTGAGTAGATGTCGGTGGTGTCGATGCAGTTGTACTGGTTGGCCAGCAGACGGCTCTCCGAGAGTGTTGCATGCCAGATGCGCACCTCGTCGATGAAGGAAAACGCGCCCATGCCCTTGCCCATGACGAGGCGTGCACCTTCCAATGGCGGCACGTCGCGCTCGGCAACGACAGCGGTGCGCTGTCCGTTGAAATAGAAACTGGCGGCCTGTCCGCGCACTACGTTCAGGGCCACGTGGTTCCAGGCAAGTACATCGGGGAAGTCTTTCTTGCTCACCACCACCTGCTCCTTGTCTCCGTAGCGCAGTATCCAGTCTTGCTGTCCGTTGATGTGGAGTTGCAAGCGGTTGCTGTCCTTGCTGCCCGTCTTGAAGATGATCTGCTCCTCCTTGTCGCCACTTGCCGGGCTTACCCACATCTCAATGGCATAGCTGTCGCCCAGGCCGGTGTTGATGCGACTGATGTCAGCCTCCACGCCTTCTTCATCGTCAAGGCGAAGAGCATAGTTCTTGTTGTTTAACATCCAGGAGTTGTTGACCACGAAGTCATGGGTGTGACGAGTGTCGGCAGCTACGTATCCGTGCCCCTCCTTCATGGGCCAGTAGTTGACGAGACCGTAGACATAGTTGTCCTTCGTCTGGTTCTTGGTGGCGGCGGCCTCTTTCACGTCGCGGTAGATGTTGAACAGTGCCAGGTCGTGCATGGCTCCGGACATGTTGCCGAGATAGAGGTGGTTGTCGTCGGAATAGAGAACTTGCTGTGCCAGGCTGTCGTCCACCGCCTGGTCAGTGAACAACTGCAGCGTGGTGGTGCCGTACTGAGCCAGGGCACTGAACATCTTGTCTGCCGACTTGTAGCTCAGCACGATGTATGTCCACTCGTTCTTTGGTATCACGTCACGGCTGGTCAGCTGTGCCTGTCCCATGCTGGTCACGATGTGTCCTTCCTCGTCTATACTCAATGCAAGCTGTCCCGAGCCAAGCTGCAGGATGCTGCCGGCATATTCCCATCTCATCCAGAAATCCACAGAGAAGTCACCGTTGAGGAAGATGGGGTTCTGCGTCATCTGCTCGTCGCCGTATGGTTTCAGCAACTTCGCCACGTCGTGGGCCACGGGCTGGTCGTTGAGCTTGGCGGTGACGATGATGTTCTTGTCGCTGACATAGCCGGGCACGATGTCCTCGTTGAACTCCACGATCAGGTCGTCGCCGTAGTGCAGTATGCCGTTGGCCGGCAGCGGCGTGGTGAGGTTGCGCGGACGCTGGTTGTCCTTGGTGACAGCGACCAAGTCGCTGTAAACGTCGACAGGCTCAGTGCCGTACATCGTGGTGGTGTAGGCGCGGAAGGTGTAGTTGCCCTGTGGGTAGGCGTTGTCGTCGCTCATGTTGAAGCGCAGGCGCAGGTCGCCCGTGGCAGGCAGCACCTGGTCGTGCAGTTTCGCTGAGTCGGCACGGTTGACGAGGAATGTCAGCGTGTCGGGTCGCGTCCAGGTGGTGGAGCCCTCGAAACGGTATTCCACGCCAACCTTCTTCATACCCTTGAACTGGCGGTTGAAGTTAGTGACCTTCAGTTCCAGATCACCCTTGTTGCGGTCCAGCGTCTCGATGTTGAGCACCGGGTCGCTGATGACGAGGTCGACGGGCGACGAACCGGGTATGAAGTGGGCGTTGAGCGTCACCTCGTCGTAGATATAGACGGGCTGGAACTGCGAGACGAAGCGTATCTTGATGCCCTCGTAGTCCATGATGCTCTGGTCGCTCTGACGGATGGTGAGCACCTTCTTCGTGGTCTCGCCCTGGTTCAACATCAGCGAGCGTCCATTGGCGGGTATACCGTCCATCAGTATCTCCAGTCCCTTGTCGTTGGTTTGCTCAATGATGATCAGATCGTAGAGGAAGTTGATTCCCTGATTCACGTTGGCCAAGTTGGTGCAGTAGAGCGTGACATTGGCCTCCTGGCCGGAGGGGATGTCGGTTACGGTGGCGCTCTTCGACGGGTTCTGGTCGCCCACGGCTATGCCTAAGTTGGGTTGCTCCATCTGCACGGTGGCATTGCCGAGGGGTGTTCCCGGAAGATAATACTGCGTGACCTCCTGTGGCTGATAGGGGTTGTAGGTCTGTCCGCCGAAGACGCTGAAGAAGTCGCTGTATTTCGGGTTGTCAGACTTGTAGATGTTGATGGAAAGGTCGGTATCGCGGTTGCCGTCTTCGATGTTGTACTCCCACTCGGTGTAGTTCTCCGTCCTGGTACCGTCGCCCTTGGTGAATCCACCGCCGTCCTCGGTGTTGATGCCGATGATCCATTCTGCCGAAGCGACTGCCTTGGTGCGCACGCCGAACTTGTTGCCTATCACGGCTCCCATCTTCCAGTTGCGTGTCACCTGGTGGTTTTTCGAGTGGCTCGTCCTCTTCGAGTAGCTGTAACTTGAGCCGCCGTCGATGGAGATGTTCTCAGGTGAAGTCGTACCCATCAGTTCCAGTTTGTCCTTCTCGTTCTCCTCAATGGCTTTCTGCCAAGCCACAATCTGGTTGTTGCACCAGGCCACGCTGTCGATGGCAGCTCCGGCGGCCGGCGGTGTCGTCTCCCAGCTCACGGGTTTCGCCCAGCGATAGTTCTTTCCCTCGTCATAGTCGTCCTGATCGAGCCCCTTCCACGTCAGATAGACGGACTCCTCGCCGTTGTTGACGTATGCCTTGGCTTCGTCCTCGGAGGCCACTTCGGTCAGGAAATTGCGGCGCATGTCCTTCCACTTGGGAATCATGACCGTCTGCAGTTCATACTGCGTGTATTTGAAGGCCGTGGCGATGGAGTCGCCGACGGCGATGGCATCCTCTAACTTCAGTTCATACTTGCCCGTCTGCAGGTTTTTGTCGATGAAGAGGTGGCGGCAGCCGCCGATGAGGAAGTTGGTAGAGGTACCCACATAGACGTCGCCGTCTGCTCCCACGTAGGGATAGGCACCACCGGAGGAGACGTTCTCGGTCGTGGCCTCCACATCTACCTCGTCGTAGTTCCACACTTTCTCCCACGTGGTGTGCACACCGGCATCAATCTGGTCATAGACATTCTGCCCCGTAATCAGCATGACACCGAAGCCGACACCCTCTTCAAAATCCACGCCACACAGGATGTTGTTGATCCAACTGTATTCGCCGTAGGCGAGTCGCGTGTCGAAGGTGGTCTTGGTGGTGGTCTTGCCTGTCTTCAGCTTGGTGGTTGACCTGGCTCCCTGCGGGTCGCGCAGCACGAAGTCCACCAGGTCCGGCCCCTTGGTGACGAAGTTGCTGCCGTAGCTCAGCTGGCCGAGCACCACGGCATCGAGGTCAACAGGCACGTAAGTGCGGTCTTTGCGGTTCATGGTGATGGAGAAGTGGCGGGTGAAAGGCTGGACGATGTTGGGCAGTCCCACTCCCCAACGGTAGGTGAGGTGTCCGTCGCCACCTAACTGTGTGTTGTTGGCCTTCAGCTCGTAAATCTCACCGGCCTTGTAGGGCGATGAGGGGTCTTCCACCTTGTAGATGACAGCCTGCTCATCGCTCATCTCGTTGACGAGCGTTATCTCCTGGCCTGGCAGTGGCACGATGTCGGTGACTTCCTCCTTGCCGTCGTAGTTCACGTAGCGCTCGAATCCGAAGATGTCGTACTCCACCTTCTTGCCCATGTTGTAGATGGGATAGTCCAGCAGGTATTTCACCGATCCGTCGTCCTCCTGCTTCCACAGGTCACCGATGGTATATTCTGCTCCCTGTTCGTCGGTGTAGGCTATTTCCTGCATACCGTAGATGCCGGGGGCGTGGCCTTTCTCGGTGATGGTGATTTCGGGCGGTGCATAGTGTGTGAACACCTTCTTGACGTTGTACTTGTAGGTCACTGTCACGCTGTCGCCCACGGCATCGTCCCAGTGCCTGAGCGTGTCGGTGCGTGTTATGCCCGGACTGGTGAGGTCTATCTCGGGCTGCGCTCCGAAATCTATATCAAGGTTGCGGTCCACGCCAATGTGCTTCACCACATATTTCAGCGGTGGCAGCAGGGCGGAGAACTCGCCGGAAAGCGAGTCGGTGCGTATGAAGATGTACTTCGCGTCGTAGTCGGTGCCCGTCCATGCCGTGCTCCGTATGGAGACGGTGTCGCTCTGCCATGAGCGCAGGGTGGTAGCGCCGGTGCTGTGGTCGTCGAGGCAGTTGAGCGAGAACGACTCGTTGAGCAGCCCCAAGCGTATGGTGGCTATGCCGATGTTGTTTTTCGACTCGGCGAAGCCCACGGCCAGCGTGTCATTGCGCTCGCCGCCGCCTACACGTCCTACGAAGTTGACCAGGGTTGAGTCAGCGAAGTCGTAAGTCATGGCGCGGTCGAAGTAGAACGTGCCCTCGGTGGGGAAGCGTCCGCCGTTCACCATTTTGTGGCTCTCTAACTTTGCTTCCACGTAGTGTCTGCCTATGGGTACGGAGATGCTGTAGTAGCCATTGGATGCAGTCATCACCGTCTTGCCGTTCTTTGATACTGGCATGCCGTCCACATAGAGCATGATACCCTCTGCCGGTACGTTCGTTCCGGCATAGTAGACATAGCCCTCCATCGGGAACGACGACACATCCTCGAAGTCGGCAGTATGGACGAGTGCGTTCTTGCCCACGAAGAGCAGCGTCTTGGTGGGGTTGAACTCGTGGACGCCATAGAGAGGAACGACGGAGTAGGTGGTGCCCTCGCCGCTGAAGGGTATGCCCTGGATGATGTAGTTGCCGTCAGCGTCGGTCTTTGCCTTCAGTCTCAGCACGCCGGGCGTGAAGGTCGAAGCCTGGGCGTTGCTGCCTATCTGGCCGTGGTGCTTGTGATAGTTGCTGCCGTCGCGTGAGTAGTCGAAGAACTGTGTGCGCAGACCCTCGTCGAAGGTCCAGTAGGTCTCAAGCTGCTTTTCGTCGCCCACAAGCAGGTGGTCGTAGTTCTCCAGGATGTCGGCCTCGCTGAGGCACTTCTTCCACAGGCGGAACTCATCGGCTGCGCCTTTGAAGTGGCCCAGGCTGAAGTCTTTGGCAGCAGCCGGAAATGCGACTGGCACGCTGGACATTGTCAGTGTGGCTTTCTGCACAATCGGCTCGCTGCTGTTGGCTTCGGCGTTAAGCACGTAGCAAGTCAGCGTCGTGCCACTGCGGGTCAGCACTATGTGGTTGTAGGCCTCCTCCTGAAGGGCGATGCCGTCGAAGGCATGGGTGGCGGAGCCTTCGGAGAAAGTGAGCTGGCCGTTAGCTGTCATACCTAAGCCGATGCCACCTCCGAAGTCGGCTATCAGGCTTTCGCTGAACGATTCCGGATAGAGCCACATCTGAATGGAGAAGTCGCCGGCACCGAACAGGTTGTCAGCATAGTCCTCTGAGGGATATTGCCATGTCACGGCACCGTTCATATCGGAGAAATAGATGGAGTGGAACTGCTCCAGCTGCTCGCCTTCGCTGCTGGTCATCGTCATCACCACCTCGACATCCTGTACGGCACTGCCCGTAGAGCCGTATGCTATGCGGCCTGTCACGGTGCCGGTACTCTTGGCGAAGCCGATGTCGGTCACTTCGCTGTTGATGATGGTGCCGTCGGAGCATTTGTCCTCAACGGTGATGCGGTAGTCGTAGTATACACCCGGCAGTGCTGTCGCGTCGGTATAGAACAGATAGTCTTCGTTGCTCGACATTCGTGTCAGCACTTCCCATGCCTCACGCTCCTGCTCGGCACCTCGGCGCTCCACGATGTAGGTCTTGGCGTATGGCGAGCCTTGCTGGTCGACGTGCCACGACAGTTTTACCGAACCCTCATAGACACCCTTCGAGGCTTCGAGCGAGTAGAACTTGGTGGCCTCGCCGATGGCCTTCGGGCTGATGGTGTAGGTGTTGAGAATCACGTCGCCGATGACACCTTCTATACGATAGGTCTTAGGTTCACAGGCGTTCAGCGGCTCCTCGGTGTAGGGTACGCCCGTCTCCGGGTCAACCTTGTTTTGCCGGTTGGTATGCTGGTCGGTGGTGCGGTGCTCCCACCGCAGGGTGTTCTGCATGTCATCGGGCGTAAGCGTGTAGATGGGTGTGTCCTCGTCATCGACATAGATGCGGAACTTGTTGCCGAAGCCCTTGGGATATGCGTCAGAAGTCCAGGTGAAGACGATGCGGTCGGTCAGCTGCTCCACCTTGAGGTCGTTGACGGGCACTGTGCGCACAGTACTTACTGTCACCGTGGCCTTCGTGTCGTCACGCTGTGTCGTCACGTCCCAGAAGTTTGAGACATAATAGACGTCATAGACCGGGTCGGACTCGTTGGTGAAGCCCCCGTCGGAATAGGCACGCACGCTGGAAGGGAGTTCGGCTATCTTTGTACCGTCGCGATAGACCACCCACTGGAAATCGTTATAGCCGGCAACAGTACTGAAACCCCACGACAGGTTTACCTTCTTGTCGCCCTGATTGAACAAGCCTTTCAGGTTGCTGGCCTTGAGAATGGGCGGGTTGATGGTGACGGTCTTGCTGATGACGGGACTGTTGTCGGCGAAGACGATGTCGTTGGCAGAGATGCCTTCCAGACAAGCCTCTACCGTGTAGTCGCCCACATCCCTGCGTGAAGGCACGGTAGCAGACCAGTTACCGCCATCCACCCTGTACTTCAACTTGCCGTAATTGCTGTTCCAGGTGTCCTTGGCTATCAGGTTCTGGTTATTGCCGTTGAAGGTAAGGTTAGAGGCGAATACGGGTTCTTCACTCCACTTCAGGGTCTGGGTGGTGAAGTGCTGCTGGATGAAGATGTCGTCGCCGCCGGCTCCTTTGTTCGTGTCACAGATGCCGCTGTACTTGGAGTTGCGCCAGGAGATGGCAGCCGTCCAGAAATAATCTTCGTCCTCGGCTTTGTTTGTCACCGACAGAGCGGTCATCACGCGCTTGTCGGCTCCGTAAGTATTGAGGTTTCCTCGGTCTCGCGTGTAGTAGATAAAGATGTCTGCGGTTTCAGAACCATCACCACGGTTGAGGTCGCCGTTGAAACCATTGTTGGTTGACGCTCTGTAGTAGGTGCGCCCTTCGAAGGTGAAGGAATCCACCCTCTTGTCCGATGCGCAGATGTCGGTGATATAGCCACTCTCGGGATTGGCCGTGCTGCTGGTCTTCCAGATAATATAAACGTACCAGCCGCCAGTACCTTTGTTGAGGTCGTTGTCAAGGACTGTCCACCCCTTGTTGGTGTACTCGTTCCTCACTTTTTTTGCGCCGTCACTATTCTCGGCTCCGATGGTCATCACATCGGTAATGTACTCTTGGGCGTGTATGTCCGTTGATGCGCCAATGAGCATCACGAGCACCAGCATAATCACTTGCAGGCCGAAGGCTCCGTGCCCCAGCCGCCCGAAAAATTGTCCTTCTCTTGTCTTCATAAGTCTTTATCTTTTCGTTTTCGTTTTCGTTATCGTTTACCTGTGGTGAGCCTGTCGAACCATCGTTTCACATAGCGGCAATCTCCTCGGCCATCGTATTCAGGGCGACGCAGTCGGCACGGCTGATGTGGCGCTTGCCGGCATCGTATTCCCAGGGACTGAGCATGAGCACGCGGCCTGCAGCGACGGCATCGAAGATGTCGCCGGGCGGTTTGTTATAGTCGCGGAAGCCATTGTCGGCGAGGACGATGAAGGGATGCTGCTCTGCCAAGAGCACTTCCTTCACCTGTTTCTCCTGGGGTGAGATGAAGGGCGAAACCATCACCGTGCCCTGTCGGGCGGCCAGCACGCAGCCGTTCATATAGTCGCGCAGGGGCTGAGTGTTGCCCCGTTGTGCCGCCTTCACCCACTCGCTGTGCACATGGACGGTGGCATAGTGGGCGGCGTGCAGCAGCAGGATGTTGCCCACGGCGGTGTAGGTGCGGCCGGCAATCACGATGCCCTCCTGCACGTGGAAGAAGCCGGGCATGAGGCGCTTGGTGGCCAAGCGCTGCGGATTGAGCTGCACATAGCGGATCATCGCTTGCAGCTGGCCGCGGCGCGACATGGGGCGGATGAAGGGCACCTCGGTGAAGAGGGGCGCCAGGCCGTAGTAGGCTTCATCGCCGAGGAGGGCGCGGAGCGGGTTCTCCCGGCTTGAAGCCGAGGCAAGGGACGAAAGAGAGGCACCCGCCGTTGCCAGCCCTGCGTTTCCCGCCGTTGCCTGCGCTGCGTTTCCCGCCGTTGCCTGCGCTGGGCCCGTTATTGCCTGCCCGGGGCTTTCGTTGGTTGTCCCGTCTTTTAGACGGGCTGCTGCTGCGTTCAGATAGCTATATGCCCGCCCCGCCTTCTTCGCCCCCCGCCAGAAGGCTTGCGCCACATAGCGGATGCTTTTCTCCATCGGGCGGCGCACGTACCAAATGCTGTGCAGATGGTCGGGCATGAGGCTGTATTGCAGAATCTGTATCTCAGGATAAAACAGAGGCAAGGAGCGCTGACATTCCAGCAGCACCCTCCCCAGCTCTGTCCGCTCTACCCGCGCCTGAGCTGGGTCTTTATCAGGAATGACGAGCCTGCCCAACAACGGCTCGCGCGACGTCACCGTCAGCGTGACATGGTAAATGCCGACACCTTTCCATGAGGTGCCTTCCTTTTGCCATTGCCATTGAGCTTGCTTTGTCATTCCCTCCATAGTAATTATTCCTTTGTTGCTTGTTGCTTGGTCAGCTTCAGCCCCGTGGCCACCACGTACTCACCCTCGTTAAGCGTAGCATTGGCCGTGCCTGTGTAGGTGCCGTTGGCGTTGGTGACGGTGAAGTTGAAAGCGCACTGGGCAGCGGTGGGCAGCAGGGCGACATAGACCGCCTCCAATCCCAACGAAGGAGATGAGAAAGCATTTGAACAGTCCACAAGAAGAGGACCATCACCCGCTACGCCAGAAGCATGGACATCGGCCTGCGCTGTGTTGACACCGATAGCTACCGTGGCCGATTGTGGATATTTGCCTTCATCCGAGCCGCCGCCGCCATAGCTGATGGTAAGCTTCTTAATAGGAATGGGGATATCCTCTTTAGTACCTTTTTCCACAAACGAGAACTTGCACACCGTGAGCAGGCTCTTCATCTTCCCCATCGTGGCGTTGGCTGTTGTTTTGGTCACCGACGTCACGTGTGCCATGCCATAGACATAGTGGTAGTTTGTGGCCAGTCCTTCGAGCGTGCCGTCCTGTTCCGTGAGCCGGATGGTGTAACTGTCGTTTCTCGTGAATTTCGTGGCAGGATAGACCACAGCCAAGTAGTCGCCCTTATTACACTCCACGTCGCCCGTGAACTGCGAGGATACGGCAGTGGAGGCTGCCTCCAGAGGGCCAGAAATGGGTTTATAAACGTGGAAACCTGTTTCTGAATCGTAAGTATCGTTGATTCTGTTCAGGATGCAGTACGTCAACCCGTTGCCCGCCGTCCATGAGGCGGTGAGCCCATTATCCTCAACAAGCGTGGCACGTGTGAAATAGTGGGCAACGCTTCCAAGCGTTGCGTCAGCGCCAGTATCAGTTTCGGCACTGGCACGCTGGGAAGCGTGCCCTACTAAAGTGCGTGCCGTCGCCTCCTCGGTCTGCGTAATGGTGAGTCGGCGCACCTTCACGCCGTCATCAGGCACGTCCGTAGCATCATCATCGCCCGAACATGCTGACAGCCCGGCCAGCATCATGCCGCCGAGCATACAAATCATCAATGAAGTATTCCTACTTTTCATTTTTCGTTATCTTTTTCGTTCTCGTTTTCATTTACTTGTTTTCGTTCTCGTCACTCTTCGTCCTCGATAAAGCCGCCTCTTGAACTACTTGACTAGCCTTCGTCTTGGCTGAATCCGCTACTCGATTTAGTATAGCCCGGAATTTCTCCTTTAAAGCCATCGCTGCCACAAAGCGGCTGCTGCTGATGCCGGAGGGCAACCACCCTCACCACTGGTTTCTCGTAATTTCTTTTCATCTTTTTATCTTTATTTTTTCGTTTGCATAGGTCGTAGTTATACTACGGTGCAAAATTACAAAAAAATCTCAAGAAAGAGCAGAAAAATCCAATTTTTTGCATTTCCACCTTTTATTTTTTCATGTTTCGTGTGTTCGGAAAACGCCGTGAGCGGCGTGCGGGCAGGCATCAGGGATTACAAATCCCCTTTAACACCTGTAACTACATTTTCAGATTGTGATTTTTTTTGGTTTAATGTCACTTTTTGTTCTAAACCGTTGATTATGAGCGAGTAAGATGCGGTGTAAGATTTTTTTAATCTTACACTAATATCACTTTGGCGATTACGTACAAGATGTAACAGCGGAAACGCTTGCATTTATGTGATATCATCTTGCAAGAATGGGCGCGTGCGACAGCAAAGTCTCGGCCTTTATGGTTGAAGGGACATAGCGTTAAAAAGTAAAACAAGTTGTTTTACTATTGCTTGGATGCCTTTGACGACCGCAAAAGATGCCTTCTGAGGAAGTAAAACAAGTTGTTTTACATCGTGATATAGCAGTGTAAGATTGTAAATCACATACACAGCATGTAATCGCCTGGTAATAAAATAGATAGGAGTAATAGTGTAAGATTTTGAAAAATGAACAAAAAAAATTCCGAGCTGTGCGGTTGAAAAATTCCGACCTGTGCGGTTGTAGGAGGCCACGCTTCCAAGCGTGGCAGCCGCTAAGGTAGTGGGTGAAGCTTCCAAGCTTTGCGGCAGGCATCGCAACATCGTTTCAC
>Ga0310786_10008511_pt1 | contig 13152 bp, 22 predicted proteins | sample AusTroGonzalo_MG_FD_203881 | JGI IMG/M metagenome (GOLD analysis project Ga0310786, IMG submission 203881) | Bovine rumen microbial communities from tropical cattle in Woodstock, Queensland, Australia - Gonzalo_03 (v2) (version 2) | ecosystem: Host-associated > Mammals > Digestive system >... | reverse complement strand
TTGCTGGATGAACTTGAGATTCTGAGAGGCGAGGTCATGGCTGAATGCGTTTCTCGCTATCCCAAGATCAACAAGATCGTAAAGGAGGCGGAGGAATGAGATACATCTGTTACGATTGCGAACCACCCTGTTATCTGAACTGTGTGAACTGCGATGGAGACAACCCACCCAAACAATGCCCGATGCAAGGCTGTGCGCATTGGGTGGAGTTGCAGGAGCCGACCGAGGAAGAGATACAAGCAGTGAGGAAGGAGGCGAAGGAATGACCGATTCAACCTGTTCCAAAATGGAAACAGTTGCCCTCAGGCACTGTCCGTTCTGTAACACGGATATGAGTATAATAGGTGGAAGGGTCTGGCATCCTCCATACGATGACTGTATCCTATGTTCATTCTCATTTAGAGATAGCGAATTTAACAGACAAAGGTGGAACAGGAGGGTTAAGGAATGACCGAAGTCACCTGTTCCGAATGCTTCCATTATGGCAAATCATTAGTAACCTCGAAGACCGAGTGCGTACTCGAGGGAAAGCATAAAGTAAACCCAGGCGACGCCAGCAAATGCGATTATTTCGTAAAATGGGTGAGAGCAGACGGTTTTAAAAATTGGAGGGGTAAGGAATGACCACCCACGAGTTGAAGCTGAACACCAAGTGGTTCGAGGCCGTCGCCAGCGGAGCAAAGAAGAACGAGATCGCTACGGAACGCATCGGTAAGGCCGAGCATAAGATCAGGACGAGGACCACGTTGGAGGCTTTTACATGAGAGAAGGAGACAACATGCGTCTCTACACCTCGACGGGAACCAGAAAAACGATAGAACAGTGCAATGCGCTGAACATCGGGCTCTTGATGGTGGACGTATGGCGCAACCCCGACGACTGGCCCTCGTTCGCCATAGACAACGGATGCTACGCCGCATATAACCGTGAGGAAGAGTGGGACCCTGCTCCGTTCCTCAAAATCCTAACGAGATGCAAGAAGGAGGGGCGCAACCCCGACTTCATAGTCATACCTGATAAGGTCGCGGACCCCAAGTCCATCCTGTTCTCGTTGGTATGGATCCCGGTGCTTGAATCCATGTACCCTGAGTTCCCAAGATACCTCGCGGTACAGAACGGCATGAGCCCGGAGCAGGTTCTTGAATATGTCGATCTGAGAAAAATCTCAGGTATATTCGTAGGCGGTACCATGGAGTGGAAGATGGATACCATGAAGGGTTGGGTAATGTTCGCACATGAGTACGGCCTTAAATGCCATGTCGGACGCATAGGGCCGATAAAGCGCATGATGATATGCGAGCTCGCTGGAGCTGATTCCATAGACAGCACCACATGGGTGCAGAACAGGGACGGCATCGAGCATTATGTCGGGGGATTCAACGCACAGACCCGTATCGAAGATCACCCGGAGGGAGTCCGATGGATGAGAAGTGCCCCAAGTGCCTGTCCGAGTTCAGGATCTCCTACCTCATCCTCAACGTCAGGACGGGATTGACATGCCCGACATGCGGATGGAGGCAGTACGAGGACGATAAACGCGAGATCAGGCGCACGGAGGTTAAAGGATGAAGGCGTCAGGAGGATCCGTGGCGCCGGCACCCCACAGGCCGGAGAACGTGCCCCGCAACTGCTGGACGTGCATCCACTGCGAGTTCGCGTCGGACATGGTCAACTGCCCCCATATCGACAGGCCCAACCACGCCAAGATCGGGATAGACCCGTGCGACAAGTACGAGCTCAACGCGATATGGCTGATGGTCGGCTGGTTCTACCCTGAGAGGAAGGCGAAGGCATGAGCAGCACACTCGAATGGATATGCCCCCACTTCACGGACAGCGCGAATCCCGCAGGCTTCTGTATTCTGTGTGCATTGGCAAGAGAGAGGCGGATGGCATGAGCATAAGAGGGGTCAGGCAGACGGTCATAGACACGAGGAACGGAGGTCAGGACTGCTTCCAATGCCGCCACTACAAGGCGACGATAAGGAGGAGGGACCCTCTCTTCGGAGAGATCACCGACTTCCAATGGTGCGAATCGAAGAAGGCCCATGTGAGGCCGGACGAGGGATTGGATTGCCCCATGTTCCTCCGTCCGATCTTCACAGCTAACAACCATAAGAAAACCCATTAAAACGAAAAAAAGCATCGATTAAGAGCAAAAAGAGGGAACAAAATGGAAAGAATCTATTGCAACAAGTGTAAAAAAGACGTAACTAACGAACCGTACCTGACAGTCGGAACCGATTGGGAGAACTCGAAATACTACGACAGATACGAGCCTCGTGGGATCCATCTGTGCGAGGAGCACGCTATGGAGTTCATAGAGGACACGAAAGACGAGGGCAGCTATCAGAGATGGCTGAAATACAAGGCGGAGTACGAGGAGGCGAACAAGAACCCTCCTACATTCAACGATATGCCCATGAGCCCATCCAGCCCATAAGAGCATCCAACTGACCGTACGTCCGTTAAATAATCAGAAGCGGATACATACATGGGCCGGACGCTTCGTAATCCCATTTACGTCGAACGCTTAGGATGCTAACCATAGCGAGTGATGCCCAATCCGTCCGGCCCGACCCTGTATCCACCTCCATTGTGGAGCAACGTAGAACCTCACCCCCTCCCGTTCGGGGGAAATAGAACGGGAACAAAGGCCCGGGACAAGGAACACACTCCTACTTGTACCGGGCGCATTCCCTTTTTCTCGGAGATACCCGACTTAACGCCGTTAACTTTTATAAAAAGCGAAGATGATTGGCAACTACTCAACCCAGAGGAATAAGGGGATAAGATGACCAAGAAGACCGATCCCGTAATCGAGAAGCGCATCTGCGATCTGAAAAGAGAAGGGCGCAAGACAGACGACATCGTCAAGGAGACTGGTATCGCCAAGGGAACGGTCAGGGACATTCTCAGAAGGAACGGACTGACGGGTAAACCCAACACGCGGACGGCCCCGAACAATCACGCATCCGCGCCTGCGATTGAAGTCGACCCGACACCCTCATCCAACACCGAACCGTCATCCAACACCCCACCCGACCGCAGGGGTCGGATAAACCCGAACCTATCTCAGGAGAAAACCGCGAATGAGATCCTCGACTACATAGAGTTCTTCAGGAAGAGGACCAAGCAGATACCGTTCATGGCCCTGTCGGAGCATGACCTCGTATGGGCGGAGACCAACTACGGCAAGAGGTGGGCCGAGGGCATCAAGATGATGATAGAGACCACCGGGCTGTCCAAGGAGGCGGTCATGGCGATAGTGGAGGACTTCGAGAACGACCTATCGGGCGCATTGGAGAGGTTCAACTCCAAGTACAGGGGAGAGAGATGATTGCGGCTGAACGTCCCCGTATCCTGTTCAAGGAGGATGACGAGGGATCATTCGAGAAGTCCCTCGCCTCGATCTACCACACGGGATTCCTCAACGTATGGGAGGGAGCGATCAGGTCCGGCAAGACCGTGTACGCGCTGGTGGCGTTCTGCAACTACGTCAAGCACTCGAAGGAGAACGTGTTCCTCCTGTCGGGGAGGACGCTGGGGACCATCGAGAAGAACTGCATTATAGGGGATTACGGCATCCTCAGCCTCATACCGCGTGCGAAATACGGCAAGGTGGAGAACTCCCAAGCAATAACGTTCACGGCCAACGGTCAGGTCAAGATCATATTCGTGTCCGGCGCGGCGGACATCAAGTCCTACATGAACCTGCGCGGTAACACATACGCGGGATGGTTCGCCGATGAGATCAACATGCACGACCAGAGATTCGTGGAGGAGGCGTTCAACCGTACCGCCGTCTCCACCGACCGCAAGCACTTCCACACCCTCAACCCCGACAACCCCCACCATTGGTACTACACGGAGTATCTCGACCGCTACGACGCCATGACGGACAGGGAGAGGGAGGAGCTCGGCGGATACCACTGGTGGCATTACACCCCCAAGGACAACCCGGTCATGACGCCCCAGATGCTAAGGGCGCTTGAGCTCCAGTACCCCAAGGACAGCTATCTGTACTCAAGGTTCGTGCTGGGCCTGCGCGTGATGGCGGAGGGCTTGGTGTATCCGAGGGTCAACGCCGCCATGTTCAGGCCGGACGCGGAGATGGACGGCACCGACATACGCTACTGCGCCATCGACTTCGGAGCCACCCATGCCACCGTCATGCTGTTCGGCGGGATATTCAGGGGGAACAGGCAGGACTGGCGCATCGTGGCGGAATACTTCGATCAGGATTCCGACAAGACCACCTACGACCATTATGCGGGATTCCTCAGCATGTGCGAGAGGCTGAGCGTCGATCCCAACAGCATCATCATAGCGATAGACCCCGCCGCCAAGGTGCTCCGTCAGGAGTTCGTCAAGCACGGGCTCAACGTAATCAAGGCGAAGAACGACGTCCTCCCCGGGATCGAGTACACGAGGAACCTCCTGTACGACGGATCCGTGATCTTCGCCGACTCATGCCGCGACATGCTCCCGGAGTTCGCCTCGTATTCATGGGATCCGAAGGCTTCCGAGAGGGGCGAGGAGAAACCGATAAAGCAGAACGATGACCGCATGGACGCACTGAGATACTTCTGCTACACGCACATCAGACCGATAAAGGGAGTTTGAACATGAAGGAACCAGCAACAGACATAATCGTGGACCCGGAGATAACCTCCGTGACCATAGACATAGCATTCGAGCAGTGGAGGAATCAGGTACCGAGATACGAGCGCCTCAGACGCTACTACCTCGGCGATCAGGACTTCAGCGAGATGCACGAAGGCAACAGCCGCGTGGTATCGAACCACTGCGCGTACATAACCGACGTACTGGTGGGATACCAGTTCGGAAACGAGCCCAGATACACCACCGATGAGAACGACCAGCCCGGACAGGAGATCCTCGACCTCATGAAGGCTCAGGACAAGTGGGCCGTGGATCAGGAGATCGGGGAGGACATGTCCATCTACGGACGCACATACGAGCTCGTCTACCTCCCGGAGGGCAAGGACGAGCCAAACTCCGTCGAGATCGACCCCCTCCACGCGTTCGTCGCCTATTCAGGGGACATCGAGAGGGATTCCGTGTTCGGGGCCGTGGTCTACGGGTACACCACCAACGAGCGCAAGGCGAGATACCGCATCTATCTGTACGACACCGAGGCCGTCAGCGTATGGGAGACCGATGCCAAGGGCTCGGCCCCGAGGACATGGACCATGGTCTCCTCGCCGGTACCGCACGGATTCGGCAGGGTGCCCCTCATCGAGTACAGGAACAACAGGCTGATGCTCGGCGACTTCGAGGGCATCATGGACCTTCAGGATGCGTACAACGGCGTCCTGTCCGACAGGCAGGACAATCAGGACTCGTTCGCACAGGCCATGCTGACGCTGTCAGGGGGACAGATAATCGGGACCACCACCGACGAGATCAACGAGGGCCGCAAGAACCTCAGGAAGATGAAGGTGCTCCAGCTGGACGAGGACGTCGTGGCGCAGTATCTTGTCAAGCCGTCCAACGAGGCGGACTGCGAGGTGCTCCAGTCCCGCATAGGGAACGACCTCCACAAGTTCGCCATGGTTCCCGATCTCTCGGATGAGAAGTTCGCTGGCAACGCGTCAGGCGTCGCCATGATGTACAAGCTGTTCGGCACGGATCAGGTGGTGTCCCGCAAGCAGTCCATGATGCAGAGGGGATTCACACGCAGATGCAAGCTGTACGATTACAGGCTCAACAACCCCTCGATGAGCCCCGGCTACGAGCCTAGGGCGGACATCGACAGCATGGTCATAACGTTCAACCTCAACGCGCCGCAGGACCTCTCCTATATAGCGACCGCGCTTACTCAGCTCACCGGAGGGGGCAAGGTCATGTCACTCCAGACAGCAAGGACGCTCGTGTCCGTCATCCCCGATCCCGAGAAGGAGACCGAGCTGGTGGAGGCCGAGGAGGACGCATCCGCACAGAGGACGAGGGAGACCTACGATTACGATGCGACCGAGGAGAGGAACAGGCAACTGAGATCCGAGGATAACGATGCCGAAGAGAACGCCGGTACCGAAGAATGACGCTGAATGGAACGTCCTGACGTACCGCACATACGAGGAACCGCTTGGCAAGGCGTTCAAGCGCTACTCGGACATGACCTCCAAGGGCATGATGTCCAAGATCGCCAACGTCCTCAGCGCCGCGGGGTATGACTCCACCAACGGGGTCGCGGTCATGAACCGCCCCGCGGACCCCTCCACCGTGCGCCAGCTCGAAGAGATCATCCAACGCGCCCCCGACGTGGAGCGCAGGAGGATGATGTCCAAGCTGTACGGCGACATAGGGAACGGATCCCTGACCGTCAGGAAGGCCATACGCGACATTACGGAGTTCGGGAGGTACGAGCACACCGTCGACCTCTACAAGGCCGGCAAGGATGTCCTCCGCAACGTGGCGAGGGAGGGCATCATGAGAGGGGAGTTCATGGTGCAGAAGCAGGTCGGGCTGTCTTGGAGCATGGACGTCCCCGGGACCAAGGCCGTCGACACGTTCCTGAAGGGGAAGTGGTCGCAGAGCTCCGTCACCGAGTATCTGAGGCCCATGTCCAAGATCGTACAGGACGAGGTCGCCAAGGGCCTCCTGATGGGGGATTCCCCCCAGAAGATCGCCAACAGATGGCGGAACGTCGAGCAGATCAACGAGGTACGCGCCACCCGCAACGCACGCACGACCGTGACGGCGGTGGCGAATCAGGCCCATGCGGACTCCTACAAGCGCCATGGGGTCAAGAGGTACGAGTTCGTGGCGACGTTCGACGAGAGGACGTGCATTGACTGCGGCAAGCTCGACGGCAAGACGTACCCCATAGACTCCAAGGCCGTGGGGGTCAACTATCCCCCCATCCACCCCAATTGCAGATGCACCACCGTCGCGGCGCTGTCCAAGGAGCTCAAGGAAGAGCTCTACAAGAACTACATGGACAACAAGGGCGCCGAGGAGATGGATCCGCGCATGACGTACGAGGAATGGGCGGAGAACAATGGCAGACCGATAGTTCCCAAGAGGCAACCTGAGCCTGAGAAGGTCGTACCCAAGACCAACGCGAGGGAGGTGCTGGAGAAATACAATGTGGAATACAGACCAGTCACCAGATTCAAGGAGGTGCCCACCGAAGAGAAGATCATCCAGAGGGTCGGAGGCCCTGATAAAACGGCGGGGTCATGTTCCTCGTTGGCGCTGACGTATGCCGGCAACAAGAACGGACTGGATGTCCTCGATTACAGGGACGGGGTATCGAGGCAGGTATTCTCGAACTATGAGGTCGTCAAGGAGATCTCCGGCATATCCGACGGGTGGATCGTCAAGGGCAAGAGCGACGTTAAGGCCGCCAAGGAGTTGCTCGATGCACATGTGACCGAGGGCAAGGAATACTACCTCGCCACCGGGAGACATGCCGCCATTGTCCGTAAAAATGCGGAAGGTGCGTATGAGTACCTTGAATTGCAGAGCACTGAGGAGTACAATGGATTCAAGCCATTGGGCCCGATGACGCTGAAGCAGAGGTTCAAGTGCAGAGCCAAGGGTAAGTACGAATATGAATCCGTGCTCATAGACATCGACAATATGAAGGACAACCCGGAGATCGAGAAATTGCTAGGGTATATAAACACGAAAGCAGATAAGCAAGTAAAGGGGGCAGGCGGATATGCCAAGTGAGGACCTTTTCTACAAGGAGAACGAAACCGATACGATATGGTGGGTGGATACGCCCGGACGCATAGGTGAGTTCCTATTCTCATTCGACAAGAAGACCGTGTTCAACCTCTTCAGGGATTACCCTGAGAAGCTTACCCCAGAGCAGAAGCGTATCTTCGATAAGGAGAATCCTTATTGGGCTGACTTTTTCAAGGACAGGGTAAAAGCCTCGTCCTGATCTTCATTCAACGGGGTCCCGGACACGGGACTCCATTTTCAGCCAGAATCCCTCGCGGTGGATACTTAACGGCGTTAACTTTTTTGTATTTAAACGGCCTACTGAGAATCACCCAACATGGGGGACAGTATCATGGCAGAATCAGAATCACAGGATCAGAACAATCCCGAAACCAACTCCGGCGAGGAGCGCAAATTCACCCAGACCGACATGGACAAGGCCGTGACGGACAGGCTGAAGAGGGAGAGGGAGCATACGGACAAGCTCATAGAGGAAGCGGTGCAGAAGGCCATAGCCGAGGAACGCGAGGCCAACAGGATCGCATCCCTTCAGGGCGAGGAGAAGGCTAAGGCCACACACGAGGCCCAGCTGAAAGCCAAGGAGAAGGAGAACGCCAAGCTCGCGGAGGAGCTCAAGGCCGAGAGGTTCAAGAGCGCCAAGATGAGCGTGGCGGCCGAGTTGGCAAGGCTGAACCTCCCGACGGATGATGTCTTCGTCGTCAACCTCATCGGGGAGACCGAAGAGGCGACGAATCAGGCGATCCAAGCATTCAGTTCTGCTTTTACCGATGCGGTGACTAAAGCAGTCAACGAATCAGTCAATCACGGAGCCCCCAGAGTCGGCAACGGAACCGGAACACCCTCGTGGCAGTCGGAGATCGACAAGGCCATGAGGATATGACGGCGCCGGAGCTGGTAAGGGGGGGAAGAGAAACATGACAGCAACACCAGGAAATGGAATCTACTCCGGCAACTCGATGCCCAACAGCATCACTGAGGCCGTGAAGTACATCACAGAGAAGATGGACGAGATCATCGCCATCGAGGCGAAGACCTCCGACATGCAGGCAGACCCCGCACTCGTCAGGGCCACCAACGTAGCCGGTACCGTCAAGCTCGCAACACTGAGCACCACCGGTCTCGGAAACTACGACAAGACCAAGGGATACCCCACCGGAGCCGCAAGCCTCGTATGGCAGAGCTACGCACTCTCCTACGACAGGGGACTGAGGCTCGTCATCGACAAGGCCGACGAGATGGAGTCCGGCGCAATGGCAACAGCAGCCGCCACCGCCGCGGAGCTCATCAGACAGCAGGTCATCCCCGAGATCGACGCGACAAGGATGGCGAAACTGTACGCAAGGCTCAACGCATTCACCGCGACCAACAACAACGTGTCCGCCAAGGCCAAGCCCACCAAGGCCAACGTCGTCACACAGCTCATCGAGGCATGCGACAGCGTCTCGGACGCGACCGGAATCGACGAGGGACTGACAGTCTACGTCAACGGAGACCTCAGAGGTCTCGTGGACACATCCTCCGAGGTCACTCTCACAAGGGACCCCACCGCCGCAGGAAATGGCGTCAACACCGTCAACAGGTCCATCAACGGCAACAAGATCGTCTACGTCCCCAGCGCGAGGATGAAGACCACCGTCACACTCAACGACGGATTCACCAACGCGTTCAGCGACACCACCACCACACCTCCCACCGTGGATGCCACCAAGTTCGGATTCGCGGGCGGAGCGACAGACATCTGGTACGCGGTAGTCGCACCCGGAGTCGCCAACGGAGTCACCGCGATCAACAACCTCGGATTCATCCCCGCGAAGGATTCCGAGCAGTTCGACGGTGACATCATCAAGTACCGTGTCTACCACGACCTCATCGTACCCGACAACAAGACCGTCGCCGCTTACATGGCGATCAAGAGCTGAGGTGGATGAGATGGCCTCAGCGGATACCGAGAGGAGAATGGCGAGGATGCACAGCTATCCCGCGTTCAAGAATGCGGATGACGCCTACATCATCACGATCCTTGAGGATGCGCTGGGGACATTCCTCGACTTCACCCATAGGGGTGAGGATCCCGGAGAGGCGGTGGACTCGCTGATCTGCGAGATCGCACGCGCACAGCACGCACGGATGGGCGTGGAGGGAGTGACGAGGGCTCAGGACGGAGAGATAATGCGCGTCTGGCCCGAAAGCGGGCTGGACGCACAGCTCATAAAGCGCATGAAAGCGTACAGACTGGTGGTCGGCATCAATGCAACCTCTACAATATGACGTGAGGTCGTATTACCGCAAGACCGCCGTAGGGACGGAGGAGCATGACGGCATCGTGACGGAGACGTTCGAGACCACAGGCCCCTTCGACCTCGCATTCGTGCCGGGAGCCGAGACCCGCATGTTGTCCGAACAGGGCTATGTGCATTCAGGGTCGCAGTATCTCGTGATCGCCGACGGATGCGGGTCTCAGGACACCGCAAGCCGCAAGGGCGTGTTCAGGGCGGGGGACATACTGACCGACGGGGAGGAGGATCTCTACGAGATCATCTCCGTGCGGACGTTCCCCACTGAGCAGACCATGACCGCGAGGGAGGTTACCAATGGCAGCAAAAGGTAAAACATCAGCCTCCAACGCGGATGAGGTCGCTCAGTCCTTCGAGTCACTATCGCATGTAATGGATAGCATAGAGGCCGACGCAGGGCCTCAGATATGCGAGGTGATGCGTGCGTATGCTGTGCTCAAGATAACCCGCCAGAAGGCCGTGGACACGGGCGCACTGAGGAACTCGGTGCAGACCGCCGAGGACATAATCGTCCGCAACGGCGAGGCATCCGTGTCCATCGGCATCGAGACGGCGCAGTCCTACGCCAAGTTCATAGAGTTCGGTACCGGCATCCTCGGAGATCCCGAAGTGGAGCACGTCCAGAAGGATAGATGGGTGGCTCCCAACCCCAAGTATGGCGGGGAGGGCTCCGAGGAGCCTAAGTTCGTCATGAGGTTCGCACAGCACCCAAGGCCGTTCATGAGGCCGGCGCTGTACGACAACCGCAAGACGTTCCTGAAGATCATCAAGGGTACCATCAAGGAGGTCTACGAGACATGATCGACATAATCAATGACATAGTCTCCACGGTGGCATCCATCGAAGAGGTCGGAGGCAGGGCGTACAGGAGATGGCCCAAGAAGGACCTGAAGATGCCCGCCGTGCTCGTCAGCCACATCGGACGCTATCCGGTGCAGACGGACGAGGACGGTTCGGAGGTTCAGATGGATCTCGCGTACTCAATCGACATCAACGCGAGGGATCAGGAGACCGCCGACAGGGTGACGGAGAAGGTCGTCAACGCATTGGCGAGGTACAACATGCACACCACCGGCCACACGGACTTCTACGACGACAATCTGAGGGTATACCGCGCTATAATCACAGTCTCCGGGGTCGTCGACAGGAGAGGAAACACATTCACACATTGACAGAGGTAATATCAATGACAACATCAGCAGTATCGGCAAAAGGAATCAAGGTCGGAGTCTACATCGACAACTCCCCCGTATGGTTCAACGAGGTCAAGGCGGTGCCGGAGATCGGACACAGCCCCGACAAGATAGACGTGACCCACCTGACAAGCGAGATCAAGGAGTTCATCCCCGACATCCCGGACTTCTCAGGCGATCTGTCGTTCACCATGAACGCACAGCCTCTCCAGCACACACCCACGCATGTGTACGATTCCAACCTCAATCTGCTCCGTTCGCTGAGCATGAACGAGACCTATAAGTGGATCGTCATATACCCTCAGAACAGGGTCAAGGTCGAGCTGTTTGGAAAGTTCGTCTGGAGCATGGGAGCCGGCGCGGTATCGTCCGCCATGGAGGCCAACCTCACGATCATCCCGTCCTCGGCACCCGTATGGAGCGAGCTGTACGCAACGTACACCGTATCATACGACGCCAACAGCGGAACGGGAACCATGACCGACAGCAACAGCCCCTACTCCGCAGGAACCACCGTCAGCACCAAGGCCAACGAGTTCACCGCGCCTGAGAACAAGATCTTCGCATCATGGAACACTCAGGCCAACGGTCAGGGGGTATCCTACGACGAGGATGACACCTTCGTCATAACCGAGGACGTCACCCTGTACGCGCAGTGGACCGACGGCGAAGAGCCCGTAGAGGACAACAGTGGAGAGGAGTGATTCCGATGGTGAAGGTCACATCCAAGAAGGGAGTCGAGAAGGACCTGTGTCTGGACTTCGATGCCATCGTAGCCATGGAGGAGAAGACCCCGGGATACTCGTTCCTTGAGGAGATGGACAAGCTGGGGGACACCCCCAAGCTGTCCACCATAGACAGGCTCACCCGCCTGATATACGACGGCAAGGGATGGAAGGAGTTCGTAGCGGACGGATTCACCATCCGCGATCTGACGACCGTCCTGAGAGGAAGCATGGCCGAGCTGGGGTTTACCTCAGAGGACAGCGCTTCGCCAGAGTGACCGACGCCATTCGCATAATCGCTTTATCGGAGGGGATCCCGGAGACGGCGACCCCCTCCCTTTTACTCCGCGCCGTCGCGGTCAGAAGGGACCGCAAGAGGTGGGAGGACATATCGCTGGCGATCGTGATCGCCAACATGGTGCTGGGAGGATTCAGCGACAGGCCGCAGGACCCGCTGGACAAGATAAAGGTCATGTTCACGGACGAGGAGTTCGAGGACATGATGGTCCAGAGGGAGGAGGCTGAGATGAGGATGCTGGAGGAACAGCAGATGGCGAAACTGCGGAGGATGATGGAATGGAAGACACATTGAGGATCAAGCTGGAAGTCGATGGCGACGGATTCCATCAGGAGATGCAGAGCGCCAAGTCCGAGATCGAGGGCGTGGGCGGAAGCGCCGAAGGGGTCACATCATCCCTCGGACGCATATCGCCGACCATGTCCAAGGCTTTTTCAGGCATCAAGGGCGCGTTCGGTTCCCTCAAGGGAGGGCTCGGAGGCGTCAAGGAGGCATTCGGATCCATGAAGGAGGGAGCGTCGGGGATGGCCGGGATGGCATCCGCCGCCGGGTCCCTCGTATCGGCGCTGGCCCCGGTGCTCGCAATAGTCACCGCGGTCGTAGGCGCCATAATGCTCCTGAAGAAGGCATGGGAGATAATGAAGAAGGCGTTCAAGGCGTGGGACCCGACAGGGTACGCCAAGACCTTCGGAACATTCCAGCGCGAAGTAAGGAAGCTCATGACCGCGCTGGGGTCGATAACCGCCGGTCCCGTCAAGGCGGTCATGGAGATCGCCACAGGGGTCGTGAGGACAATCCGTCAGCTGATAGAGGGCATCGCCAAGGCCAAGGCATGGTTCGACGGATTCTTAGAGTCGATCAGCGGATTCACGGACGCGATAGGGGACGCGTTAGGCGCCATATTCGGAGCATTGAACCCCG
>Ga0310786_10008509_pt1 | contig 13153 bp, 6 predicted proteins | sample AusTroGonzalo_MG_FD_203881 | JGI IMG/M metagenome (GOLD analysis project Ga0310786, IMG submission 203881) | Bovine rumen microbial communities from tropical cattle in Woodstock, Queensland, Australia - Gonzalo_03 (v2) (version 2) | ecosystem: Host-associated > Mammals > Digestive system >... | reverse complement strand
AAAGACATCTTTACAGCACCTACGATCAGCGAGATAGCCTTGCTCCTTAAGGAGAGGGGTGATTCAAAGGAAGAAAATATTGCAGTTTCTGATGAGAAAACCTTCTATATAATGTCTCCTCTACAAAAGAGCCTTTATCTGTTATGGCAGTCTGACAAGAATTCGCTCGCATATAATATGCCTGAATCAGTTGAGATTAAGGGAAATGTTGACTGCGAAAGACTTAACATCGCCTTTGAGGATATCCTGAGATGCCATGACATCCTTCGCACCACGTTTACCGTGACGGAAGACGGGGATTATGTTCAAAGGATTGTCGATTCATCAGATGTTGAAATCAGCTATGAGGAAGACAAAGAATCATCCATAGATGAATTGATGAGACTATTTGTTCGTCCTTTCGATCTGGAAAAAGAGATTCCGATCCGTATGAAGCTCGTCAAGCGGGGAAAAGACGAGTTCCTCTTATTATTGGACAAGCACCATATATCCAGTGACGGAATAAGCAACACTATGTTTTGGAATCTGCTGATCGATACTTATAACGGAAAAGGATCAATAAGACCGAAACTGCAGTATAGAGATTATTGTGAATGGATCGGAAAGAAGGATCTTTCCGAACAGAAAGCATACTGGGGCAGGACATTTGACAGAGAAATACCAGATCTGAATCTGCCTACAGATTATGTAAGACCTGCTGTTCGCAGTTCGAAAGGCGGAGTTATAGAAAAAGAGGTACCTTTTGATACCAGGGAAAAGATAAGGAAGATCTCTTCTGAATTCGGGGTTTCCTTGCACATGTTCTTTCTGTCGGTCTTTACGGTCTATCTGAGCAGATACGGCAGACAGGATGACATTGTTGTAGGTATTCCTGTAAACGGAAGAACAAATCCAGACCTTGAGAACATGATCGGAATGTTTGCCAACACTTTGCCTATACTCAGCAATCCGAAGAGTGACAAGGTCTTTTCCGAGTATCTTAAGGAGACAAAGGATATCCTCTTGAAAGCATATGAGAATCAGGATTGTTCATTCGAAGAGATCGTTGATCATCTGGATATAAAACGTGAGATGAACCGTAATCCACTATTTGATGTCATGTTATCGATGGAAGAATCCACGAAGTCGAGGAAATCCTTTGAAGGTACATCTATGGAACATGCCGGAACTGCAAATGAATCTTCAAAGTTTGATCTTATGCTTACGGTACTGTCCGAAGAAGACAAAATAATGCTGGGAATGGAATACAGTTCCGATCTCTGGAAAGAGGAATCCGTTATCAGGATGATGGATCAGTTTATCGTTATTCTGGATGAAGCTTCCTCGTTTCCTCAAAGAAAGATCTGTGAACTGGAGATGATTACTGCTGAAGAGAAAAAGCAGATACTGGAGATATTTAATGATACTTCAAGTAATCAGTTAAGTAAGGAAACGATAATCGATTTGTTCAGAAATGCTGTTCAGAGATTTCCGGAAAAGACCGCGGTAGTTTTTGAAGACAGAAGCATGTCATATTCCGAACTAAGTGATCTGGCAAATGAGACAGCTATGCAGCTGATACAGGCAGGAGTCAGACCCGGTGATCATGTAACTCTTTACACGAAGAGAAGCATTGAGATGATAGCTGCCATATATGCGGTGTTGATTGCAGGAGGAGTCTATGTTCCTATAGATCCTATGTATCCGGAAGAGAGAATCAGGTATATCCTTAATGACAGCAAGCCGGGAGCGATGATACTTTATGGCACTTCGATAAGCTGTGATATACCGACGATCAACATGGAAAGCATACGAGCGAAGGCTGTTCAGGTAAACAGCGAATGCAAATATGATTCTGCAGTTTATTGTCTGTACACCAGCGGTACTACCGGTACCCCTAAGGGAATCGAGATCCGTAACGAGAGTGTCGTTAATCTGTGTGAGAATCTGATTAATCCTATCTATGATAAGTACTCCGTCGAGAATGTGGCTTTAGTTGCATCTTTCTGTTTTGATGCTTCAGTTCAGAACATCTTTGCTCCGCTGATCTCCGGTAAAACGTTATATATAATCAGTGATGAAGTCAAAATGGATGCTAATAAGTTTTCAGACTATATTCAGAAGAATAATATTCAGGGTATGGACGGAACTCCGGTACATCAGAGCATTCTTGCTCCTGAAAGATATGAAGACTTTAAACTTAAGGTTGCCATTATCGGAGGAGATGTTATCAGTCTCGAGACAAATAAGAGGCTGTTTTCTAATTCGGATCTGGCTATATACAACGTATATGGTCCGACGGAATGCACCGTGGATGTTACCAGTTATGAGTGCAACGCAGATGATGATATCAATGTTCCTATCGGAAAACCGATTACCAACACTCAGATATACATAACTGATCATGACAGATTATGTGGTATCGGGGTTCCGGGAGAATTGTGTATCGGAGGAATAGGATTGTCAGATGGCTATCTGAATCTTGACAATCTGACACGGGAGAAATTTGTCAGCAATCCTTTCGGTGAAGGGAGGATATACAAAACCGGTGACCTGGCAAGATGGAGAGCTGACGGCAATATACAGTATATAGGCAGGGCAGACAGCCAGGTTAAGATAAACGGATTCAGGATCGAGATCGGTGAGATAGAGAATGCCATCCTGAAGATCCCTCAGATAAGGGAATGTGCTGTAATCGTCAGAGAAGACAGAAGCAGTGAAAAAGCTTTGTTTGCATATTATGCTTCTGATTCGGAGATCGATGCCGGAATGATCAAGAATACACTCAGCAGCTTTCTGCCTTATTATATGGTTCCGTATTATTACATGCAGTTAGATTCGATTCCTGTGACTGTTAATGGAAAAGTTGACAGAAGAAAACTGCCACAGATCACCATAAAGACCCGGGATCAGAATACAGCGGCAACTACAAAAGAGGAAGCTGTCTTGCTCGACATCTTCAGACAGATACTTAAGATCGATGACATTGGAACGGAGAGTAATGTTTTCGAGTACGGAGTTAATTCCATGAAGTTGATGCAGGTAGTTGTAATGGCGAGAAATCAAGGATATTCCGTCGAGTATTCTTCTCTGGTAAAGAGCAAGATGATAACCAATATGGCGCGTTATATGAAAAAGATATGAGAAAACGAGAGTTTACAATATTGTAGGAGACACCGAATAAATGGAAAAAGAAAATCTGCTAAAGAGTAAATACAGATTATGGGACAACATACTGATCCCGATGAAGATCAGTCCTGTATGTACCATAGTCCTGATGCTCAACAATCTGATCAAATATCTGAAACCGGCGATGGAAGTGTTGGTCTTTGCCGGATTTGTGGATACTGCCATTGATATATATCACGGAGAGGCGGTCAAGAACAGCATATACATATATATTGGTCTGATCGTATTGCTCATAGCGTATGAATACTTGAACGAAGGATTGTTGACATATGCCAGAAGCAAAAGAGACGTCAAGGTCAAAAAGCAGATCAAGAGCGCCGTTGTCGAAAAGTGTTCCAAACTCAAATATACCCATATCGAAAATGATGACACGTGGGATCTTATAAACAGAACATGCCCCAGGGCGGACGAGCGTATTATCGAAGGGTTCAATAACATAAACAACAGTATAGGTATCATCATCAATGTAGTTTCTTTATTGGTGATAATAATGGCTCATATATGGTGGGTTGGCGGGATCATATTGATCGTTAGTATTCCTCTCTTTAAGATCGCAATTAAGGCCGGAGAAGAAAACTACAGTGCAAATGCCGAATCGGACAATATTATGAGAAGGGCTGATTATCTTGATAAGGTTCTTTTGGACAGAAACGGTGTCGAAGAAAGGAATCTGTTCGGATTCAGCGAAGCGATCCAAAAGCGTTGGACCGAAAAGTATGAAGTGGCAAGAGTAATAAGACGAAAGACCCTGATCAGAAATTATGTCCATATGAAAGCCGGCAGTATCATAACAATGATCATTGCCATGTTTATCATATGTATGCTATTGATTCCTGTCTTCCAGCATAAGATGAGTGTAGGTATCTTTATCTCTCTGGTGGCAGCTTCGCTTGCTCTGGTTCAGGATATGTCATGGAATCTGACCAATAATATAAGAGGGATAAGTTCGGACAAAGAATACCTGAAAGATCTTTCTTCCTTCAGTTGTTTGGATGAACAGGAAGATGCACTCGTAGAAAGAGAAGAAAACGGTGCAGTATCATTTGAGAGCATTGAATTTAAGAATGTAACATTTGCATATCCCGGTACAGAGGAAAACATTCTTAAAGACTTTTCACTGACTCTCAAAAATGGTGTCCATTATGCTTTTGTCGGTAAAAACGGGTGCGGAAAGACAACGATTACAAAGCTTCTTTGTGGTCTGTATGACAACTATGAAGGTGAGATCCTGTTAAACGGGAAAGATATCAGGGAATACAAGCTGTCTTATTTGAAATCGCTCTATTCAGTAATCTATCAGGATTTTGCAAAGTATCAATTACCGGTAAAAGAGAGCATAACTCTCAGTGATAAAGAAGGATCATCGGATGAACAGGCAGATATAAACAACATACTGTCAGAACTGGACATTCTGGATGATATTGAGAACTTCCCGTCAGGAATGGATACCTGGCTCGGAAAACTGAAAGAAGATGCAACGGATCTTTCAGGAGGAGAGTGGCAAAAGATCGCAATTGCAAGAGCGTTGTTCAAAAAGTCCCCGTTATATATCCTTGATGAACCTACTTCAGCCTTGGATCCTATAGCAGAAGTAAAAATGTACAGCCTGTTTGCGAGGATAAGTGAGAACAGATCCACCATTTTCATTACCCACCGATTGGGAGCAGCAAAGATATCGGACGAGATAATAGTTATCGGCGACGGAAAAGTTCTTCAAAAGGGAACGCATGATGAATTGATGGATCAGGATGAAGGATTATATAAAAAGATGTTTGAGGAACAAAGGAGTTGGTATCAATGAAAAAGAATAATGTGTTCTATATTATGAAAAAAGTGATACCGCTGGTCTTTAAGATGGCCCCGGTTCCTCTGTTGATCAATATCCTGTTGGGGATCTTGCATGGAGGTATGTGGGGAGCGATCACTATTGTTCAGCAGCACTTCTTTGATGCTGTTAGCGATTATATTTCCCAAAAAGAAACTCTCGCCGTTGTCATTATTACTTTGGCGATAATGATCATATCCTATTTTATAGTTCACACCCTGAACGGAGTGGACAATTGCCATGCTGAAGTTCTTCAGGATTATGTTAACGGAAAACTCGGATCAGTGTTACAGAAAAAATCATCAAGGCTTTCAGCAGAGCGATTTGAGGATGCTAATTGCCTGGATGACATTAATAAAGCAGCAGAAGGAAAAAGGAATGCCGTAAGTTTTGCGTTTACCATCAAGGACGTCCTGGCTTTCTATGTGCCTTACTTTGCGGTAATGACATGGTATCTGTTTACGTTAAAACCGATCCTGGCACTTTCAACTATGCTTATATTTCTGCCTACGGTAATCACCCATGTAGTGAGATCAAAGGTGGGAATTGATATAGAAGAGGCATCTGCTCCTATCCGCCGCGAAAACAAGTATTACGAAGATTGCATGACAAACAGGGAATACTACAAGGAAACCAGAATGTTGGGAGCATTCAGATTCTTCATGAGGAAATACAAAAGGACTTTGAATGAGCTCAATACTTTCAAGTTCAAAGGCGATATGAAGACCTGCCGTATCGAGGTAGGTTTGAAAATGGTGACAGTAGCAGGCTTCTGCGGAATACTTTGGATGCTCTTTTCTGCCTTGTTGAATTCTGAGATAACAGTGGGTGCGTTCTCAGCCGTCTTTTATTCACTAACGGTTCTTTATGTGATCATGGAAGAAGTCGTTATGTTCGAGATCGGAGGAATGTCCAAGAACTACGGCACGATAAGAAACTTTATTCGGTTCCTTGATATGGAAGAACCGGAAGGTGAAGATGTTGAAGTAGGTTGGGGAGATATTACACTTAAGAACGTTGATTTCTCCTATCCTAATTCAAAGGAGAAGGTCTTAAACAATGTTTCTCTGACTTGGGAAAAGGGCAAGACTATTGCGATCGTTGGAGAAAACGGCGCGGGAAAATCCACGCTGGTCAAGATCCTGACAGGTCTTTATCCAATAAAATCCGGTGAAGGATATATTAATAATATCAATTTCAAGAAATTGAGCAGGAGATCTCTGTCGCAACAAAAATCCGCGGTATTCCAGAATTATCAGCGATATCAGATGACCTTGGGTGAAAACATAAAGATAAGCAATCTTTATGAGGATAGATCTGAGGAGGATGTAAATGATATCTGTAAAAAGACCGGCATTGATGCCAATGATAAGGAATTTGAACAGGGATTTGATACCGTTCTTTCCAAGGAATTCGGAGGTGTTGATGTCTCAGGCGGATTGTGGCAGAGGATAGCTATAGCCCGTTCATTATACAGGGAAAGCGATTATATTGTTCTTGACGAACCTACTGCTGCTATCGATCCGTTGGAAGAAGCCAGGATTTACGAGAATTTTGCAGATATTACAAAACAAAAATCGGCTATCATCGTAACTCACCGTCTTGGATCCGTTCGATTGGCAGATAAGATAATCGTTCTGAAGAATGGAGAGGTCGTTGAGAGCGGAACACATTCAGAATTGATGGAGTTAAGCGGTGAATATGCAAGACTATATGAATCACAAAGGAACCTGTATCAATAAAGACAAAAAGTAATAGAAGGAAAGACTATGAAAAAACTACTGCCTATTAATACTGACCCTTATATCAGACAATACACACATCACAGTTATATCCATTCGATAATATGCACCCCGGATAAGGTCTTAAAGGATCTTTCCGAAAAGATCGCATGCGTAAGCATTAAAGATTATCCGCTATATGATTGGGATTCAGAGATAGAAGATATTAAGTATGAAATGAATGATGATACCTTTGCCTTCTATGGAAACAAATGGAATACTAACATGAATGCTGCTTTTTTCAGAAAGTGTTCAGATGATGATGAGATCGAGATAACCGTCTCAAAACAACTCTATTCCGGAGTTTGGGCAAGTATCTGTGTATTTCTTACCGACGATAACGAAGATACTATGACGGATTTTGACACGTCGTATAAGTTTGTTTTCGGTAATTTTTCAAAAGACGGAGTTTTCATTAGAGCTGAAAAAAGAGAGCACGAAATAGTGTGTAACGAGATCACATTCCCCCTGACCATAAAGCTGACCAGGAAAGGCTCACAGATCATATTGTTCTATAAGGATGCCAAGTCATCGCAGGAGACCATTACTTTAGACATGGATGATCTTGCTCTTGATGATCTGAAGAACAATTGCTCAAGGATTGGCGTGGGAGTAAATCTGAGGAATAACAGTTACTATGAATGGGTATTTTCGAATTACATAAACATCATGGTAAAAGAAAAAGACCTTATGCCTATCGACTATCTTTCTGCCATTCGAAAAAACTGGGATTACCACACATTCAATTATTTCATCAACTACCATGCTGAAACTGAGCAAAGCATACTGAAATTTGGGTTCCCGTTCGTTGATTATGTGAAGATGATGATAGATGCAGGCAGATATGTCGAGATGCTCACAAATGATTACATTCATTTGGATATCAGCGAAGAGACCTTTTTCCATCCGGACCTGATATACGGATATGATGACGAAAACAGGTGTTTTCATCTGCTTTATGTCTATGATGGAATCACTTATGACACTACCATGTCGTATGATGATTTTCTCTCAGAAAGGAATCATTTTGATGACAGGGATGTATATGTATATGAGTATAATCCCGGTTATGAGCAATATACATTGTCTCCTCAGCATTTATTACAGATCTTCAGGGAGTACAGAGATTCTCAAAACATCTCGCACTACGAATCCCAGCATGATGAAGGCTGCCACTATGGCCTTAACGGTATTGAATATCTTTTATCTGATCCGGGAATCGATATGATACTTGCTGATATCAGGATCAGTCATCTGCTGTATGAACGAAGCGTGTGTAACAATGACAGGATCGAATACCTATATAATAAGAAGATATTATCCGAAAAAGAATTCAACAGCTTGAAAGAAATATCGACAAAGATCTGTGACTGTACAAAGCGAATCCGAAATCTGGTAGTGAAACAGAAAATCAGCGGCATGGTATATAGAGAGAAGATAGTTAAGTATGCTCAAGACTATGCTGAAAGCGATCGCCTGTTTACTGACTTGATAATAAGCGCACTGGAAAAGTATCAGGACCTGTGACAAGTATTCAGGTACCCGCGATTAACTCCATCCCCTTAACCTCTCACTAATAGCAAATCTGGCTGACCATTCATCCGATGTTCGATTAGACCGCCATTATGTGGTATTGTACTATCTGTGAAGAAGTAATGAGGGGAAAGCAGTTTTTATGGAAAAGAAGAAGTACGGGATCACGAGTAACTTGCGTTTTTATTTGCGCGAGATATTCGGGTTCTGTAAGTTTGGGCTGATACCGGTTTTGTTCCTTGTACCGGCCAGGATAATAAAGTCATTGACAACGATCTTTGTTCCAAAGATCGTTATTGATGCGATACAGTCATTTGACGGCGAGAACATATTCCTGGCAAGGATTCTTATCGTGACTGCTATCATCGCTCTGACATCGGTTCTGGAACTGGTGTTGAATAATACCATGCTGCACAGCATGAATTCTTTTGTGCTGATACGTCTGAACAAGCTCTGGGTAGAGAAGGTCTCTACCATGGATTATGAAGTGTTCACGTCTGAGACGGGTAAACAGGCATCAAGCAAGGCCAGACTTACGCTGGAAGGAACGACAAGGTGGGGGATCGGAACATATGTCCCGAGGCTTTTGGATCTTGTTACGAGTTTCCTGGGATTTATCATATATGCAGCATTGCTCGTCTATGTTCATCCGCTGGTCCTTTTGGCACTCATCGTTACCTATTCCATTAACATGATCATTACGGTAGCTGCCGAGAAGAAAAAGCAGGCTCTTAAGGAAGATGTGGCAAGAGCTGACCGTAAGATGAACTATTTTGCATACAATACGAGAGGCTTAAGTATCGCAAAGGATATCAGGGTATATTCGATGCGTGAATGGATCAGGCAGATGGCAACTCTCGCCCGTCTCGATAAGCGGAAGGTGGATGAGAAGGTACAGGGCTATCAGGTATTCGTCCTCGTGATCAACAGCATCGTCGTTCTCTTAAGAGACGGTATCGTCTATTTCATCCTGATCATGCTCAATCTGAGGGGCGCTATCACCATAGGTGAATTTGCTCTTTATGCAGCTGCCGTAACAGGTATGGGCGAATGGCTCACGCAGATCACGACAGGCATTGGTCTTTTCAAGGAAGCAGACAACAATGTTGTCGACTTCAGGACTTTCCTTGCTCTGCCTGACGAGAAGACCGGCATGAGCAAGACGTTTGATATGAAGGGTGCTCCGGGCGTTGAGCTTAAGGATGTGTCTTTCTCGTATGACGGCGAGAAAAATGTCTTGGAGAATATCTCGTGCAAGATTAAGCCCGGCGAGAAGATTGCTATCGTAGGTCCTAATGGTGCAGGTAAGACAACGTTCATCAAGCTCATATGCGGGCTATTGCATCCTGTAAAAGGAGAGATCCTTATCGACGGCATATCTACCGCTGATATAAACCAGTCAGAATGTTCCCGGGTGATTTCTGCGGTATTCCAGGATTCGGCACTTCTTCCGGTCAGCATCAAGAACAACATAATCATGAATGATAACGCGGCTGATGAGGACAGACTCAAGAAGATAGTCGATATCGTCGGTCTTAAGGACAAGATCGATTCACTGGACAATGGGATCGAGACGCCTCTGGTAAAGCACATTACCGAACACGGAACCGAGATGTCAGGCGGCGAGGTACAAAGACTGTTTCTTGCCAGGGCGCTCTATAAGGATGCGCCTATCCTGGTCCTCGACGAGCCGACGGCCGCTATGGATCCGATAGCCGAGCAGAACATCTATCTGAAATACAATGAACTGTCCAAGGATAAGACTGCTTTCTTTATCTCGCACAGACTCTCATCGACAAGATTCTGTGACAGGATCTTCCTTATAGATGATGGTGTCATCAAGGAGTGTGGAACGCATGACGAACTGATGGAAAAGGGCGGTCTGTATAACGAGATGTATCAGATACAGAGCAGATACTATCAGGAGGAAGGAGGTTTTCGAGCATGAGAAAGAACGGAAGAACTGTATCGGAAGATCTTAAGCTCATTAACCGCGGTATGAAAGAATTCACGGTCTTTCTGCCGGGGCAGCTGAGAAACCTCTTTATTTATTCGGCCATCACCATGCTGATACCGTATATCGGGATCTATATGGCTTCTTTCGTCATAAGCGAGCTCAGTTCCGGCAAGCGCAAGGAAGTCCTGATAGCGGGTGTGCTGATCGCGATCGTATCAACTCTGATTTTGTCTGTTATCGCGGCTTTTATCGGCAGGAAGATCAATGTCGGTTATAACCAGCTCTTTCCTGCTCATGAGATCAGGCTCAATGAGAAGGCCAATGAGATCAAATACAGTTATATCGAAGACGAGAAGGTCAGGCAGCTCAGAGATGAGGTGTCAGGAAGTATCGACTGTTCCGGTGCGGGAATGGGAAGTCTCTACTGGGATTGCGGGGCGATCTTCAGAGCGTTGTTCTCTGCTATTATCAGTATCATCCTGCTCGTAGTTAATGTGGGGTTTGGCGGTACGGCGAAGGGCGGACAGACAGGCATCCTGGGATTTGCGGATTCTATATGGGGCTATCTGATCCTTGCTGTATTTATCGTCTTGTCGATCTTCATATCGTCAAGAGCGACCGCTAAGATATTCGATGTTTCTTATGATGTTTTCAAGCACGGGGCGGAATATAACAGATACGCGAATTACTATAAGCTCGAATACCTGTCGGACGACAAGTCGGCTCAGGATGTGAGACTCTATTCGCAGAAGAATCTGATCTTAAGAGAGGTATTGGACAAGTGTTATATCCCGTTTGCTGCAGGTGACAAGAGAGAAAAGGATGCGTCGAGCAGGAATAACAGCATAATGCTCATCTTAAGCGCGCTTACGGGCGGAGTAGTATATATCCTTGTAGGTGCAAAGGCTATGGCAGGAAGCATCGGTGTCGGTAATGTGCTCCTCATCTATTCCGCGGTTGCCATGCTTATCAAGGCTATTACTGATTTCTCTATGACATTCACGGATCTTAGGAATAATAATGAGCACCTGATCAGATACTTTGATTACATCTCTTTGGATGAAGAACTTCCCGGTAATCCACAAAGAGTTGACAGCGTTAAGAATGTTGAGGTTAAGATCGATAAGGTGTCGTTCAAGTATCCGGGTTCATCTGTCTATGCGGTAAAGGACATCTCGCTTGATATAGCCAAGGGAGAGAAGATCGCGGTCGTAGGTGAGAATGGTTCAGGTAAGACGACTCTCGTTAAGCTCCTCTGTGGACTTTATGATGCAGATGAGGGCGAGATAAAGATCGGAGATGAGGTTGTTTCCACGCTGAACAGAAGCGAATACAGCTATATGCTCTCGGTAGTATTCCAGGACTTCGGACTATTGGCATTGCCGGTCGGAAAGAATATCGCGGCCGCAAATGAATATGACGAAGATAAAGTCTGGGATGCCCTGGAGAAAGTCGGACTCAAGGACAAGGTGATGGGATTCCCGAAGAAACTGGAACAGCCGTTATTTAAGGATTACGACGAGAACGGCGTTGACCTGTCAGGCGGAGAAGAACAGAAGATAGCCATAGCAAGAGGCATATATAAGGATGCGCCTCTGTTTATTCTGGATGAGCCTACGGCAGCACTCGATCCGTTCTCTGAGTATGAGATATTCACCAAGATGAACGAGATCTCACATGACAAGACGACTGTCTTCATAAGCCACAGGCTCTATTCCTGCAAGTTCTGTGACAGGGTCATCGTCATGGACAAGGGACATATCGTGCAGATCGGAAAGCACGACGAACTGGTCAATATCCCGGGCAAGTATTCCGAGATGTGGAATGCTCAGGCCAGGCATTATAAGAATGATTGAACAGAGAAATGTGATATTATACTGTTGAAGAAGAAATTGTCAGAGAGGAGCTTTGATGGATAACGAGCGCTACTTCATTCCTGTTTTGCGTGATCAGCGGATACACAAGATCAATTCGGGCTTGTATTACTATCTGCAGGTCGAGTTTGCCTATAATTCCAATCATATTGAAGGAAGCAGACTCAGCAAGGATCAGACACGCACTCTTTTCGAGAAAAAGACGATAGGCGGAGACTATGTTCCTGCTGATGATGTTACTGAGACGGCTAATCATTTCAGATGCTTTGATCATATTATCGATACGTATAAGCAGCCTCTGACTGAGGAATACATTAAAGATCTTCATCGCATTTTTAAGATGAACACATTCAGCAGTATGTCTGACGAGGCGGTAGTGGGCGATTACAAGAAGTATGACAACATGGTCAGAGAGATCATGACAACAACTGTCGGGGATGTGCCAAAAGAGATGGCTTCATTAATTGAACGATATGAAGGTCTCGATGAAGTTGATCTTACTGAGATAGTTTCTTTCCATGCTGCGTTTGAGAAGATACATCCGTTTTATGATGGAAACGGCAGGGTCGGAAGACTGATCATGTTCAAAGAGTGCCTTAGAAACGGCATAGTTCCTTTTATCGTTAACGATAATGATAAGAAGTTCTATGCTTTGGGCTTGTCTGAATGGCAGCTCTCGGATAAGAAAGACCGCCTGCTCGGAGTCTGTTCTCTCATGCAGGATGATATGATCGCTGTTTTCGAACATTTTAAGATCAGGCATGACGGGGACCGGTTTGAACCGGAACCTTAAGGGGGTAATACAAACGATATATCGGTAAACCAACTATCCTCGGCAATGACCGAGGTTTTTGTTTCTTGGTGTAAATCCGAACATCAGTTAATGCTGAGGCATACCACTTCTTAAAACTCTATAACAGATTATCTATCGAATCTTTGCACAAAATTTTTCTCACAGAGCAATGGTGTAAAGTGACACTTAACGTTAGAATCAGCGAGGAGAAAACACGATAGT
>Ga0310786_10008508_pt1 | contig 13155 bp, 10 predicted proteins | sample AusTroGonzalo_MG_FD_203881 | JGI IMG/M metagenome (GOLD analysis project Ga0310786, IMG submission 203881) | Bovine rumen microbial communities from tropical cattle in Woodstock, Queensland, Australia - Gonzalo_03 (v2) (version 2) | ecosystem: Host-associated > Mammals > Digestive system >... | reverse complement strand
TAGCAAAGGAACTGATTGATCATTCTTTCCTGTCTGAATCCTTGAAACGGAACTACTGGCTTTCATACAACTACAGACGTACAACGTTAACATTCACATGATACCCAGAAGTCCTACAAATATCCTAATAATTGACTCTAATTCAGATTGTATTATAAGGTCTTAGATAGATTGTGTGATTAAGGGGATATAAAGAAGGTGTGTCATGTGGCACACCTTCTTTATGTATGTAAAGTTTTCCTTATTTGTTACTTCGGTTTTTATTCAGAAAGTTCGGACGTTCTTTTTTCACATTTTCTTTTATTACAACTACGCTGTCTCCGTCCAGAATTACTTTGTTGGTTCTGAGGTAATTCTTTAATGTTTTATGGTTTATTACAATCATGGCGGTTGCGGAATAATTCCCTTCCTCGTTTTTCTTAGGTCCTTCCTCCAACTGCGACTTAATCACATAGGCCCGATAAGCCAAGCTGTTTTCCACATTCTTAGTTCCGGTTTTAATGCCCATGAGTTCCTTTTGATACTTTGAATGAAAGAAAGATGCGAGAACCGGAGAGTCTCTTTCTACTAACGGTTTGTCGTCATTAAAACCTTCAACCCCGTCATATAGTAGTTTCTGAAACAGGTTTTTTTCGGCAGCTATCAATACTTTTTTATCATCAGTATTAATTCCTACCGATGTGAACGTTGCGAAGTTCTCATCTAATTCTACGATTTCTACAGTACCGCCATAAGTCTCACGTATCTGAGCCGTGGCATGTAAAGCCACGGCCATCAGAGTGAGTATTGAAATGATATGTGCTTGTTTCATTATAAAAAAGTTATTCTAAGAGGTCGCCTAAGCCGAAGGGATCCTTCTTTGCACGGGTAACTACAATCAGATTGTGACCTGCATCGAATGCCTTCTTGATTTCTACGCCACCTTTGGTAATCTTAACCAGAGTAAGTGTTCCACTTACAACTTCCTGTGCTTTAGCATCACCTATCTTTTTTGAAGCTTTCTCGCCAGCAATTTCCACCTCTTCCATAATATCGAACATTTGACCTACAGTAATACCTGCATTGCTTCCGATGCTGATGTAGGCAGTCTTCACGCCTTTTTTGTCATCTACTTGATCCAATTGCTTGACAATAGCTTCTGACTTAAAGTTATCGTCAATAAATTTTTTCATATGAGAAGTAACCTCATTCAAACAGTTAGTGATTGCTTCTGCTTGTGTGTCACCAGTATACCAACTCTCTTCAAAAGGGGTCGTGGAAATGACAGCACCGCCCTTAGCATCTGTCAATGTGATTGTAAAACTGGCTTTACATGTATATTCTTCTTTGTTCTTGCCAGTAGTCATTGAGTTGAAATGACAATTCAGAATTACATCAACAATTTCACCCAAAGCCACTAAACGAGCCTCCTTGTCAGAAGGAAGACTTGTGAGATTTTTTGCATCAACGACATTTACTCGGCTAGTTTTGGTAATACCGCCGATAATGTTATTGCGGAGATTCTCAACCCAGTTGGTTCCAATAGAAGTGTTGTAGGTAAATTCTTCTACTGCCACATTCTTTTTCCCGTCTTGCGCAAAAGCCATTGCACAGGTGAATAGCATCAAAGCTACGATAGAAATAATTTTTTTCATGATGTTTAAGTTGAAATGTTAATAAAATGTTAATTTAAAAAGGTTTTTTAATTATCTTGTGCCAATCTGAATCCTATGTTTGGTAGAGCGTTATCTGGTTTCTGCTTTCCTCTATAGTAACAACGTAACTTGTCGCGATTACCACCATCGTTATATGAACCTCCTCGTACAATCTTAAAGAAGAAAGCCTTCTGTCCTTGAGCCGTCTTTCCTTTTGTGGCATAGTTTTCCCACCAGTCTTCACACCATTCAGCCACATTACCACTCATATCGTACAATCCCCAGTTGTTAGGCTGTTTGGAAGCTACGTCTATTGTTTGCCCACAGATGTTTGCCACCTCTGACAGATTCTTTCCACCTGCAAATTCTTCAGCAGCGTTAATGCCACCTGAACGTGCGGCATATTCCCACTCCACCTCTGTAGGTAGTCTGAAATGAGTGGAGCAACGTTCATTTAATTTCCTGATGAACTCCTGACAATCTTCCCATGATACGTTTTCAACAGGTAGATTGTCACCTTGATGCACGCTTGGATTACTCCCCATAACGGCTTTCCACAAGCCTTGAGTTACTTCTGTCTTTCCAATCTTGTAACTGCGCAGCCCAATGTGTTTGTAAGTCTTATCTACACTTGAGAGACTACCTAGTAGAAAAGAGGCAGCAGCCTCAATATTGACCATCTCATAAGAGATGCCATCAAGTTGGAAGCTCCCTTCAGCTTTTAAAGGGATATATTGCTGAAGTTTTTGGTTCAGTTTTACTTCGACAGTCATCTTCTCGTTGTTGTAGCCTGGAGCTTTTATCTCTACAAGATGCTTACCTTCTGGACCTTTGTATGTAAAAGGGGTAACACTACTCAGTTTCTCTCCATCTATGTAAATGTCGGCCTGTTTTACATTGCTTTTTATCGTAACGACTCCTGTCGGGCCATCGTAGGCAATCTGCGGCTTCTCTATCTGCATGATGTAAGTGGTCAGTTTCCTGACACTTTCAAATTCATAGCGCAAGGGAAGATACTTCTTGGTTTTTACTGTCATCCAGTTGGCTCCATCAATAAGGTACACCCAGTATTCTCCGTCCTTATACTCGCTCTTCACAATGTCACCCTCGAATATCACATCAGGTAGTGCCAGACCGATTTTTATCAGAGCGCAAGGCTCTTGGTTGGCATCAAGCTCTTTAAACTTGACTGCAGATATGTCAGTCTCGTCTGCCTTAAAGCTGAGCACCTTCAGTTCCTGTGCCTTCATGCAGAAAGCAAGAAGCATACATGTTAAAGTAGCGAAGATCTTTTTCATTGTTATGGAAGCTTGAAACTGTTAAGGGTAAAGATGTCGCTCTCGTTTATTTCCATTGGCTGCCAAGTGCGGACATGTATTTTGGGAGCATCCTCGTTGCTAAAGTCCCATACCAGGAAAAGAATTCCCTTGTCGCTATAGTTGGCAGAATTCCATTCCTGAGTAAGCGTCACTCCGTAATAGTTCGGCTTCGATCCATGTCGGCGAATACGGATATTGTCAAATTTTACATTGATGTAGCTATTGGCGGCAAAGGTCTTCTTCAGGTTCTGAAGGTATCTTTGTTTGCCCTGATGAGTGTATTCCACGTCTGTTATTAACCCGATTTCCGCCTTAACCCTTTTGATTACCTTTCCTGTAACGATGAGGGCATCTTCGCTGAATATGCCATCAAGGAAGTTGATATCTTTGTTGTTATAGGCAGTTCTGAATTGCTCCACATAGTTTAATATCAATTCTCTGTAATACACGTCTTCCACGCTGATGCCTTCTTTCAAAAGGCGGGTGTATTGTTGAAGTCCGATTGTAATGTTGAAGTCTGTGATACGTCCACGAGCATCAAAGTCTATGGTAACCTCCTGATTGATATCATCGCGATAGCTACTGTCCTGTGGTTTCATTTCCACGGCAATATTCATAACCTTGTAGCCTCGGACCCCACCTTTTGCGTTCTTCAGGAGCAGGCAATGTTCTACGATTTCATCATCAAGAATACGGAAGTGTGCACTATTCCATAACATACCAAGACTCTGGGAAGCCATGTCATCGATGTCAACACTTGAGTAGTTGATGTTAGTATTACTTGATTCAGCCCTATTGATGGCGGTAAGAAGTCGGCTAACCTGAGTTTCCATATAGTTTTTCAGAGCAGTATTTGTAATGCCATCAGAGAACTCGAAAGTAATTTCATCCTGAGCCACAACTGTAATGGGAAGGCATATTGCCAAAATAAATGATATAGATAATGTTCTTATCATAACTTATATGTATTATGTAATGATTAATTTGCCATTTCAAACCAGATAGCATTCTTTCCACTATAGTTTGACAGGTTGTCATACTGCATGGTACGGTAATTGACTCTTTTATCACTGCCGGGGCCTAAAACAGTCAGACATCCATCTGATTCTACTACCCAGTAGAGCCTTTCAATATTCTTTGCATTGGCAGCTGATCCGTGATGTTTAATCTTGTATTCTGCTTTCAATCGGTTCAGATGAGCTTTGGCATCTATCAATGACCGTTTTTCCATCAACTCTTGAATTAGCTCTTGCTGCCAGTTGGGAATGTCTGCAACTATTCCGTCAGAAGGCGTTTCCCCGGCAGGTGTTTCCATGTCTGGTTCCTTAGGTACCTCAGCCACAGTAGCATTTTCTGCGGGTATGATGTCAGTCTTCTTTACATATACAAAGGCGCGTATCATTGTTCCTCTTTTCATCTGTAGGCAATCAATCTTGCTCTGCAGGTCTTTGACAATGATATTATTGGCCTCGTTCAGTTTCTTTTTGCTTGCAACATATTCATCGATGTAGAAACTCAGCATTTCTTTAGCTTCTCCAAGTGCCTCCCCTTCTGATGCTTTTGTGCTTTCGGCATATATATACCTGTTGTCGCGTTTAATCTTGTTTATCTGTTTCGTAATCGACTCCTGAGCCATGGCCGTCAATGTACAGACCATTGCCATTATGATGGCAAATATTTTCGTTTTCATTGTATTTTGTGTTTATATTTTTAATTCGTCAAACAAATACATTAATCTTGATGTCGGCAGATAGGCAGTCAATCTTGCGTTTATCGTACCCTCCTTCCCTTCAAGAATGCTGATGTCTATCTCTGCTTTCATTACATGGTGGTATCCAAGACTCTCGTTTTTGTAAATCACTTCAGAGGTGACTTTATTCCCGTCAAAACTCATGATGCCAAAGAATATCTTGCATCCGTTTTTAAGCATGTAACTGGTAAGTTGTCCAAGTTTTATCTTGAAGTTTTCTTTTTTCATGCCGTATTTTGTGAGAGTTATGTTGACATCTGTATCCTGACGGAATGCAGTTGTTGTCATAAGGTTGGACACAGATTCCAACGGGAAGCGGGAGTCGCATGTTAGCCGAAGCTTTCCTGTAGCATCTTTCTCGTAGTATTTGTTGGTGTTCAACTGTTCTGTGTAATAGTTCTCGCCATGATACAGGTAATGTCCTGTAGCAATGCTGCGTTTCATACCATCGGCGCTTAGGGGGACAGAAGTTATAGAAACACTTTTGGTACGATGCAGGTCTTCAACTATTCGACGTTCGTTTTCTAACATGTTGGTTCCGTTCAGTAATTCAAAGTCTATAGGGAAGACCACTTCGCATACAGGCTTGCTTTCTTTGCTCCATTGTATTATCATCTGTTTCCCAAATCTGTTCTCGGAAGAGAAGGAGTATGTTGTGTCAGATGATACTATATCTGTGATATAGGAAAGAGAACCTTTGCGGAAAACTACCTTATCCTCTCGCATCTTGGTATCCACACTCTTAGGTCGTTTCAGAGGCAGAATACACTCAAGCATATAGCGTTCCACAAAGTTTATAATATCTTTCTGTCCCAGAATTCTTCTCTGAAATGGGGTAAATAGAGCAATTCCTATATGATCTACACGTCCATCATGTATAATGACAGATAGTTTCTTTCCATTATATGAGAAACGCTTCCAGTGGATACCTTCCTGCAAATCTTTCATTTGCTGGTCAATTTTCATGGCAGTTGCCATCTCTTCCAGTAGGTCTGTTTTGTATTCGGCAGACCATAAAGGGCAAGTGACAGCCAGAAGGCTTGCGACTAATGTTACAAATAATGCTTTCATCATATAGGAAACACCTGATGTCAAATATACTTATCCTATTACAAGTTTACCCACCTTCTTTCTCCGTTCGCGAATTGAATTTCACCTTGCTTGAGCTGTCCATTGACAAACTTGGTGTTCGCAATCTTATCCCCAGGATTTAATTGGACATATTCGGCCGGAGCTTTCTTCAGGTCAAGAGAGTAGTGGCGGATGATACGGATTTCACCGCCAAATCCGTGTGGTATATTTCCTTTCTTGGGACCCTGATAAATGCCGTAGCCAAGATTTATTTTTTCTATTGGTTTTACGGTATCTTCGTTAGGCTTTACTGTTACTTCCACTTCTGTCTTGGTGCCAGACTTGTCAGCAGTGAACGTTACGGTAGCCTTGCCAGGTTTTAGAGCTTCCAGTTCTCCTGCTTGGGAGAGGGTTATGATTGCATTGTCAGAAACCGTAGAGCTAATAGTCTCGTCATGCTTTTCTGGAGTGGTAGTATAGGTTAGTGTTTTTTTGTCGGCTACCTTCATGACAATTATACTATCACCAACTTCAATTTTCTCTACAAAGACAGTATCTGGTACTGAGGGAATGGTATCCACCTCTATTACGGTTACTTTGCATTGTGACACGGGAATGTTATTCTCTTCAATGGAGAGGGTAATTGTAGTCTCACCCTTTTTTAGGGCTTGAATCTCACCTCCATTGTCCACACTTACTATTTCCGTGTCATTGCTTTCCCATTTGTAGGTAACTTTTGCATCGGCAGGTTCTACTGCAGGCGAGAGGATAATACTTTCACCCACCTTCAGTGTTACCTCTTGGGGATCAATGCTAATCTTGTAGTCCTCGGGATTGGGGCCACTGTTAAACTTCCAGATACCGAATCCAATAGCACAGAGGAAGAGAATGCCTAGAATTGTAGCCGCAGTTAGTACTATGGTTTTTTTCCACCAGGGGTCATCACCGCCTTTCACTTTAGTAAGGCTCTCTCCACATTCTTCACAGACAAACTCTTTGCTGCCTCTGATTTTCTGCACTTCTTTGTTTAGACATTTTGGGCATGGATTTCCGTTCCCATCATAATCTGTATTGGTACATACTCCGTATTGGAAGTTGTCACCACCATTTCTTCTTGCCATATTTTTTTTGTTTTCGTTACTTATATTTAGAAATCATCTCCATCGCTTTACGTGCATGTCCTGCATATTCTTGGTATTTGGGAGATTCTGGACTGGAACATTCTGCCTTGACATAGTCACGCATGATTGTTTTCACATCATTGGTCAAAGCCTCTCGTTCGCTCATCTTTAGCGATGTGTCACTTATTTTTTTGATGACTTGTTCCATGATTTCGTCCCGTACAGGCTCTGACATATTCTCGCTATTGATAAGTTCTGTGAATTTTGGAGAAAGAAGCTTCAGGAATTCTGAGTCGAACTCGTCTTTTTCCACCTTGCACCAACCTTTATATTCACGATTGTCTTCACCGTACTTAATAATGCCTGTTGCTGCTGCAATGAACAGATAAGGTGCAAAATCTTTTAATGAAACAGTCGCTTCACCCATAAGACCTGGAAGGTTAGAACCATCTCCTTCACTGTGTAAAAGGATTCTTGCTTCACGGGCATCTTTCTCATTTGGATTATCTATCATTTCTTTATATTCTTTCTCATACCCCTTAAGCCATGAAATTGCTCGCATGGGGAAGCAGTATTTAATAGAGATGATAGTGAGTTCATTCTTTTTCTCTGTTGAGGTGTTGAACTTAAGAGTAGAGAATGCCGTATTATTGCCAAAGCCATCGCTTAGTTTATTGCGCAATGTGTTGGCAAAGGCTTTTAGCTCATCGGAACCTTCTGCCTCGGGCAATGTTATAAGCACAGTCTTGCGATTGATGGTTTCAGGATTTTGTCTGGGGTCAGGATTGTTGGGTATTGAACGTTCCATCTCACCATCATCAAATTTAAGGAATACGCCACTTTGCTGGATAATATCGTGCGCAAAATTGGTTATTTTTACATCTGAATCAAGCAATTTATGTAATTGTTCCAATACATTGATTCCTAAAATGCGGTCTTTGGCAAAGATTTCATCGTGTTTGGTGCGCAGGGCTGTTGCGAGTTTTACATCAAAGATGTCAAAAATCTTATCCTCGTTGATGATTCGAACCAAGTCGGAGAAATGTGCATGCTCCCTGTTTCCGACAATGGATTTGCGTATATTTCCAGCATATGTTTCTTGCAGTGGATTGTCATGTATGATGATTTGCTCGAATTTCTTCATTTTCGCAACTTCACTTACTTCAATAGTAGCTTTCGTCAAATCGTCAATACCTGATTCTTCAAACTTCTTGTTGCGATCTGCTATTTTCTTTACAGCAGACTGCATAGATTTGGTGAGTATGCCAATGAATTTCTCTATATCACTGTATTGTTCTTCAAAGGCTGCTTTAAGTTTCAACAGTAATGCTTGCTGAAAGACTTTGGCGGTTCGTGTTGTCTTCTCAATAAAGAGATCTTTCATGATGTCCTGATGGTCGGCATAGAGTCTGGATTGCCGTCCCGTGGCTCGTTGGACGAGTGAAAGATGCGTATATTCATAGACATTATCTTCACCTTCCTTAGTATAATCTTCTATTCTCTTGTCACAATCGGCAATCTCGTCTTCTAGTTTGGCATGACGATCTCGAATGTAGATGAGTATTTGATTGCAGATTTCTTTCAAATCATTAAGTGAAAGAGTGCCTTCATACCATTTTGTGTATAGGGAATCCTCTATCTGAGCTACGATATGAGCTGCCTGATCCTTAAGAAGTTCATCCTTTCCTTTGTCTTGGTAGTATTCTTCAACACCAATTTTGTTGCGGAATTGATGATTGTATTTATCTGTACAAAAAACTTTCAGATAGTTTAAAGGATTGGCGTCATTGTTCTTGGCATCATCGTATGAATTAAAATGAGTCATCTCGTCCCAGAAATCATTGATATTCCTGAATTTCTTGTCTGTCTCAAATATTCTTTCATTGAGCGTAAGATGAGAATCATCAAGAAGCCATTCACGCAGATGAGCATCGTCCAAGTAGAGTTGTTTATAGTCTTTCTTTTGTGGCTCTTGCACATAACCATAATCACTCTTGAAATTATTGTATTGCATCTGATACAATATCTTCAGTCCAACAGTGAGACTGATATGCTCAATGATACGCTTTTCTGGGTATACTACCCGTTTAATTCCAAAGGAGTTGATTGCTTTGGTACGTGCGCGCTCTTTATCATTACTTTTTGACTTCGAATTATATTCTATACAGAAATTGTTGATATTCTCCAAGCTATAAGAACGCAGGAAATCATCGGTGGAACCTGTTACTTCTTGTAGGAACATACGGAAGAATACTGTATCTGCCAATAACTCAGGTAACTCGCTGAATGAGTCAACGGTTATTCCGTTCTCGTTAACGTTAGAATAGAGCATCAGACCAAATTGTTTTGTCTGTGTCGTGTCAAGTCCTTTGATGTGCTGGTCACCTGTTATTACATCGCATGGTAAGAATACACCTGCATTCAAAGCGCTCAATTCACATAATGCAGCATAACCATTCTGATGATATCTTCCTGCTTGGCAACCATCGGGAATGGTCAACTCTGGCACCATGGCATAAACCACGATATTAGCATGACGGAATTCCTCTTTCTTTCGTGTTTGAGAAATGACGTCAATAATGGAACCGGAACCGGTACCGCCAGCCAGACCTGTGAAAATATGTATGTTTACAGTGTCTTTATGAGTGATATTTCTTATTTTTTTATATTGCGACATTAATGCGCTGATATATTTATTGCAGTTTGCTGCAAACAGAATGCGTCCTGCGCGGCGCATTTGTCCAGCTGCTTTGCCAACCTCGCCAAGAGTGTTTTTCATCGACTCGCCGTTTTTCACTACATTAGCTAAACCTGGGTAACTACTTACTTGGTCAAGTATTTGCGTAAGGTTGACAGACTTAATATCTACAAATTCACTTTCACTGAAGGAGGCGTCTTGACCCAGTACTTTAAACGAAGGGTCGCCTTGAACCATCATCTCACGAGTGGAGTCTACATAGACATAACCAATTGACAAGTCGTTTCGCTCGTTTTTATCAGGAAATTCTTGAAGAATTCGCTTACGAAAAGCCTTAAGTACCTTTCCTCCGGTACCGCCGAGGCCCACTAGAATGTGATTAGGGCTTGATGGATCTAAATGTTGTGCCATAATTATAATGATTAAGAATTATTATCTACGTTTTCTTGCAGAACTAATACGCTCCCCTCTGCTCCTATTTCTTCTTGATGATGATCTTCTTGATGATGTTCGGGTTATGTTGTTGTTCTCAAATAGTACTATGATAATGCATGCCACAATTATAATTCCCATTATCCACCAGACACGATGCCAGATGAAGGTGTTAAGGTAGTCTGTTATGTTAGAATGTATGGTGTTGGGCAAGTCTGCAACATTTTTTCCATAGAGGGCTGTTAAATCAACAAACTTGTCAATTAAAGGGAACTCGTCTTTCACGGCATCTATCACTTCGTGGCTTTCATCAGTATTGACTATGCCTTGATAGCTTTCCATCATCTCGCAGACGTACTGTTTTGCGGCATCGGCTGTTTCCTTTGCTTTAATTGCTCCTATTGCCATCGATGTCTGTATGAGCAATAGTATAGCAAGTACCACTCCTGTTATGTAGAAAGCAGGGGTTTGGACTATTCCTCTACCAATGGTCCTCAGTATGAAATAGAGTACAGCCATTATCGCTACGGTGACGAGAATTCCGTAGAATATGCATGAAATAGCAGTTGTTATGAGTGAAAAGAAAATCATCTCATATTTCTTTTGCTTCCTGACTCCCTCATTCGGCAGTTATTGTTCATGGTTATTTTAAGGATATAAAAAAGGCATGGGAGTTTTTACTTCTTGATTATTCCAGATTGTCAGAATATCAACATTCAGTAAATGCCTTTTTGCGTCCGGCCTTACAAATGGCTTCCTCGGGCTTATTCCTTCATTAAGTAGTTGACCTGTTCAATCACAGGAGCCGATATGGTGATGTGCAAATATAAAGATTAATTAGGTACAGATGAAAGAAAAAGACGACAAAATTTTAAAATTGTTATTGATTTGTTTGTTTTTCTTTGCAAAATCATGTTAAAAAACATAAAAATTGTGCAGAAAAGCATCAGATAGGAATAGGTGTGACTCATTTTTTGATTTTTATTTTTACTTGTCATTTCCTTGGTGTTAAGCTACTTCTGTGAATCTATTGATTCGGAAATGAGTTTTTTTGCGTGAGGCAAAAAACCTCATTTCCTCATAAATCTTCGGTGAATGCCGATGGTTGTCGGGCGGATAGGATATGAGGTGTTATCTCAACACCTCATGCAAACCTCATATAAACCTCATGCGGCCTTCAGGGGAATAGCCTTGTAATATGCTACATGACAACGGTCAGTATGCTCGAATCCCAATTCCTTCATGGCATGCCCTAAATGGATTCTTGTGCTGTGATCGATCTTCAAACTGGGATATTCGTTCTGAAGTACTTCCAGCATCTGCTTGCCGTTTATGGCCTTTGCGGTTTCGCCGTCTTCCGGCCTACGGAAGCAAACAGAAATCATCTCGGCCAAGTCTTTCTTCTCGGCAAATTCGATGTTTATTTCCTGAATACGGGCTACCTCCTCGTTGTTGAACCAGTAAGGCGCTTTCTGCTCTCGCAATTCATATAGCACTTGGGCATAAAGCTGCTCGTAATTGATTTCCCCTACATTATCTATATACTGGCCTTGGGGAATCTGAATGCAGATGTAACGACGGCTACCTGTAGCATCCGTCAGTGGATGTGGATTATTGGTGGTTGCCACAAAGGAAGCGAATCGGGGCCTGTCCTCCTGAGCGCAGCCGAAGATAGGCCTGCCGTTGACCTTGCTCTTGGAGAGTGTCTGCTTCAAGGCTGCATGTTGACTGGGGCGGATGGCATCCAATTCGTCCAGATTCACCAGCAGGTTGTTGGTCAGGGCCATTTCCTTGTCGAACTTGTTGCTTAGGTTCAGATGATCCAGATAATACTGACGCAGATGCTGGGGGAGCAGCCTGCGCAGGAAGGTCGTCTTTCCACAACCCTGAGAGCCAATCAGCGTAGGTACACATTCATTACCATGAAGGGTGTCCATCTGCAGCCAGTGGGCAACAGTGGAACGAAGCCAGACAGAGAGGAAGGATAATTGCTCGGAGCTGACGCCAGGCAGGCGGCCAAACAGCTCAGCTACATGGTTCTGCCCGTCCCATACAGGAAGAGCGTTCAGAAATTCCGCGACGGGATTAAAGGAAGGCACCTCCTCGGAGTGGATATACTCCACGATATCCGACTTGGGGTTGCCCTCAGCAATCTCCTGGCGCTTTGCCCTCAGGATGATGCTGTTCAGCGCCTCCTGGGTCAGCGCGCGATAATCAGATGTCTGCTTTCCCTCCTCCTGAGTGGAAAACTCAATCTTTCCGTTCAGGATGTTTCTGCGAAACAGATAATTCTCGACAAGGAACTGCTCAACGACAAGCATCCTCTCCAGAGAAGCATTCATAGCCTCTCCGTTAACAAGTAGTTCTTTACTCATAACAGTTAGTTTTGTTTGGTTAATAAAATAAGATATTCCGTTCTTGTGTGCCCTTCTTTGAATGGTTATCGCTGAAAAAGCATGCAAAGATATAAAATTATTTCATTAACTCTCGAAAAACAACCCCAAATAAGCACGTTTTTAGGCATCCTACCCGTTTCTTCTCTAATTAAAATGTAAATGTATGAGGTTTAGTATGAGGTTTGCATGATGTTAACGCAAAAACCTCATGACATTTAACGCCGACAACCATCGGCTCTCAGTATATATATCTATGAGTTTATGATTTTTTTGTAAACGTCCTGACGGAAAATGCGAACAGAGTAAATATCTTTGACAATATTTAAAGACTCTTGTTAGACGGAAAATATTCTCTAACCAAGAAAAACAAGCTCCCTGGTTAGGAAAATTTTTCCGCCTAGTTAGGGAAAAATTTTCAGTGAAGAGTGAAGAATGAAGAGCGGAGAATTTTTATTTCAAAAAATCATTACAATACTTATGACGATGAAAATCGGCATTAAACGTGCTATTAAGAGAAAAAAGTGTTACTATTAAGGAAAAATTTTGCGACCCTTGATAGTAACAAAAAATCCTCCTAGTCCCCTTAAAGGGAATAGAGGGAAATATTGTTACATTCCAATTCGGAATATACTGTAGAATGCTCTTTCTTACGTGCAGATAGTAAGGAGGGTGAGGGCTTGTAAATCCAGGTGGAAGGTGAAGTTGATTGCCAGGGGCATAACGTAACGGACCTT
>Ga0310786_10008507_pt1 | contig 13156 bp, 9 predicted proteins | sample AusTroGonzalo_MG_FD_203881 | JGI IMG/M metagenome (GOLD analysis project Ga0310786, IMG submission 203881) | Bovine rumen microbial communities from tropical cattle in Woodstock, Queensland, Australia - Gonzalo_03 (v2) (version 2) | ecosystem: Host-associated > Mammals > Digestive system >... | reverse complement strand
TATGTTCTCCTGCTTTCGTGTGATATAGCCGGCAAGTTCTTCGATGGCCTTCTGCGACTTGATGAGTTTCTGGTCTATGGCGGCAATGAAATCCAAGGCCGTCTTCACATTTCCCGCCCATAGTATGCTCTGCAACGTCTTGGTGACTTGCTCCTTTTCCTCTTTCACCTTCTTACCGCATTTCAGTGCTGATGAGAGTTTCTGGTAGCACTTGTTTTCCAGGTGGTACCAGTCGAGTATAAGCGTATGTTGCCTGAAGCCGAAGAATTCCCGGATATAGTCTTTGATGTCGGTCGCACCGTCGGTAATGAATATCAGCCGTTTGTTCACCAGGAGGTCGCATGCGACGAGGACGGTCATAATCCTTCGGAATACCTCTCTCATGTCTGTGTCGGTTATGTTGTACGTCCTGCCGCCATATTGGATACAGGCCACGGCGTTCTCAAGGAACTTGCTGCTGCGCTTGCTGCCCTGCGCCCGGCATTCCTTCTGCTGCTTTACCAGCACGCCGTCAATATAGACGTACACACAGTCGTTTGCCGATTCCTCCGGGGGGATGGCGATGCCGTTCGCGTCTATCGACTCACGTCCGTCGCGCCCCTGGTTGTATCTGTCGGCTATCTCACGGACTCGCTCGCTGCTTGCCAGTTCAGGGAGCTTGGGATTCCTGGCTCCTTCGGCAATGGCAGATTCCTTGGTTACGACATCGCCGTCAGTGTCAATGTTTGCCTCCGACAGGAATGCGTCTGAGGCGGCCTTGTAGGATTCGCGTATCTTGTGCCCCATACGCTCCACAAACTCCTCGACCGTCTTATGCCGCAAGGAGTTGGATTCGTCGCGGTGGAAGAAGTCGTTGATGTACTCCGTCGTCTTTGTAAAACTGACGTCAGATGCGAGTTTCTGAATCCTCTCGGACAGCGAGCAGTCCCAGATACGCTCCTTGGGGCGGAGTGAGGAAAATGCATCGCCGTACAGGTACACTTCAACCCGCCCCGTCTCACTCCTTTACCTTCTTTGTAGCGCTCAATGTCGCGTTCGCTTTTGCCAAAGGCATAAAGGAAATTATAGCCAACAGCCTCACCCCCAACCCCTCTCCAAGAGGAGAGGGGAGTGATTAGTCTCGTTTCTATCTCCCTATAGCCAAGTTGTAGTTTCTTTGCCATAGTTATTGATGTTTAGGAAAGCGAACGGGATTCGTTCAGAAACGTGAGGCACCAGCCAAGCGCGCATAAAAAGAACGTGGACAATTTATACTTATCCAACGTCTCAGGCGCTTGGCCGGTGCCCATCATCATAGATAAGATAAACGTCCACGCCTATTGCGTGAACGTCCACTTTTACCATTCTGCAATCGTCTATTTCGCGGCCAAGCTTAAGAGACGTTTTGAATAAAAAGCGTACGCTTCAATTTGTTTATACCCTCGAAAGTCGCATCGCCACCCTGCGCTCAGGAAACCAAACCGTGGCTTGCGTCGTTTACAACGATTGGCGAATACTTGGTGCAAAAGTACAAATAATACTTGTAATTAAGCTCCCGGAAGCAAAAAAAGTGCTGTTCTTTAGTAAAAATTTGGATTATCCAAACACTACTACTCCTGCTCCACTACGATAGAGACTCCAAAGAGACGCTCAAATGTGTCCGATAACAGATTGTAACGAAATGACAGATTTAACATGTAAAGTGATAGCAGATTGAAAAATAAAGCATATTAAAAGTTTGCAAAGTGTAAGATAGTTTGGTTTTCAAAAAACAAAATAGTAAGTATAATGCCGTTTTCTCTGACTAATAGTAGTACCTTTGCACACGAATTAAGCAAATTGACATTATTAATTAAATAGGTAACATTATGGAAGCATTAAGATTTCAGGTTGTCGGCGAGGCCTTCAAGAAGAAGCCGCTCGACGTAAAAACACCTACCGAAAGACCTTGTAAGTACTTTGGAAAGAAGGTCTTCAACCGTGAGAAAATGTACAAGTACCTGCCGAAGGACGTGTACGAGAAGATGATCGACGTGATGGACAACGGCGCACGGCTCGACCGTGCCGTGGCCGACGCCGTGGCCGAGGGCATGAAGCAGTGGGCCACCGAGGAGGGCGTGACGCACTACACCCACTGGTTCCAGCCGCTGACCGAGGGCACCGCCGAGAAGCACGACTCGTTCATAGAGCATGACGGCAAGGGCGGCATGGTAGAGGAGTTCACCGGCAAGCTGCTCGTCCAGCAGGAGCCTGACGCCTCGTCGTTCCCTAGCGGCGGCATACGCTCTACCTTCGAGGCCCGTGGCTATTCGGCCTGGGACCCCACATCGCCGGTCTTTATCATCGACGACACCCTCTGCATCCCCACCGTATTTATATCTTATAGCGGCGAGGCGCTCGACTACAAGGCTCCGCTGCTGCGTGCACTACACGCCGTGAACGTGGCCGCTGTGGATGTATGCCACTATTTCGACCCCAGCGTGAAGAAGGTGACATCGAACCTCGGCTGGGAGCAGGAGTATTTCCTTGTGGACGAAGGCCTTTACGCCGCCCGTCCCGACCTGCTGCTGACAGGCCGCACACTGATGGGCCACGACTCGGCCAAGAACCAGCAGATGGACGACCATTACTTCGGCTCCATCCCCGAGCGCGTCGCCGCCTTTATGCGCGAGCTGGAGATAGAGGCGCTGGAGTTGGGCATCCCCTGCAAGACGCGCCACAACGAGGTGGCTCCCAACCAGTTTGAGCTGGCTCCCATCTTCGAGGAGACCAACCTGGCCGTCGACCACAACATGCTACTGATGTCGGTGATGAAGAAGGTGGCCCGCAAGCATGGTTTCCGCGTGCTGCTGCACGAAAAGCCCTTCGCAGGCATCAACGGCTCAGGCAAGCACAACAACTGGTCGCTAAGCACCGACAACGGAATCCTGCTGCACGCTCCGGGAAAGACCGCCGAAGCAAACCTGCGCTTCGCCACCTTCATCGTTGAGACGCTGATGGGTGTCTACAAGCACAACGGTCTGCTGAAGGCCAGCATCATGAGTGCCACCAACGCCCATCGTCTGGGTGCCAACGAGGCTCCTCCCGCCATCGTTTCAAGCTTCCTCGGCAAGCAGGTGAGCGAACTGCTCGACCACATTGAGAAGGCTGACAAGGACGACATCCTCGCCATGGCGGGCAAGCAGGGCCTGAAGATGGACATCCCTGAGATTCCTGAGCTGCTCATTGACAACACCGACCGCAACCGCACCTCGCCTTTCGCCTTCACCGGCAACCGCTTCGAGTTCCGCGCCGTAGGTAGCGAGGCCAACTGCGCCAGTGCGATGATTGCCCTGAACAGTGCCGTCGCTGAGGCTCTCGTCAGCTTCAAGAAGCGCGTTGACGCCCTCATCCCTGAGTTTGAGAAGAAGCTCGCCGGTACCGGCCACAGCGCCACGTTCCACGCCATCATCGACGTGCTGCGCGAGGACATCAAGACCTGCAAACCCATCCGCTTCGACGGCAACGGCTACTCCGACGAGTGGGTTGTGGAGGCAGAGAAACGCGGGTTGGATGTGGAGAAGAGCTGTCCGAAGATTTTCGAGCGCTACCTTGACCCGGAGAGCATCCAGATGTTCGAGAGCCTCGGCGTGATGACCAAGAAGGAGTTGGAGGCCCGCAATGAGGTGAAGTGGGAGACCTACACGAAGAAGATTCAGATTGAAGCCCGCGTTTTGGGTGACCTGTCAATGAACCACATCATCCCCGTCGCCACCCGCTACCAAAGCGCCCTGCTGAAGAATGTTGACAGCGTCTCCACCATCTTCCCTCTCAACAAATCCGAGAAGCTGAACGCCCGCAATCTGAAAATCATTGAGGAAATCGCCGAACGCACCTCTGCCATCGAGAAGGGAGTCGAAGAACTCGTCAACGCCCGCAAGCTTGCCAACAAGATCGCCGATGAGCATGAAAAGGCCATCGCCTATCACGACAAAGTGGAGCCTTACTTAGACACCATCCGCTACGAGATTGACAAGCTCGAACTCATTGTCGATGACGCCCTCTGGCCACTGCCGAAGTATCGCGAACTGCTGTTTATCCGATAATGAGGGTTCCCATAAACCCAAAACCATAGAAGCTCCCCTCCCTTCAGCAACAAGGGAGGGGAGCATTACATATAAGAGTAATGGTCTCTCTGTGAGGACCGAAAGAGAACGCTTATTCCAAATAGGTATAACCGTAGAGACCGGAGCGGTAGTTGCTAAGGAACTCCTTACCCTCCTCAAGCGTGATCTTGCCAGACTTGACGCTCTTGGTGACCCATATCTCAAGCTGGCGAACCAGCTTCTTGGGGTTGTACTGCACGTATTCGAGCACCTCTTCAACGGTTTCGCCATCGATAATCTGATCGATGTGATAGTGGCCATCCTTGACAGTGATGTGCACCGCTGTGGTGTCGCCGAAGAGGTTGTGCATGTCGCCGAGTATCTCCTGATAGGCACCGACAAGGAAGACGCCAAGGTAATAGTCCTCGTTCTTCTTCAGGGTATGCACAGGCAGGGAGTGGCTGTTGTGGCGGTTGGTGGCGAAGTTGGCTATCTTGCCATCGGAGTCGCAGGTGATGTCCTGCAGCGTGGCATTTCGCGTGGGCCGCTCATCAAGACGCTGCAACGGCATGATGGGGAAAATCTGGTCGATGGCCCATGAGTCGGGCAAGCTCTGGAAGAGGGAGAAGTTGCAGAAATACTTGTCAGCCAGCAACTTGTCAATGTTCATCAGCTCTTCGGGCACATGCTTGAGATTCTTGGCCAAGGCATGTATCTCATGGCACACGCTCCAGTACATCGCCTCTATCTCAGCGCGCGTCTTCAGGTCGACAATGCCATGGGCGAAGAGGTCGAGCACCTCCTCGCGTATCTGCTCGGCATCGTGCCAGTCTTCCAAGACGTTGCGCGGCGACAGGTTGTCCCAAATCTCATAGAGGTCTTTTACCAACTGGTGCGAATCGGACTCTGGTTCGAACTCCTCAGGCATCTCTGGCAGCGAGGCCGTCTCAAGCACATTGATGACAAGCACGGAGTGGTGAGCGGCCAAGGAACGTCCGCTTTCGGTGATGATGTTGGGATGGGGTATCTCGTTCTTGTTGGCTGCCTCAACGAAGGTGTAGATACAGTCGTTGACATACTCCTGAATGCTGTAGTTCACCGAGCTTTCCGACGATGGTGAGCGCGTACCGTCATAGTCAACGCCCAGCCCGCCGCCGCAGTCAACGAAGTCAACCTTATAGCCCATCTTGTGCAGCTGCACATAGAACTGTGAAGCCTCGCGCAGGGCGGTCTGTATGCGGCGTATCTTCGTAATCTGACTGCCGATGTGGAAATGGATGAGACGCAAGCAGTCGCGCATGTCCTTCTTGTCCAACAGGTCGAGGGCCTCAAGCAGCTCGGCACTGGTAAGTCCGAACTTCGAGGCGTCGCCGCCGCTCTCTTCCCATTTGCCGGAACCCGATGAGGCTAACTTGATACGAATGCCGATATTGGGACGGACATTGAGTTGCTTGGCCACACGGGCAATGATGTCAAGCTCATTGGGCTTCTCAACAACGAGGAATATCTTCTTACCCATCTTCTGGGCCAACAGGGCCAGCTCAATATAGCTCTGATCCTTGTAGCCGTTGCAGATGATGATGCTGTCACTCTGACACTGGACGGCGATGACGGCATGAAGCTCAGGCTTGGAACCAGCCTCGATGCCGAGATTGAACTTGCGGCCGTGACTGATCATCTCCTCCACCACAGGCTGCATCTGGTTCACCTTGATGGGGAACACCACATAGTTCTCGCCCTTATAGTCATACTCCGAGGCGGCCTTCTTGAAACAACTCCACGTCTTCTCGATACGGTTGTCAAGAATGTCGGGAAAGCGCAGCAGCACGGGAGCAGAGACATCACGCAGCTGCAATTCGTCCATCACCTCACGCAAGTCTATCTGAACGTCGTCCTTACAAGGGGTGACATACACATGGCCGGCATCGTTGATGCCGAAATAACTGGTGCCCCAGCCGTTGATATTGTACAGCTCGCGGGCGTCATCGATGGTCCATTTCTTCATGCTCGAATCAGGTTGATACTTGATTTTCGCGTGCAAAATTAAAGCTTTTATTTGGAAACAATCAATAAGGTAGAGACGAAAGAGATATAAAAAAGGTTAAAGGGCTTTTTTTCACCCCGATTTGTACTAACTTTGCACCCAACTATAAAACTACGAACACATGAAAATCATTAACTTCAACGAAAAGAACTCGGTCATCAACCACTTTATGGCCGAAGTGAGAGACAAAAGCTATCAGAAGAACCGCCAACTCTTCAGGAACAATATTATGCGCATTGGCGAAATGATGGCGTATGAGATTTCAAAGACGTTCACCTATCGTCCCAAGACAGTTACCACGCCCTTAGGCCAACTTGACATTCCCCTCATAAAAGATGACTTGCTGTTGGCCACGGTTCTTAGGGCAGGATTGCCGTTCCATGATGGTTTTCTTCATGTATTCGACCATGCAGCGTGTTCTTTTGTATCGGCTTACCGCATGTACACCAACCGCGAGCATACAGAGGTCGGCATCCATACCGAATATATGGCATCGCCTTCGGTGAAGGGTAAGACGTTGTTGATTGTTGACCCGATGCTGGCCACAGGCGGCTCAATGGTGGCTGCATACGAGGCATTGCTCAAAACGGGCAAGCCGGCAAGTGTACATATTGCTTGTGTTATCGCCACGCCTGAAGGGGTTGAGATGCTGCAACATTCGGTGGCCGACGACGTTACTCTGTGGTGTGCAGCCATTGACCCCGGTATGAACGAGCATAAATACATCGTTCCTGGATTCGGCGACTGCGGCGATTTGTGCTACGGTGAAAAGCTGTAGCAAACTCATCAAAAGCGAAGAAGATGATTCTGAAGTATGACGTTGTAGTCGTCGGCGGAGGACACGCCGGATGCGAGGCTGCCTGTGCAGCTGCCAATATGGGAGCAAAAACGCTGTTGGTGACTATCGACATGAACAAGATAGCCCAAATGTCATGCAATCCCGCTGTCGGTGGCATTGCCAAGGGGCAGATTGTCAGGGAAATTGATGCGTTAGGCGGACAGATGGGCATTGTGACGGACAGGACAAGCATACAGTTCCGGATGTTGAACGTCGGTAAGGGACCTGCTGTTTGGAGTCCTCGAGCCCAATGTGACAGAGGGAAATTCATCTGGTCTTGGCGTAACGTACTCGATGAAACCGATAATCTCGACATCTGGCAGGATCAGGTATGCGAGCTGCTGACGGAGGACGGCTCCCCCACCCTATCCCAAGTAAGAGGAGTACGCACCGTATGGGGAGCAGAAATACATGCCAAGTGTGTCATCGTCACTGCCGGAACGTTCCTGAACGGCCTCTTACACATAGGTAGAAAAATGATGCCAGGCGGGCGTATCGCAGAACCTGCGGTGACAGATTTTACTGAAAGCATCACGAAGTTGGGCATTCGTTCAGCCAGGATGAAAACGGGAACACCTGTCAGAATAGACAAACGTAGCGTTGACTTCGGTTATTTAGAGGAACAGCCAGGCGAAAACCATCCGTATCAGTTTTCATTCATGGGCGTAGCACGGAAGCTGAAACAGTTGCCCTGCTGGCTTTGTAACACCAACGAAGAGGTTCATCAAATACTGAAAAGCGGACTAAAGGATTCTCCTCTTTTTAACGGTCAAATACAATCAATCGGTCCACGCTACTGTCCCTCCATAGAAACAAAGCTCATTACATTCGCAGAAAAGCAACAACACCCTCTGTTCCTGGAACCAGAAGGAGAAGACACGAACGAGATGTATCTGAACGGATTCTCGTCTTCACTTCCAATGGATATACAGATAGAGGCACTGAAACGGATTCCTGCCTTTAAGAACCTAAAAGTCTACAGACCTGGTTACGCCATCGAATATGATTTCTTCGACCCGACGCAATTGAAACACACGTTGGAATCGAAAAAAACAAAAGGACTCTTCTTTGCAGGACAGGTTAACGGAACAACGGGGTACGAGGAAGCTGCAGGACAGGGATTGGTCGCAGGTGTCAACGCAGCTCTGAAATGTACCGGAAATGATGAATTCATCATGAAAAGAGACGAGAGTTACATCGGCGTTCTTATCGATGACCTCGTTACAAAAGGCGTTGATGAACCCTATCGAATGTTTACCTCACGGGCTGAATACCGCATCCTGTTACGACAAGACGACGCAGACGCAAGATTGACGGAACGCTCCTATTCCTTAGGATTGGCCAAGAGAGAGAGATACGACTGGTGGATGGAAAAGAAGAAAAGGATTGAAGAAATCGAACGCTTCTGTCAGGAAATGCCCATCAAACCGAAAGCATTAAATGCTGCTTTGGAGCAATTAGGCACTACCCCACTCCAGTACGGTGTCAAGTTAGAAGACCTGATTGCCCGTCCACAACTTTCGTTTGAAAAGCTTCTGCCTTATATTCCTGAACTGCGGGAAATGCTCGGCCGCTCTACTAACAGATATGAAGAAATCGCAGAAGCAGCAGAAATACGAATCAAATATAAAGGCTACATCGAACGGGAAAAACAAGTAGCAGACAAAATGCATCGACTGGAAAACATTAAACTGCGACCAGATACAAACTATAACAACATCCAATCTCTTTCAACAGAAGCACGGCAAAAGCTATCTGCCATCGCACCTACAACAATAGCTCAGGCAAGCCGCATACCAGGTGTCAGTCCCAGTGACATCAATGTCCTGTTAGTCATGATGGGAAGATAACTTGGTTTCACGTGAAACAACAATAATAACTAATATAACTAATTGGAAATGAACAACAAAACATTAATGGACAATCTGCGTTGCATACCAGATTTCCCACAGCCAGGAATTAACTTCAGAGACGTCACCACCCTGTTTAAAAACCACGAATGTCTACAGATAATGGTCGACGAATTGTATGAGATCTACAAGGACAAAGGCATTACAAAAATAGTGGGCATCGAAAGCAGAGGATTTGTGATTGCCTCAGCATTGGCCATCAGATTAGGTGCAGGTATTGTGCTTTGCAGGAAGCCCGGCAAACTACCAGCTGAAACCGTGCAGGAAAGCTACACGAAGGAATATGGAACAGACACCATTGAAATACATAAGGACGCTATTGATAGCGACGATATCATCCTCCTTCACGATGACCTGTTAGCAACAGGCGGCACAATGCGAGCAGCTTATAACCTGGTCAGAAAGTTCAACCCCAAAAACATCTACGTGAATTTCATTATCGAGATAACAGACGAAGGACTACACGGCAGAGATTTGTTTAAAGGCGTGGAACTAACGACGTTATTGACTGTTTAGTTTCACGTGAAACAAAAGAACAGATGAAGAAGGAGGAAAACGAACAAAGGCTTGAAAGGCTGAAGGAAATCGTTAAAAGACTGCCTGAGAAACCAGGCAGCTACCAGTTCTATGACAAGGACAAAACAATCATTTATGTAGGCAAGGCTAAGAATTTAAAAGCGCGAGTCTCAACATACTTCCATACTGAAGTAGACAGATTTAAAACAAAAATATTAGTCAGTAAAATTTTCGACATCAGCTATACGGTTGTCAATACTGAAGAAGACGCGCTATTATTAGAGAACGAGCTAATCAAGAAATATAATCCACGTTACAACGTCCTGCTGAAAGACGGGAAAACCTACCCAAGCATCTGTATAACGAACGAGCCTTTTCCTCGCATCTTCAAAACACGCACCATCAACAAGAAATGGGGAACGTACTACGGCCCTTACTCACATGCCGGATCGATGTACGCCATTCTGGATCTCATCAGGAAAATCTATCAGCCACGTACTTGTCGACAGCCCATCACACAGGAAGGCATAAAAGCAGGTAAGTACCAAAAATGCCTGGAATACCACATCAAAAACTGTGGCGGGCCATGCGTGGGAATACAAAGCCAAGAGAACTATCTTAAGAATATCCAGGAAGCACGCGAAATCATAAAAGGAAACACACGACAGATTCTAAAAGCAATGCGTGAAGAGATGGTGAACTTGGCAGAGCAATTGAGATTTGAAGAAGCGGAGATATTGAAACAAAGATACCTGCTCATTGACTCTTTTGTCAGTAAAAGCGAAGTGGTAAGCCACACTATTAATAATATTGATGTCCTGTCTATCAACAACGACCAGAATATAGCGTATATTAACTATATACACGTGGCAAACGGAGCAATCAACCAGTCGTTTACGTTCGAATACAAAAAGAAACTTGATGAGAGCAACGAAGAACTGATACAATTGGCCATCATAGAAATGCGGAACCGTTTCAACAGTACGTCAAAGGAGATTATCGTACCCTTTGACCCACAGATGGAAATGGCCGGGACGAAGTTTACGATTCCTAAATCTGGAGACAAAAGGACACTTCTTGATTTGTCAGAGATGAACGCCAGACAATACCGACTTGACAGGTTAAAACAACAGGAAAAACTCAATCCTGAACAAAAACAAGTCAGGTTAATGAAGGAATTACAAGATCAATTAGGACTGCCGAAATTACCTTATCAGATAGAGTGTTTCGATAACTCCAACATATCCGGAACGGATGCCGTTGCAGCCTGTGTAGTCTATAAGTCGATGAAACCAAGTAAGAAAGATTACAAGAAATACAATATAAAAACGGTAACTGGACCTGATGACTACGCATCTATGAAAGAAGTGGTACACAGACGATATTCGAGAATGACAGAGGAAGGGCAAGACCTACCCGACCTCATTATCGCAGATGGTGGCCAAGGCCAAATGGAAGTCATCCGCGAGGTCATACAAGACGAACTCCGCCTCAATATTCCCATTGCCGGCTTAGCCAAAAACAAGCGCCACCGCACCAATGAACTGCTTTATGGCTTCCCTCCAATCTGCGTCCAACTGAAGACCGACTCAGAGCTTTTTCACGTACTGACACAGCTGCAAGATGAAGTACACCGGTTTGCCATCACATTCCATCGGGAAAAGCGTTCTAAACGTGCTCTGCACAGCGAGCTTGACAACATTATTGGCGTAGGTCCAAAAACACGTGACGCGCTTTTAAATAGCCTTAAATCGGTTCGCAGGATAAAAGAGGCAGACCACCCTACCCTATCAGCCATAGTAGGTACAGCCAAAGCCAAGATTATCTATGACCATTTCCATACGGAGCCGCTCAATATTAATGAAGAAATAATACAAGAATAGGAGGGTTAAATATTTGGTCTTTTCATAATTTGTTATTACCTTTGCACAGAAATCAGAAAAACTATGAGAGCAGTCATACAAAGAGTGAGTCGTGCCAGCGTCACCATCGAAGGCAGAATTAAAGCATCCATTGAGGGAGGTTTACTCGTACTGTTGGGGGTATGTGACGAAGATTCCAAGGAGGACGTGGAATGGTTAGTGAAGAAAATTGCCAACGTGAGGGTCTTCAACGACGATAACGGCGTCATGAACCGCTCAATCATTGAAACAGGAGGCAACTGTCTGGTAGTCAGCCAGTTCACTCTCTTTGCAAGCTACAAAAAGGGCAACCGGCCGTCGTGGTTCCGTGCTGGCAGTCATGAACACTCAATACCGCTCTATGAAACATTCTGCAAACAGCTCTCAGAGGCAATAGGAAAAGAGGTCGGCACAGGCGAGTTTGGAGCTGACATGAAGGTAGAACTCATCAACGACGGTCCTGTAACAATCTGCATGGACACAAAAAACAAAGAATAATGACCATAAAAGAAGCACAACAAGCAGTAGACCAGTGGATTAGAGAATACGGCGTGCGCTATTTCTCTGAGCTCACCAACATGGCAGTACTGACCGAAGAAGTAGGCGAACTGGCAAGAGTAATGGCCCGCAAATACGGCGACCAGAGCTTCAAAGCAGGCGAGAAGGAGAACCTTGGAGACGAGATGGCCGACATATTGTGGGTGCTCATCTGCTTAGCTAACCAGACTGGCATAGACCTGACAGAAGAATTCAAGAAAAACTTAGAGAAAAAGACAAAACGCGACTCATTGAGACATATCACTAACCCTAAACTTAAAGCATAATTATTATGACAGAACACAATCATTGTGAATGTGGGCATGAGCATCAGCATGTTCAGCCCATGAGCCGGATCGAAGAGGCTCTGAAGAAGTATAACCTCAACATCTCCGACGAGGAAGTGAAAGAGACCGTCAGGAAAATCATAGCGGAGAAAGTGCCAGCGAACGACACGTTGGAGGTGAAAAAGTTTCTGATGGGAAGTGTGGAACTGACCACACTGAAAACCACGGACAGCGACGAATCAGTGCTTGCATTCACGGAAAAGGTGAACAAGTTCGATGAGGCCTACCCCACCCTACCCCACGTAGCCACCATCTGTGTCTATCCACGTTTTGCAAAGATTGTCAGTGAGACATTGGAAGTAGATGGCGTTGAAATCGCTTGTGTCAGCGGCAGCTTCCCCTCGTCACAGTCCCTTATTGAGGTGAAGACCATCGAAACGCAGTTAGCAGTCAAGGATGGTGCCACAGAAATTGACATCGTGATGCCTGTAGGAGCTTTTCTGTCTGGTGACTACGAAACCGTCTGCGACGAGATTCAACAACAGAAAGAAGCCTGCGGCGAGGATGTTCCAATGAAAGTAATACTTGAAACAGGATGTCTTAAGACAGCGAAGAACATCAAGACTGCCAGTATCCTCTCCATGTATGCCGGTGCCGACTACATCAAGACCTCAACAGGCAAGCTTGAGCCCGCCGCAACTCCCGAGGCTGCTTACGTGATGTGTCAGGCTATTCGTGAGTATTACAACGAGACTGGCATCATGATCGGTTTCAAACCCGCCGGAGGTCTGAACACCGTTATGGATGCGCTCACCTACTACACCATCGTCAAGGAAGTGTTGGGCGAACCCTGGCTCAACAACAAATACCTGCGCTTGGGCACCTCACGATTAGCTAACATGCTCCTTAGCGAGGTGATTGGCGAAGAAGTGAAGTTCTTCTGAAAAAACTTAAATATTCCTAATGGGAACGCTTGCGTGCTTTGAAATAAATCAATTCCTAGGCAAGAAACAGAAAAGAATTGAGTTTTGGAGGCCCTTAAAACGTATACTAAAAGAG
>Ga0310786_10008506_pt1 | contig 13161 bp, 17 predicted proteins | sample AusTroGonzalo_MG_FD_203881 | JGI IMG/M metagenome (GOLD analysis project Ga0310786, IMG submission 203881) | Bovine rumen microbial communities from tropical cattle in Woodstock, Queensland, Australia - Gonzalo_03 (v2) (version 2) | ecosystem: Host-associated > Mammals > Digestive system >... | reverse complement strand
AATTTATATAGTGATTATGAATGTACCACGCCGGTAGAAGGCGAAGTTAGTCTTGGGGAAAATTATTATAGTAATGTTACGACTGCCTATGATATAAAGGTATGGGATGAGAGTGTTAATGGTAGAGTTAAAGCTCAGGCTTCATTTACTCCGTCTGAAAAATATACGTGGGTTAAGGGCGTATTTAGTGATATAGCCATGAGCTTCCCTATGTACGTATACGCAGATAACAATTTCGATGGTTATACAGAAACTGACGGTACGCTTACGAATAAAATGGGGATTTCAGCGCCAGTCGCTGGGCAACCGATTCATACGCTGTCCGATGTGATGTTCCATCTTGAAGTCAACGAAGAAGCTGAAATCGACTTAGGCTCTATTGTTGCTGGCGACAAAATTGGTACTGTTACGATCAATATTGAACCAGACCTAAACTAATATGTCCACTAAGAAGAATAAGAAATTTCTGATTTCTATAGTAGCCATCGTCGCCTTTGTGGTGGCGATGGCTGGGGGTTACTTTTGTCAATTGATTTGGCACTCAGCTGAGGAAGTAGTAGATACCTCTATCACTAAAGTCGATGCGGATGAAGACGAAAAGGAGGGTGATGCGGATGTTTCCTTGAAATATTCTGGGTATGCAACTTTACTTAGCGATGAAAAACTAGTTACACTCAATTTCATAAATCCATCTAAATCTAAGAAGAGTTTAAGCTTGGAGATAGTTGCCGATGTTGATGGAGAGAGCGTTGTTCTGGCAAAGACCGACAAAATACATCCTGGATATAAAATAAATAGTGTAAAGTCCAACTTGGATGGTGAAATTCCCAAGGGAAGTTATAAGGGTAAATTTGTTGTGTATTTTTATGACGAACAAGGCAAAGAAGAAATTGTTAATTCGGAAATTATAATTAATATATATGTAAAATAGGATATAGGATGAAAAAGGTTTTGATATTTAGTGCAGTCTTAACAGTCATGGCTGTATTTTTTACTTTCATGGATAATGCTTTTGCAGCCGGGGTTGGTGGTCAGTCTATTAATGTTACTGTTGGTGAGGTTGATAAAATAGATGCTGACGGAAATCAGGATATTGATGCTCCTCAAACTGGTGCGTTTGGTTTGGGGTTCAATGGAGATTTCGTAACAACAAGCGTAGTATTGATGGTCCCAGTAGTGGCTTTTGTTGTTTTTCTTTCCAAGAATTATCATTTACGTTCTAAGAGAAATAGGCTTACAAGACAGAATAAAAGCCGTTAATAATACACAAAAATAACGCCAAGACTAATACGTTTCTCTTGTAAAAATCAAAAAAGTGTGCTATAATGGGAGAGTTATTTCTAGACATAAGGTGAGGTCTGCTGACGAAACGGCGGAAACCGGCCTAAAAGTCTAGTTTTAATAGTGCGGTTTTGCCTGTTGTACAGAGGCAAAATTGTACAAGCGCCTTACAGGGGCGTGGAGTATAAAAAAATAAAGGAAAGGAATAGAATGCAAGTCATTCTCGGCACCAAAATTGGTATGACCCAGATTATCGGTGAAGATGGCGTAGTCACTCCAGTGACGATCCTCCAAGCCGGCCCGTGCACGGTGACTCAGATAAAGACCGTCGAAACCGATGGTTATAATGCTGTGCAAGTGGGCTATGGTCAGGGTAAGAATCTGAGCAAGTCGGTTACTGGCCACATCAAAAAGGCTGGTGAAAATATTAACCCTAAAGTTCTCAAAGAGTTTCGCGTAGAGAAGCTCCCAGAGGAGATGAAGTTAGGCGACAGTCTCACGGTCGAAAGCTTCAAAATTGGCGACAAGGTCGCTGTGACGGGTACGAGCAAGGGTAAAGGCTATGCTGGTACGGTGAAACGCTGGAATTTTCAGGAATCTCGCAATACGCATGGCTTTAAGGGCGACATTCGTAAAGTCGGTTCGATCGGCTCAATGTATCCGCAAAAAGTTTTCAAAGGCAAAAGGATGCCAGGTCGGATGGGACATGACACCGTGACGGTGAAGAATTTGGTAGTGGCATATATTGACGCTGCAAATAATTTGATCGGTCTAAAAGGTGCAGTGCCAGGCCCAAAGAAAGGCATTGTAACAGTGGAGGGAAAGGAGTAGTATGGCAACTTTAGATAAAGAAGTCTTCGGTCTTTCCGTAGAAAACCACGAACTCGTAAAACTTGCTTACGATGCATATCTGGCAAATTCACGTTCGTCGCACGCTAAAACTTTGAAGCGTGGTGAGGTGAGCGGTGGTGGCAAGAAACCATGGAAGCAGAAAGGCACCGGACGCGCTCGTTTTGGTAGCACCCGCAACCCGATCTGGCGTCATGGTGGTGTGGCATTTGGTCGCACTGGTGAAGAGAACTTCACTAAGAAACTGAGCCGTTCGGCAAAGCAACAGGCGGTACGCCAGGCGCTTTCGATGAAAAATGCAGAGAAGGCGATCTTTGTGCTCGACCCAGCCGTAAAATTGACCGGCAAGACGAAAGATGCTGCGAAAATCTTGAAAGATATGAAACTAGATGGCAAGTATGTACTTGCTGTAGCAGCAGAAAAGACGCCGGAAGTTTTGCGCTCGACTAATAACCTAGCCAACGTGAAGCTAGTGCGTGCAACTTACCTCAATGTATTTGACATCATGAATGCGGATGCGATTGTATTTTCTGAAGCGGCGCTCAAAGCTACTACTGAGTGGCTGAAAGGAGATAAGTAATGGCAGAGAAGAAAACAGCGGAGATTAAGCTTAATATCTTGGAGCCACGTGCTACCGAGAAAACTTACCGCGAGCAGACTAAGCGTACTTATGTTTTTCCAGTGAAATGCACGATGGGTAAGCAAGAAATTGCAAGACTCGTAGAAGAAGAATTTAACGTAAAAGTAACGGATGTACGTACTTTGATTCGCAATGGCAAAAAGACAAAGTTTAGCAAGGGTAAGCACGCTTATCCTGGCATTACTCATCGCCAAGACAAGAAGTATGCGTACGTAACGCTAAAAGAAGGCAATTCGATTAAAGTTTTCGAAGAGCCAGAAGCTAAAGAAACCAGCGCAAAGGAAGCCAAAGACGCAAAGAAAACTGCGAAGAAGGCCGACAAGAATGCAGGGAAGGAGAATAAATAATGGCTATTAAAGCTTATCGCCCGATTACGCCGGCGCAGAGGCAGAAGACGACCGAGGATTACGACCAGATTACAACTGGTAAGCCGATGAAGTCGCTTCTCGCTGCGAAAAAGCAACAGGCGGGCAAAAACAACCAAGGTCGTATTACGGTGCGTCACCGTGGTGGCGGTGTGAAGCGCCACTATCGTATCATGACTTACAATCTGCCAAAGGATTTGACTTTGACGGTTGAAGAGATTGAGTACGACCCGAATCGTTCGGCACGTATTGCGCGCGTAAAGGACCAGAACGGTACATATTATTATGTGCTAGCTGATACCAAAATGACTAAAGGTACCACGTTTAAGACTGGTGACGAGATTGAAGTTGAGGAGAGCAATCGCTTGAAACTTGAAAACATTCCAGTCGGTACATTTGTGTACGCAATTGAGCTAACTCCGGGTAAGGGTGCCCAAATGGTGCGTGCAGCTGGTGCTTCAGCACAGCTGATGGCAAAAGAAGATGGCTATGCTACTTTAAAGATGCCTTCTGGCGAAGTGCGCAAAGTTTTGACTACTTGTGAAGCTTCGATTGGTACGGTGTCTAATTTACAGCATCAGAATGTTAAAATTGGTGCGGCCGGTCGACGTCGCCGCAAAGGCATTCGCCCGACGGTACGTGGTGTTGTGATGAACGCAACTGATCACCCACACGGTGGTGGTGATGGTGGTCGTCACGGTTCTGGTAAAGCTCCGCGCACGCCGTGGGGTCAGCTGACGCTTGGCTATCGTACTCGTCACAATAAGAAAACTAATAAAATGATCGTGCGCAGTCGCCACGAAGGAAAGAGGAAATAATGTCTCGGAGTCTTAAGAAAGGTCTGTTTGTAGACTACAAACTCGCGAAGAAAGTTGCCGCTCTCTCCAGCGAGGACCGCACCGTGATTAAAACTTGGGCGCGTCAGTCTACGATTTCGCCTGAAATGGTAGGTCGCACTATTGCCGTACACAACGGTAAGGTGCACGTACCAGTGTTCATTTCTGAAAACATGGTCGGTCACAAGCTTGGCGAATTTGCGCCAACTCGTAAATTTAAGCGCCACGGTGGCAAAAAAGCTGCTGAGGCTGCTGCTGCGAAGGGAGGTAATTAATCATGACTACTTACTTTGCACACGCATATGAAAAAGGTATCGATTCGATGCCACGCAAGACTAATATCGTCGCGTCTTTAGTACGTGATCGCTATGTGTCGGATGCGGTGGTGATTCTAGAAAATACTCCACGCCGAGCTGCGCGTGCAGTGCTCAAGGCTGTCGAATCGGCTAACGCAAATTTGATAAACAATTCCAAAGTTTCGATTGATCCGAAAACGATTCGGATTGCTCGGATTTTCGTTACGAGTGGTACCAGGATGCGCCGGTATGTGCCAGCATCTCGTGGTCGCGCTCTCCCGTTTGAGAAAATTTCTAGCAACATATTCGTCGAGGTCGCCGGCGAAGAAAAAGTAAAGAAGGTCGCTGAGAAACCAGCTGAGGCTAAGAAGTCTGAAAAGACCGCTAAACCAGCTAAGACTACAGCGAAGAAGGAGAATAAGTAATATGGGTCAGAAGGTTAATCCCATCTCTTACCGTCTCCAGCTTTCCAAAGACTGGTCGTCCAAGTGGTTTACCCGCAAAGCCGATTTTCGTCGCTGGTTAGTGGAAGACGACAAAATTCGCCATACGATTGAGGAGAGGTTTAAGAGCCGCCCGACGATTGCGCGAATTAATATCGAACGCTCCGCAAACCTTACTACTATCACAATTTTGACTGCAAAAGCAGGTGCTGTGATTGGCAAACAAGGTGCGGGCATCAATGAATTAAAGAAAGAGCTTGAAAAAATTGTTGAAGGTCCAATTCGCATTAATGTTGAGGAAGTGAAAAAGCCAGAACTCAATGCTAAACTGGTAGCCGAAAACATTGGTTTTCAACTTGGTAAACGTATGAATTTCCGCCGTGCAGTCAAGATGGCGCTTCAGTCCACGATGAACGCGGGCGCGAAGGGCGTACGCATCGAGGTGTCTGGTCGTCTAAATGGTGCCGAGATGTCTCGCCGTGAAAAATTTATTGAAGGTTCAGTGCCTCTACACACTTTGAGAGCTGACATTGACTTTTATTGTCATCATGCTCCAACCATCGCTGGTATTGTAGGTGTGAAGGTTTGGATCTACAAGGGGGAGAAATAAGATGGCTATTTTACTTCCAAAGAAAACTGCGCACCGCAAGGTTCGCAAAGGTAAAAATGAGGGCGTAGCGACACGTTGCAACACTGTAGCGTTTGGTGATTATGGTCTGATGTCGCTTGACAATGAACGCATCAATTCGCGTCAAATCGAGGCAGCTCGCCAGGCAATTACACGCTATATCAAGCGTGGTGGTAAAATTTGGATTCGAATTTTCCCACATACACCAGTAACGAAGAAACCACTTGATGTGAAAATGGGTTCCGGTAAAGGTGAACCACAATTCTTCGTGGCTAAGGTAAAAGCTGGTACGGTGATGTTCGAAATTGCGGACGTGACCGAAGAGCAGGCCAAAGAGGCTTTAAGGCTCGCTTCGCACAAGTTGCCGGTAAAATGCAAAATTATAAAGAAAGAGGAGTTCTAATATGGCACACACATTAGTAGGAATTGTGACCTCAGATTCGCGTGATAAGACCATTACCGTCTCCATCACGAGTCGTGAGACTCACCCGCTTTATCGCAAACAGTACACGAAAACTCGTAAATATACTGCGCACGATGAGAAAAATGAAGCCAAAAATGGCGATCGCGTAGAGATCATGGCGACTCGTCCTTTGTCTCGCACTAAGGCTTATACTTTAGTGAAGATTTTGGAAAAGTCACGTGGTACAGTTGAGCTTAAAGAAGATGTTAATAGCGTAGAGATGCCGGAAAAAATCGGCGCTGACAAGAAGGCTGCTGCCGAAGAGGGGGAGAAATAAGATGATACAACAAGAAACTAGATTAAAAGTAGCCGATAACAGTGGCGCTAAGGAACTCGGAGTGATTCGCGTACTTGGTGGTACTCGTGCGCGGTATGCTCGGGTTGGCGATATTGTGACTTGTTCAGTCAAAGACGCTTCGCCGACTGGTAACGTTAAGAAAAAAGCCGTCGTAAAAGCTGTGATTGTGCGCACTGTGCAGCCAATTCGTCGTCCGGATGGTTCTACTATTCGTTTTGATGAAAATGCAGCTGTGCTGGTGAATGAAGATAAGACTCCAAAAGGCACGCGTGTCTTTGGTCCGATTCCTCGTGAACTACGCGATCTTGGCTTCTCGAAAATTATCAGCTTAGCACCGGAGGTACTCTAAAATGAACTTAAAAGCGAATGATAAAGTACGGGTGATTGCTGGTGACAATAAGGGCACCGAGGCGAAGATTGTAAAAATCGATCGCAAAGCTGGCAAAGCTTGCCTTGAGGGCATTGGTGTAGTAGAACGCCATCTGAAGAAGACTTATTATAATCCAGCTGGTGGTAAGAAAACCGTCCATCTCGGGATTGATTTGTCTAATTTGAAATTGGTGGAATCAGCTAAGCCAGAGAAAAAAGCGGCAAAAACTGATAAAAACGCTAAGGCTAAGAAAGGAGCTAAATAATGGCGGAAAAGAAAACGGCTGCTAAGACTGCAAAGACCATAGTCAAAGCACAACCACGCCTCAAAGCTCTCTACAACACAGAGCTCAAGGCGAAACTAATGAAAGAGCTTGGCCTGAATAACATCAACCAAGTGCCAGAACTCAAAAAAGTTATCGTGTCGTCTGGCGTGGGTAAAAAGCGCGAAGATAAGAAATTTACCGAGACCGTAGAGCTTACGATTGCAAAGATTACTGGCCAGGCGGCGACTTCGCGACTTGCGAAAAAGTCAATCGCGACCTTTAAGATTCGTAAAGGTATGGGTGCGCCAGTTGGCTATCTTACTACGCTTCGCAACGATAAAATGTATGAGTTTGTGGATCGTTTGATTAATGTAGCTTTACCGCACGTTCGTGATTTTCACGGCGTGTCGCGCACGGCTTTTGATAAGCAGGGCAACTACAACTTGGGTCTAAAAGAGCAGACTGTATTTCCAGAGATTACTTTTGAAGATGCAGCTGTACTCCACGGTCTTGAGGTGACGTTTATAATTAAAAATGGTTCAAAGGAAGGAAGCACTAAATTGCTAGAACTCTTCGGAATGCCGTTTGAGAAAGGAGACAAGTAAGATGGCTAAGAAATCTGCTGTACTCCGTGACGAAAAACGACGCGCAATGTACGAAAAATATAAAGCCAAAAGAGCCGAGCTGAAGGCGGCCGGCGACCTAGAAGGTTTGCAAAAGTTGCCGCGCAACGCTTCGGTGACGCGTCTTAAGAACCGCGACCTTTTGGACGGTCGTCCACGTGGTTATATGCGCCGTTTTGGTTTGTCTCGTATCAATTTCCGGGAAAAGGCTTCGAAGGGCGAAATTCCTGGTGTAACTAAGAGCAGCTGGTAGGAGAAAGGAGAAATATGTCTATTGTAACTACAGATCAAATCGCTGACCTCATCACTCGCATTCGTAATGCGATGAATGTTGGCAAGACTGAAATCCTCGTGCCTACTTCAAAATTGAAGCAAGCGATTGTGGAGATTCTAGTCAAAAATGGTTACCTGGCTTCTTATGATGTGATTGAAGGAACTCCGCGTGGGGTTTTGCACGTCGTAATCAATGAGCCCGGTACGGTGGCAAAGCTAAATGAAATTACAAAAATTTCAAAGCCAGGTCGCCGCGTTTATTCGGCCGCAAGTGAACTTCCGGTAGTGAAATCTGGCCGTGGTGCGATTATTGTATCGACGTCCAAAGGGCTCATGACTGGTCGTGAGGCAAAGAAAAACGGCCTTGGTGGCGAGATTCTCGTCCGCGTTTGGTAAAAGTTTGACCGCTTTACGCTAAATACCACTGTATATAATATATAGTGGTATTTTTGTGGAAAAGTTAAAATAAGCTTAAAAATGATACTTGTAAACAACGCTCGTGGTTGATATAATGGGCTTAATAGTAAACGGAGGAAAATATGGCAAAAAATAAAATGGCTTATGCTTTATCGGCAATAGCCTTGACGCTTGGGCCTGGGATTTTGGCTCCAGTGGCGAATGCGGATGGAATGCCGACTTCTTGTGATGGGATTGACAACTGCGAAGTCATAAGTAGCGCCGAAGACCTAATTGGCTTCTTTCCGATGGGAGAAGGAAAGTTCGTATCGCGCGTGGGCAAATCGACGATGATTATCGGCGAAGATTTCGCGATGACGAAAGATTTATATATTAAAGAGGTAGATTTAGACATATATTTAGGTTCGCATGTTGTGTCGGCGGATGATTTTTCGCTTTTATTCCACGATAGCAACGTAAATATCTATGGTGAAAATGCTGGTGCACTTACTAATGCTGAAGGATATTACGCTCCGTTATATATCCGTTCTGGCTCGTACGTGACGATTAATGGTGGCACGATTAGCGGTGGCCAAAGCTTATATGCGGACAAATATGAGCCGGAAGCGGCAGTCATCGTCGATGAAGAAGGCGAATTGACTTTGCAAGGTGGTTTAGTGACGTCCAAAACTTGGGGTGTAACGGTTTGGAAGAACGCCACATTTACTATGAATGGCGGCAAAGTTGCCGCTACTGGGGCGGAGAGTATTGGTGTTTCTGGCAACGGCTCCGATAACGGCGTCGGCGCTAAGATTACCGTTAATGGCGGGGAAATTACTTCTGGCGAGTTGGGCATTTATGCGCCACAGCAGCAAGGTGTGACGACCATAAATGGCGGAAAGATTGATGGCCTAGCTGGGATTGAGATTCGTGCTGGTTCGTTGACGGTCACTGGAGGGACGATCAGCGTACCTGCTGACACGGCATATCAAATTTCGGCAAACGGCAACGGTTCTACTACTACTGGTACGGCAATTGCTGTAGCTCAGCACACTACAAAACAGGCTATTGATGTAGACGTGACTGGTGGAACTTTCATTGCGCCAGTGCCTTTCTCTGAAGCGAATCCGCAATACAATAATGCAGAAGATATCCAAAAGGTGAATCTTTCCATTGCTGGTGGTACGTTTGAAGCTACTAATGGTGATCCAATCGTGACAAGTGAAGATGTAGAACACTTTATTTCTGGCGGTGTATTTAGCAAGGCGCCGAATGCTGAATATCTTGCTGAGGGTCGGGTGACGGTTTTACAGGAAAACGGTTTTGCCGTGATTGACCCGGAAGAACTTAGCCCAGCGGAAGAAGTCGAGACTATTGAGACCGAAGAGGGCGAGATTAATATCGTAGTGCCGAAAGCGCTTGACTACAGCGAAGCTGAAGCAATTGAAGCGGCTGATGTTAGTGAAGATGCCATAAGCGGACGCGTTCGCTTCGATGAAGAGTTTATCGGAGATAGGATTAGCACTTTAGTAATGATCCAGACCGACGCCGATGAACTGGTGGTAGATGATGCTAAGGGCGGTGATTTGTTCGGTGCCTTTGATATAGAAATGACTGACCGCAATGGCGAAACGATTGACGTGAAAAATACCGTAGTCCGTGTATTCATTGACCTTCCTGAAGAAGTCTACGAACAGTTGGCTGCTTATGATAAGGTTGAAGTAGTCTACTTTGAAAATGGCGCAGAAGTTGAGAGGTTGGCGGCCGAAGTGGTAGCTGACGAAGATGCGATTACTGGTGAACCGTATTACTATCTGACTTTTGTGACTACGCACTTCTCGACCTACGGTGTGGTGGGCGTGAATGAGCCAGCTAGTCCAGACACTGGTGCAGTGACGAACGAAGACACCGGGTCCTCTGTTAATTATGCTGGTTTGATCGTGACGGTAGCAGTGATGATCGCGGTCGTGGTTGCAGCTGAAATCGTAAAATTTGCTAAACGCAAATAGCATAAATTTAAAAGGTCATACATACACAGCAACAGAGATAAAATTGACAAAAATAAAAAAGTGTGCTATAATGTAAAGATAGTGAGTGAAATCCCCTCTGCGTGAGGGGATTTCGCCATATTTTAAGGTTATTTCAAGACTTGAAAGATGGATGTGGCGGTGATATATTGTAATTGATAAAAGAGAGTGTGTTAGCTTGCGGTGGAAAGCCGGACGCATTTTTAGCCATAAGGAGGATACTAATGGTAAAAAAGAATATTAATTTTAAACGAGCAGGATATACTGGGGTAGCCATGGCTTTGGTGGCAGCTTCAGCGCCTATCTTCTCTGCGGACGTCTTTGCGGAAGTGCCGAAATGTTTCGACGATACTTACGAGACATTTAGCGAGGCAAGGAACGCTTTGCCGGCTGAGGGTGGCGTGATTACGATGACGTGTGACGCAGCAGTTGGCGACGTGATTTATGGTGTATCTAGTAATGTGACGTTGGATTTGAACGGCCATAGTTTTACTCAGACCGCTACGAGTTCGCGTGAGCTAATCCGTGCATTAGATGGTGGCGTTTTGACCATTACGGATAGCGTAGGGACTGGCGTGCTGTCTTCAAATTATTTTGGTCTAAGGACAGTTTCTGGTGGTACGATTATCATGGATGGTGGCACGGTTGAAGGCGGCTATTATGGTATCGTAAATTTGGCTGGTGGTGTCACTGAAATTAATGGTGGCGTAGTGAGTGGTACGACCTACAGCGGTCTTTACAATGTCGGTGAAGCAACCGTGGCAGGTGGTGTAGTGCGGACCGCCTCGACTGGTTCGGGAGCCATCGATAATAATGCAACCCTAAATGTTGTTGGTGGCGTAATCGATTCTACATCTTTTGGCGTAGTGACTTGGGCTGATTCTACGCTCAATATGACTGGTGGCACAATTAACTCTGAGAGCAGTGCGATTACTGGTAATGGCACGCACCACAATACGGTTATTTCTGTGACTGGCGGTACCTTAAACTCACAGTCGGTTGGTATTTATCACCCGCAAGATGGCGTGATGACTTTCGGTGGGACGGCAGTGATTAATGCCAAGGAGACTGGTATCGAAGTTCGTGCTGGTACGGTGAACATTACTGGCGGCACGATTAATGTGGATGCAAATACGGCTTATGAGGTCAGTGCCAATGGTAGTGGTTCTACTACTAAGGGTGCTGCAGTGGCAGTTTCCCAGCACACGACGAAGCTAGACATTGATGTAAATATCACTGGCGGTAGCTTTAATGCGCCGGTGCCAGTAAGTGAGCGTAACCCACAAAATAATGATGCTACTGATACGGATAGGGTGAATGTCAGCATTGAGGGCGGTACTTTTACGCCAAATAGCACTTTGACGGATGCGGTGTTTGCCGAAGATGGTAGTGGTGTTCTTGAAATCTCGGGTGGCACTTTGCGTGGTAATACTACGGCGGCCGTGGAAATTCCGGCAGATAAGACCGCATACAAAGTGGGCGGCGAATATGTAATTGATGATGCTCCGGTGTTTAGCTTTGGCGAGGCGCATATTATTATGGAAGCCGGTGTGCCCTATGTGATTGGTGGGCTAAACGATGACGCGGCTTTTGTAATATATGGTAATATCAGCGCACATCGTGGTAGTACGGAGATGAGTGGCAATCCAGTCGTCAACAGGACTGCTGGCACGGTGACGGCTCCTTCGGCTGGTTTTGGCAAGATTACCGTTTCGTTTGATACTTATGAGAATACGGCGGGAGCTTGGGCGTCTACGACTGATTATAATAGTAGCTCACGGATTCATGCTTATGAAGTAACGACCTTGGCTGAGGATTTGATTGTAGCGGCGGGCGAGACGAAGACGGCAGACATTGCTGTAAAGGTGGATTCTGAAAGCACACTCGAGGTCTATACGGATGATGCGGCAGTGGCGACTATTGAAAAAGATGGTGACGAATACAAAGTCACGGCGATAACAGCGGGTGAGACTAAAATTTACGCCAGAATCCGAGTGACTGGAACTACATTTGAAAAAGTGGTTGAGCTTGGTACGGTGCAGGTATCAGAATTTAACGTGGCGGCAGAAGACGCGTACGACTTGGCGCGTAGAGGTAATTTTGTCGTAGCGGCGAATGAATTAAATGCGGCAGGTGTGGTTTCTTATGAGGTGAAGGATGGGAATGGTACAGACACGGATGATATCACCGTGACTGTAGATGGTGACACTTATGCATTCGTAGTGGCAGACGATGCGGTTGCTGGTACCTACACTGTAAAATTTATTGATAGAATCAATGGCGCGGTGGCTGATGAAAAGGAAATCACTGTCCGTGTTCATAATATTGTGGTGAACGGCGACGATGTGCAGTATATTGTACGTGACGACAGCCTGGCTAGCCAGTTTAATCCATGGAGTTATGATCTTGGCCTGCCGGTGTATGAGGAGGGCGGTTTTACTGCTGTAGAAAATATCGACGTTGCGATTGCTGGTGGCTTGGGCCTACATGCGAGAGTGCGCTCAAACGGCGACACAGCCTTCAAAGCCGATGAGGCTGGTACCTACACGGTGACATTTAGTGATGGCGTGGCGTCAAAGACCATTACGGTTTACGTGGTTGATTTCTCACTCAGCAAAGATAGCTATCACGTGCGCAAAGAGGATGGTTCGGCGCTAGTGACAGCAATCAACAAGTATTGGTTCGAGAAAAATAATGATGGGCATTTGATCAATACTGAGGTAGCGGTAGCTGGCAATGGTTTCCATGTGGTAAAAGAGACCGAAGCTTCGGCGGTGGCCGAAGGTGAGGATTATACCTTTGAGTGGGATAATGTGGAAGCAGGTGATTACACAATTACCTTCAGGGCTTACGCCGACAATGGGGCGTTTAGCACGGAGAAGAGCATCCGGGTACACATTTATGAAATGGCGGCACCGGAGCAAACGAACTATTATCTTGAAGAGGGCGATTCTTTGACGATCAACGTCGCAGATAAAAATAACAACGCCTATACGCGAGCAAGCGTGACGAGTGGTCCAGCTAATGGATTAAGTTTTGCGCGGTCTTGGACTGGTACGGATTATAGCAGGCTGACTGCTTCAAAGCCTGGCGTATATACAGTGGTTT
>Ga0310786_10008503_pt1 | contig 13162 bp, 6 predicted proteins | sample AusTroGonzalo_MG_FD_203881 | JGI IMG/M metagenome (GOLD analysis project Ga0310786, IMG submission 203881) | Bovine rumen microbial communities from tropical cattle in Woodstock, Queensland, Australia - Gonzalo_03 (v2) (version 2) | ecosystem: Host-associated > Mammals > Digestive system >... | reverse complement strand
ACTTTGATTGTCTTGTTTTGATATGTGAGTTCAACATCAAAAATCTTGTTGTTCAGGTCTGCATTTACTTTTCCTGCAAGTTCATAACCATTGTAACTGCCTGCAAATTCAAAGGCATAGACTTTTCCGTTTACATAGTCTCTCAAATTTTCAACTTTTGCAAGAACAGAAGCAACATCTTCTTCTGTTTCTGGTGCAACCATTTCCACTCTTGTTGCTTGTGCAGTAAGTCTCACATCAAACTTTCCTACAAGTGAAACAGACAATATTCCGTTTTCATACGTCAATGAAAGTTGGTTGTCTTTGTAGTTCACAACAAGCAAGTTGTCATCTGTCTTTGTCAAAACAACATTTTCAATTTCGCTTACAAAAGACCTAATCAATGCTTTCACATCAATTTCTTGATTTTTAATTTCATCAATCTTTTCAGCAAGTGCAACGTTGAAGAGTTCTTCAATCTTTGCAACATAGTCATCAACGTCAGCAATGTTTGCTTTTACAAGAACCTCTCCAATTTGAATTGTGATTTGTTCTTTTGTTGCATAAACAACAACATTTTCTCCAAAGAGTGTCGTTGTCAACCTTGCTTTCAATCCATCTGCAAAATCAACAACGTAACTTGCGGAAATGTCATATCCTTCAACATTTGCTTGGATTGTTCCACTTACCTGCTTGTTTTCCAAAACATCTTTTGCAAAATCAACGAGTGTTGTCAAGTTTGCAATGTCATAATACTCTTCTGTGAGTGGGTTTACTTCTGTTGCATATTTGATGTTTGTAAGTTTCAGCGAAACTTCTTCAAGTGCAGAAAGCATTATTGCAGTTGGCAACTTGTCTTCAAATTCAACTTCAACATCAACTCTCTTGTCTCCCTTGATCAGAGCAATCTTCAAATCTTCAAAACTGCCTTTCAATGCAATTTCAAAGTCTCTCAAAAGTTCGTCAACAGAAACATCTTTCAACTCGTCAACTTTTGTCAAAAGTTCCTCAAACACTTGCACTTCAACATTGTTTTCTTCAAGCATTGTTTTGATTTGTCCAACAAGTTGTGCAACGTCAACATCACCCATTTGTGCAATGTCAAACTTGATTTTCAAATTGCCATAAGCAACATAAACAACACCATCTTCAAATCTTGCATAAATTTGGTATTCATCATAGTTTGCAACAACTTCCAAAACATTTCCATCAAATTTCATTGTTCCGGAAATTGTGTAGTCTTGATGTGAGACTTCAAAGTCAAATTCTGCCATTTTGTTTTCAATTGCATCAAGCACAGCTTTTGCAACATCAACAACATCTTTCAATTCTTCATATGTCTCTGGCACTGCCACAACAACATCTGCTTTTGCAAGTGTGAGAGCAATATTCCCATATTCAAAGTGCAACTCGTCACCTGCAACTGCAAGTGTAAATTGTCTTAAAATTTCATTTATATCAAGATTCTTGATTGTTTCCAAATCAAAATCTGTTGAAACTTCTGGAAGTGAAAGTTCAAATGTTTCAACAACATAGTCAATCAACTCTTGGAGATTCTCAAAGTTTGTGCCAAGTGTCAACTCTCCTGCTTTCACATAAAGCATATTGTCAAGCACAACAACTTCAAAATTCTCTCCAAAGAGTGTTGTCTGTGCATCAACATAAACCTTGTCTTTCAAATCAAGGGCAAGTGCAACAGAAATCTCTTTTCCGTCAACATCAAGTGTCAACGTTCCTCTCTGTGCCCCAAGGATGTCATAATATTCATCTTCTTCAATGTCGGCAAACCCAAATGGAACAATATTCACATAAGCTGTCAGATCTTCTGCTTCAACTTCAATTCGTTTCAAATTGTTGTTTACAAACTTCACAGAAACAACAAAGTCATTTGCATTGTAGTTGCCATAGAACATGAGATTGTTCAAATTTCCAACAAGATAGAATGTGAAGTTGTTGAGCAAATCTTCAATTGTGACATCTGACAATTTTTCTTTTGCAACACCCAAATATTTTTCCGTGTCAATGTCAAGGCCAAGTTCAAGATTGTTTGCTCTCAAAATTGGCAAAACAATGTCAACAAGTGCTTGTGCATCATCAACATCAAGTTTAACCTTGTTATTGTTGATCTGCAAATAAACTCTTCCATTTTGATAGCAAGCGGAAAGAGTCTTGTCGTCATATATTGCAGAGAATCCATAAACCTCATTGTTCAAATCAGCTTGCACTCCGCCATAAATTGTTGTGTCTTTATAGTTTACAACAAATTGTGCTGCATAAACATTTCCTTCAACATAATCTTTGAGATTTTTTGCCTTTGAAAGCAAATCTTCAAATGAGTCTGTTGCTGTTGGCATTGTGATTTCAACACCATTTGCTGCTTGAACGTTTCCGCAAACATCAAGTCCTTGATATCCATAATCAAACAATATTGCATTTTCATTTGCAGAAACGACAACGTTATGTTCAAGATATTCAATTGCCATCACGGCATCTTCTTGGTTTGCAATGTGCAGAACGTTGAACACCTCTTTGATTGTTGAAGCCATTGCTCCACCCAAATTGCCAGAAGTCTCTGTTTCAATTCCCAAAAGTTCTTGCAATTCTGACAAGTACAAATCAAATTTGTCATATTCCACTTCAAGCACAACAGCATCAACAACAAAATATGCCTTTTCGGTGTTTGCATAGATCTCAATGTCTTTTACCGGTGTTTTGAGAGTGATTTTTGCTGCAAAATCATTGCTAAAATCAACTTGATAATCTGCTGTCAAGTTGTACCCTTTATATGTTGCAACGATTTGTCCTTCTGCTTGTCTTGCAACAACAAGTTTGTCAACAACAGACACAAGTGGCAAAAGGTTTGTCAAATCATAGTATTCTCCACAAACAACAATGTTTTCTGTTGATGATGAGATTGTAAGGTTTGCAGTATTCTCGCCATAAACAACTTGAACCCCACTCAAAACATCGTTTGCATTTGTAAGTTTAACCCTCAAACCATTGTTCCACAACAATTCCATGCTATCATCTGTTTGTGTTGTTTGTTGTGGCAACAATGTGTTCACTTTGTCAAAATTGTCAAAAGCTCCAAAGACAAGTTTCTTTGCCTCTGCTTCAAAATCTATCTCATCAATGTTGATTTCATCAAGATCAACACCAGCAAATTTCTTTGCAAATTCATTAACAATTTCAGCAATTGTTCTTGATGTGTGTTTTTCAACAAGTTTTTCAATTTCGTCTGCCCAAAGTTTGTAGTCATCAATGTCAAAAGAGAATTTCAAATTTTCGACATCAACATAAACCATTTTGTCACAATAAACTGCTGAAACATTGATTCCTTCAACATTTGTTTGTGCCATAACTTTCAAACCTTCTGTTTTGTCAACATAAAGATCTGCTTCAAACCTATGGCCTGCGGCTTCAACTTCTGCCTCCACCTTCACAACATCATTTGCAAGCAAGTTCTTTGCATAACCAACATATGCAGTGATTCCACTTAAATCTGTGTAATTTTCTGGTGTGGCAAACATGTCACTAATCACAACATCATTCATAAGCACTGATGGTGCTTTAAATTTGATTACATTGTTTGCAACCTTGATATCTCTCAATCTGATTGATTGAATGTTGAAATCCTTGTCTGTGATAATTTGTGCAGAAAGAACACTTCCAAGACTGATAATAAATTCGTGACCACCAGTTTCCAAATCCTTGTTGTCAATGGAAAGTTTTTGCATCAATCCACCAATATCATTCAAATCGATGCCGAGTTTTGCCAAAACTTCATTAACCTTCTCCATGTCAATGGAAACGTATTGCATCACAAAATCCAAAATCTGTTGAACGTCAAAATCTCCTGCTGATTGTTGCATCTGTTGAACTTCAAATTTGTAGGTTTCTCCTGCAAGAGTCAAATAGAGGTCTGGGGTTGTATAAACCGCCCCAACTTGAATTGAAGAATCATTGTATGTCACATCAAGATCAATATAAACAGATTGTGTCTCTGTGACAAAAGCGACATCACCACCAATAGCGATGGTTGTTCCATCAGCAAGTGATGCAGACAAAGAAAAGTCATCAACACTCAAACTCTTGACTGACATCAAATTTGCAACCAAATCGCCAAATGCTGTGTCCTCGTTTGCAGTTGCTCCGCCAGTTGGGAGTGTGATTGTTGTTGGTGTAAGACCGCCAAACACTTGCACATATCCAAAGAAGACTGCGAGTGTTACGAAGATGTAAAGAGTGAAAACTCTAAACATCTTTGGCATGAGGCGTCTGGATTTTCTAATCGGATTTTCCATCACAGCACCTCCCCAACAAAGAAGGCATCTTCTTCTGGGATGCTATCCAAATCAAAGTAGAACTTTTGCGTGAAGTCATCAACAACCGTTGCATTAACACTCATCATGCTCATAACATAAGAATCTTGATATCTGATTGATTTGAAATTGAAATTCGAATCAACGATTGCTGTGATTGTCAAGCTCTTCCAAGCTGGCTTGCCGCCACTTGAAAACTCAACGTCTTTCGCATAGTAAATTCCGGCTGCATATAGATGGCTGTCTGTGATTGTCACACTAAAAGTATAGTTCCCATCACCATCTTTCTTGACTGCTGTGTAGTTTCCTTGACCACAAGTGATTGAAGAAACAACATAAAGAATTGCCATTGTTGGTTGTTTACCAAATTTATCTTCATATTCTGCCAAAGTGTAGTTTACTGCCGTTGCATCGTCGTAAGTTGCACTCATGGTTGTCTTGCCTCTGTCAGTCCATGTTCCTTTCGCATTAACAGACACCTTGCCTGCGCTGATATCATACTTTGTCAAAACCGTAACGTTTGTGTCAATCCCAACAATCACCCCACCAGGACTCAACTTGTTCATAACAAAATTGTTTCCCGTTTTGACTGCTGTTGTCACCTGATTCTGTTTGCTTCCCATGCTTGGAGTCACAAACCCTTGCATTACAGCATAGAAGTTTTCAGAATTGTAAAGTTTGTATTGAGCAATCTCAAAAACCTCATATGCACTAAAAGAAGATGGCATTGCGCTGTGTGACTTTTTCACAAGTGCAGCAATGTCTTCATCACTATCTTGATAGTCTCTGTACGTTCCAGAAATTGATTGCGCAACAACAGATGTGTCGACAAAAATTTTGCCGACAGCAACACCCGTAACAATCGCAATCAAGCAGACTGCAAGGATACCAAAAAGTTTTGTATGTTTTTTAGCTTTCACTAAATCTCCAAATTTAAAACTTGCCACAAACGTTGGCGACCATGGGAAATTTTTGTATTATGATTATATCATAAGTGTCGCGCCAAGTCAACAAAAATTACTTAAAACTTTTTAATTATTTTACGATTCATATTTTAACAAATATGACAAAGAAAAAAGAGAGCTGTCAAACTCTCCTCAAAATCGCCACACTTTCCATGCTGTTGCAACACGGAAACATGTTGAAGATGGTCACTTTTTCAATCTCATAAGAGTCTTTTATTTCTCTCAAATCTCTCACCAAACTTGCAAAATTACATGAAATATACACAATTTTGTCAATTTTTGAGCTTAAAATCGCTTCCATGACCGATTTTTTGCATCCTTCTCGTGCTGGATCCAGAACAAGAATATCTATTTTGTCTTTTGCCAAAATTTGATCTATCTCATCTTCAACTTTCCCACAAACATTTTCAATCTTGTATTCGTCCATTTTTTGTGCAAGTTTTTCTGCCTCATTATGAGCAGAATGTTGCCACTCAATTCCATACACAAACTTGGCCTTTTGAGCTATCAAAAACGTCAACAAGCCTTGCCCTGAATACGCGTTAATTACGCGCTTTTCGGCAGTTTGTTCCACCACAAAATCATAAAGTTTTTCTGCCACAAAATCATTGACTTGATTGAATGCAGACACATCAATTTCCATGTCAAAATCGCCGACTTTTTTCTTGAATTTTGACTCTCCCAAAACGCTGAAAATTTTGGTTTCATCACTCTCCAAAATGTCTCCATAAGCAAAAAAAACAGAAAAATTTGCCAAAATTTCAAGATTTTTTGCTGTTTTTTGAGCATTTTTTGCTTCTTTTTCAAATAAAAAACATACCGCAAGTTGATTTCCAACGTGTTTAAAATAAACATTTTTGAGCATTTTAAAGTCATTTTCGGCGACAAATTTTGCCACTTTTTCAAAACTTTTTTCAATCTCTTTTTCAGCAATTGGACAGGTTTTCACCTCAAAAAAGTCTCTACTTTTCCCCCTAAAATAGCCCATTTTACCATCACAAACTTCAAGTTTTAGCTTGTTTCGATAGCCAAACCTCTTGTCACTTTCCACAAAATCAATCGAGCCAAAATAGCCAACTTTTGATAGCTCTTTTGCCAAAATTTGTTGTTTAATTTTTTTCTCTGTTTCGGCAGAACAATGCTGGAAGACACACCCTCCACACACGTTGAAATATGGACAAATCGGCTCCAATCTTTCGTCACTTGCCTTCAAAATTTCGTCAATTTTGCCGACAGAAAAAGAGGCAGAGTCTTTCACAATGTCAACGGAAACTCTCTCCCCAACAAGAGTTTTTGGGACAAAAATCACCTTCCCGTCAAGTTTTCCAACCCCGGATCCTTCATAACTTATATCAAAAATATCAACAATTTTCTCTTTCATATGAGAAAGTATAGCACAACAGATGCTTCAAATCAAAGCAAGTTTGATTCCAAATTCTTGACTTTTTCGCTTGATAATGCTATATTAAACTCGCATATAGATATATGCGGACATGGCGGAATGGCAGACGCGCACGGTTCAGGTCCGTGTGGAGTAACATCCATGCAGGTTCAACTCCTGTTGTCCGCACCAAATTTGCAAACTTTTGAAAAACGTCAACAAAAAAAACAGGCTTTCGCCTGTTTTTATTGTTTTTAGTGAGAACGTCCTTCTTCTGGTGCAACTACTGTTGAATCAATGTGAGTATAATCACCAACATTGTAGAATGACATTGTTGGGATGTTAAGATTCATTGTTGCATTTGCATTGTCAATTCCACTGGCTGTGCTCAATCTTTTAATATCCAATTCGTAATTTTGCATTCCATTAGCATTTGTTGCATAGATCTCACCAACAAATTTGCAAGCTTTATCTTCTATCAAGAACACATTTGTTGTATGTCCAGCAAGTCTGTAATCTGCAACATCATCCTGTTTAAACGTTGATGTATAGATATTTTCGTATGCTTCAACAAGTTTTGGCGCTGTGATTCCAAGTTGTGTTGTTGCCAAAGCAAATTGATCTGTAATTTCACCATTTTTGATTGCTTCTTCATATTCTGTTTGTCCAAAATAATCTCCATAAAGTGTGATTTCATACAAATCTTCTTTTGGTGTGTCGAGTGCATAAATCACATTGTCGTAATCTGATGGAATGATGTAAGCAATGCCATCTGGATCTCCTGTGAGTGTTGTTGCAGTTGTGAGAGCTTCATCTGAATTTTGATCAACATCATCTGTTGTCACAGAATCTCCACCTGTTGTTCCTTTTTCAAAGTTTGCAGTGATTCCATCTCTATATCCTTGATGTGCTTCTTCAACAACTGCACCATAGTTTGTGATGTATTCCTTTTCTCCTGCAAGATAGTTGTCAACCATTGTGTAATCAAATTCAAGTTCTCCTCCAACGAGTCTTGCCAATCCATCAACCTTGCCGTAGCATACATTTGCAACAGCAACACCTGTTGCATAACCTGCACCTTCCTCTGTGTCAAGTGTGTAGTTGTAAATTTCTTCCGCTTTTGCTTTCAACTCTGGTGTGTTTTCAACGGTTACTTCTTTCCCACCTTCTGTGTATGTTGTGCCAGATTGTGTATACACTTGAAGATTGTTAAAGCTCAACATATCAGTGATGTAATATTGTCCGTCAATGTTGTGAACGGCAGCACCCTTGCTTCCATCAACAACTTGATCACCACCATATGTGTATGCCTCATCATGCTCTGGATTTGCATAAATTGACAAAAGCATTTGATTTTCTTTTTCTGTATCATCAGCCTTTGTGATTGCACTATCAGCAGCATTTTTGTTTTGTACAGCATTAACAATAAATGGTGTAGTAACACCAGCCAAAGCCCCTAAACCAAAAATTCCAATTGCAGCTCTTGTTGTAACATATTGAAATGTAAATTTACCACTCTTCATCAATGCTGTATGATAATTTACCTTCAATCTTGCATTTTGACCAATTCTGGTAAATTGCAAACTCATATCACCAAAAGCTGCAGCGGTGTTACCAATTGTAGCATCTGGGCATTTCACAGTTCTGATTTTGTTGTTTTTGTTCCATTTCCAAGGCAAAATGTGATGGGTCTTATCAATTTTTCCACCAACAACTTCTGTGTAAGGGAAATATGTCAAAGCTGCATATTTTGCGTTTGATCCAACAATTTTTTCAATTGGGTGGTCAATAATCACTCCTCCAAAAGCTTGCACTGCGGCAAAATCTTTAAGTCCACCAGCATCAATCTCTGCTTGAACTTCTGCTCGTGTCTTTCCTTTGATGAAAACAAAGCATGCTTGTTCAGGAGCGTCTGGTCTTGCAATTGCGATGATTGTTGACTTTTCTGTCTTTCCACCAAGCTTTGTCTTACCTTTGATGGTGTCAATTTCCCACATCATTGGATCTGCTGTTGGCGCACCTGATGCATCAACTTTTGCAAGCACGGCAGATGATTTATACATATGGAATGTAACAACTTTTTCAACTTCACGAACTTCAACTTCAGCATCTGCAAGATAGCTATCTGCTACCATTGCATCAACCTTATCAAAGTGTTCTGCATCTTCTGCCGTAAGTTCAGCAGTGTAGCCACCAAGATCAAATGTATATGTGTCTCCATCTCTGGTTGCCTCACTCACTTCTCTTCCGTGCACCATCGTTTCGCTTTTTGGCATATAATAAAGTTGATTGTATGTGTTACCATCCAAATCTTGTTGTTCAATAATAATAAGTCTGGACCCATCTTTAAATGTAACCCTCTTCTCTTCTGGAAGAGAATCAAAGATTTCATTAAAATCCTCGGCTTTAATAAAACCGGTTACCTTAATGGTTCTGTCTCCAACTTTAATTGTTTTTTCAATTTTTTTAACTTCTGCCATAATAAACACCTCCGTTTACTTGTTTTGTTGCCTTAATTATACCGCACTTCCAGGGGGGTGTCAATACCCTTTTCCCAAAAAAATGCGTGTTTCGCGCACTTTTCTTTTTATAAAAATAAAAAATTGATTCCGTTATCAATTTTTCATCTTATTTTTATGTAAAAATTTTTAAAATTTTTTCCAAAAACGTTGGTTTTTATGTCAATTTTTGCCATTTTGAACAAAATTTTTGTCAAAAAAACTGCCATCAGAGTCAATTTTCAATTGTCTCTTCATCAAGATATGTTGCCATGTAATCAGCAAGGTGAGCCAAGAAAGCAATTGGGTACCTCTTGAACACATTTTTCAAAATTGCAGAGTTTGTTTTCGACCTTTCGTCAAAAGCTCCCATATGCCAATTGATTGCCATCGCTTCTTCCCTGGAAAGTTTCATAAAACCAGAAATCATGTAAACCGACTTCTCTCCATGTCCATATGGCAATGTGTCATCCACTTTGTAGAAAGGTTTTTGCACCCACTCGCCATCAACCTTTGTGTTTCTCATCTCAACAACATAATTGTTCACTTTGCAAACATCATGCAATAGGCCAATGATGGCAACACTCTCTGCTGACACAACCTTTTGCCAATTTTCCCCGAATTCGTGCTGAACCAAAGAAAGCAATCTCTTGTACACATTTACACTATGTGCACAAAGGCCTCCTTCAAAATTGTTGTGAAAACGTGAAGATGCTGGTGCGGTGAAAAAATCTGTCTTTTCCAAGAAGTTTAGAAACTCCTCTGCCCCATCTCTTTCAACATTGTCATAAAATATATCCAAAAACTCTTGTTTACTTTCTTCCAAATCCATCTTCTTCTCCAAAATCATTTTAACAATAAAGTATGCCAAAAATCAAATAGTATAAAGCATTTTCAATCTGCATCTGTCCATTTTTGATGTAAAAATCCACATCGTTCAACATTTCATATATGTTTTTGAGTTGCAGCTTGGTGAAATTGCGAGCAAGCTCCCCAGCTTTGACAATCGCAAATTCTTTCACATTCAGCATTTCAGCAAGTTCTTTTGTTGTCATGCCAGAGGTCGCCACAAAAAACAATCGTCTAAAATGGTTTAGAATCAATGAAAATGTCTTTGTGTCTTTGTCCATCAAATTCAGCAATTCCACAGCTTTTGTTGCATCTCTTCTTGAAAGAGCATCTGTCAGTTCAAATGCGGTGAATTCAGTCTCTTTGCTTACCAAAGCATTGACTATACGGAGTGTAATGTCAACATCATCAACAGCAATAAGTTTTTCAAGTTCGTTTTTAATGTATGAGTAATAGTTGCAACAAGCCTCAATCAGTTGTTGAGATGCTTCTGGCGTGATCGTTTTCCCCTCTTTGTGAAGTTCTGCAACAATAATATCGTTCAAACTCTTGTCATCAAGCCTTTTTGCACTAACCTTTCCCGCAATTGTAAGGTCAAATTTGTTGAAAAAGTCAAAAATGACAATGATCGTGCTCTCAACAGGATTTTTGAGATATTCTTTCAACTTGTTCTTGAAAGATGTGTCAACTTTTGAAAGGTTTTTCAACAACACAAGTTTTCTCTCACTTCCCATCGGCAGAGTCTCGCAAGTGTTTAGCACAACGTCCGCGTTGAATGTATCGTCATCAAAAACGTTGAAATTAAATTCTTCAAGCTTTAAATCAAGTTTGCTTTTGATAAGCTCCAAAGCCTTGTCATAAAGCAAAATATCTTCACCTTGAATTAAATAACATGGTTCAATTTTCTTTTGCAGTCTTGCTTTTAATGTCTTCAATCTAAACACCTCCACTTCTTGTTTCCAAGATTATATGTCCCATTGCCGTTTTTCAAATAGCTCCAATCTGTGCCGGCAGACTGATAGTAAGAAACGACGTTTGTTGCTCCACTAAACATCTCTGTTTTGACGTTCTTCTTGTTTGAAATCACAAAATCATAGCTTCGTGAAGCAATCGAGTTCATCTGCGACGTTGTCAAACTCTTGTTTGCAAGCACAAAAACTTTTGTGTCATCAAATGTGATTTGAAGCCCTGTTTGCATGAAACTAAAACTGAAATGTCCAACATTTCCAACAATGTTTGTTTCAAACACGACCTCACCATCAAAACCAAGACCGCTTCCATTCAAAATCAATGTTGGCTTTTTGAGTGCTTCCCACGTCTGCTCGGTTATACTTGAACTATCAAGTCCAAACACTGCAATCACTTTTGAAACACCATTAGCAAAAAGAACCTGTCTGGTGAAGTTTTTGTTGGACAAATTTATTATAACACTTTCTTTGTGCTTGTTGGTCAACAAAATTACATTATTTTGATATTTTGTGCAAAAACTGATGGATGCATCCGCAGAAATTGGTGCCAAACTTATGCCCCAAAGACCACAAGTGAGTGCCAACATTGTGGCAACACAAATCAGTTTTGCTTTCTTGCTCGTCATCAAATATCTGCTTGCAACAAACAGCAAAACAAAAAATGCAGATGTTACATAAATTTTCAGCGGTGAAAGTTCAATCAAAAACAGCGGGTTTGCAAACACATTTGCGATTTTGTATATGGCTGTGAAGCCAAAACCACACACGTTCAGCAAAAAGCCCATAAACCCAAAAACCAATGTCAATATGACAGACACAAGCAAGAGTGGATATAACACACCAAAGATCGGTAACACAATCAAATTTAAAACAAATGATAGCACATTGAACGATGAGAATATCTTTGCCAAAAACGGCAAAATTCCAAGTTCGGCAGAAATTGAAATCGCTATTGCATCAGCAAAGCGCTTTGGCAAAAACTTTCCAAGCCATTTTGAAATGATTGGATAAATTGTGAAAATTGCAAACACACAAGCAAAACTCATAAGAAAGCCAACGTCATGTGCAGACAATGAGTTGAACAACAAAATCAAAATGCCAGCAAGAGACAGGCTGTTGAGTCCGTCATACCATTTGCCAGACACAAGTGCAAACAAAAGCACCATGCCCATAATGCCAGCTCTGACAATTGACGGAGAAAATCCACAAAGATAAGCATAAATCAAAAGAATAATCCCACAAATCAGCAGGTTGAGCCAACCTTTCACTTTGCATTTTTTCAAAACAAACCCCAAAAATGCAAGGAGCAAACTGACATGCAGGCCTGACACTGCTAAAATATGAACTATTCCAGCTGTTTTGTATGTTCCTTTGACTTCCGCATCAATTCCACTTTTGTCTCCAAACAAAACCGCATAGGCAACAGAGCCATTTTCTTTCCCCATTTTTTGATACAGTGTGTCTTTGATTATCATCCTAATCTTTTCCGCAAAAGTCGTTCTGTGATTTATGATGAAAACATCATCAAAGTTCACACTGCCGGTATATCCAATCCTTGATCTATAATAGGAAGAATTGAAAGATCCAAGTTCAAACAATTTTGCCTGTTTGAGATAGCCAACAAAGCTGATAACGTCACCAATGGCGAAATCTTGCCCGTCATAGTAAATTGACAGCGAAATATTTTTCTCATTTTTTCCATTGATTTTGACGTCTTTGAGTGTTGTGTAAGCATATTCGTCTTTAAAAGTCAGATCATCACTGATTCTGCCAACAACTTGACAGGCATCTGTATAGTTGTGAGTGTTGAATGTTGCAATCCCCACAAAATGCCAACCAACACCAAATGTGAAACTGCACAACAATAGTAAAAGAATTGCAAACTTTTGTCTCAACAAAAAGTATAACCCTCCGCCAAAGAAGACTATGCAGTCCAAAACTATGTAAGAAGCATCTCCCGCCAAAACATACCTTATTGTCGTCAGAGCAAAAAGCAAGCTGACAAAACAAAAGAAAATTGGTCGGAAATTGATGACTTTTTTGTTTGCTTTCTCCATATAAAAAAAGAATAGCATAACTGCCACTCTTTTTGCAAGAAAACACGATTGTTTATGTTTGTTCCGTCTTTTCTTTTTTCTTAATATTTATCAGTTTGTGACAAAAATACCCAAGCACCAACACTCCAACAAGTCCAGCAAAG
>Ga0310786_10008500_pt1 | contig 13164 bp, 7 predicted proteins | sample AusTroGonzalo_MG_FD_203881 | JGI IMG/M metagenome (GOLD analysis project Ga0310786, IMG submission 203881) | Bovine rumen microbial communities from tropical cattle in Woodstock, Queensland, Australia - Gonzalo_03 (v2) (version 2) | ecosystem: Host-associated > Mammals > Digestive system >... | reverse complement strand
GAAGCAAGATGTCCGAAGTCGAGGCGGGTGAGATACTTGATCTTGTGTATGTAGGCGTGTCGGGGCCTGCGATGGCGCGCAGGTGGAACTCGTCCGACCTCCTAAACATAACTCCGGTAATACTCTCGTCCATTCTTGACGACAGGCGCGCATTGGATGCCATAGGCAAGATCGAGGGGTTCGCGAACCCAAGAGGTGAGATGGCGGCTTATGTCAATCAGACCAAGACGGTCGGGAGGCTCAGGGCGAAGGCCGCGAAGGGAGACAGAAAGGCGAAGAGGGAGCTGACGGAGGCGGAGAAGGAGCTGCGCAGGCGAAGGGGCGAAATCGAGAAGAAGCTGAAGAAGTTCGCCACGCGGATTCCGATTTTCATGTACCTGAGCGACTACCGCGAGAAGGCACTGGTGGACGTCATAGAAAACCTCGAGACCGACCTCTTCACGCATGTGACGGGGCTTTCGCTCTCCGACTTCGAGGTCCTGGTGGACAAGGGTGTGTTCAACTCTGCGACGATGAACTCCTGCATCTGGCAGTTCAGGGCTTACGAGGAGGATTCGCTGGACTATCTCCACCTCCGCAGCGGCCAGTCAGACGAGGATAGCCTGATAGGCGGATGGGACTCCAGCGTCACGCGACGCGACGCGTACGAATCGCTTCCGAGGTAACCTGTCCGTCGACTCCATCTCATGAGATTACGCTGCGTACGAAATCGCGGGCGTTTCCCAATTCCCAATTCCGCACCAGGCACTAAGCACTAAGCACTAGGCCCAATGTTTTTGATTCTCCGCACCCCGATTGTTTGGTACAATTCCGGCGTGAAACCGATTCTGCCATTGCTGCTGCTCGTCTGCGCGCCTTTTGCGGGGCTGGCGGCGGAGATGTTTGTCCTCACGCCTAGCCTTGGGCTGGACGCTGAGGCCGTGACGGATGTGCCTGTGGTTGTAAATATAACGATGCGGTAGGTGGCACTATGAACGACACGCCATATGTCAGCTGCCTTGTCCTGGCCGTGTTGGCGTTTTGGATTGTATTCGCGCTTAGGCACTTTCCTTCCGCCGTTCGCATGTTGCGGCGGGATGTGTTGTCTGTGCTAATGATCTTCGCCGTTGCCGCGTCGCTTGTCGCGGACAAGACCAACGGGCTCATGCGCATCATCGCGCAGTTGCGCTCCCCTGCGCCTGTTGCCGCTACTGTGACGGCCGAGGACATTGCCAGGGGGTGGCGGATCGAAAGCATCAGCGCCAATGAAGCAATTTCGTACGAGATGCCTGTGGATGCAACTTATGTCGGCAACTGGCATGTGCATGGGGCAAGGAGCTCGTTCGGGAACAATAAGATTGCTTTTAGCGACTTCTCTTTCCCGCTTGGGACAAACAGCGATTCGTTCTCTTCGTTCTGGTATTTTGTGGACGGCATGATACGACCGACTCCGCGCGACGCAACTAGGGAGATACGCGCGGCGGGAGGTCCGATGTTCGCGAAGCCCGGCGCAAGCCGCCTGTGGACGGTGGAAGATCCCGACGGAAGCCAAGTCCTGACCTGGGAAAACTTCTTCCTTGGCAGCGACACCAACGTACCCGTAAACGCGCAGATACGGCTCTACGGCAACGGCGACTTCACGACGTCCTCAAACGAGCTTGTCACGGTGTGCCGCCGCGTGGAGCCGTTCGACTGGGACGGCGACGGGCTTGCAAACGACATCGACCCCGAACCATATTCGGGAAGCGACGATTTCCACGGTACCTGCGCCGCATGGTACAACGTGGCGTGTTCAAACATCCTGACGGCTGCAGACGGCGACTGCGGCGTGGAGCTGACGTGGCGCGACGGCGTCAACTCTAACGCGTACTACTTCGTCGAAGTCGTCGCGGAACGCGGCCCGTCGGAGGTCGTGTTCTCGGCTTCGCAGGCGGGAAACCTTGGTTCGCCTGTCGTCGTTGTGCATGCCGGCGAGACGAACACCGTGCCGCTTCTTGTCGGCGTCGAATATGCCGTTACATCGACCGTGCCTATAAGCGTGACCGCGCCTGCAAACGGACATGCACTTGTGTCGTTCGATTCTCCCAAGACATGCATGATCCGCTGGCCCGTCACCTTCGCCTTCGCAGAGACGATTGGCGAGCCTGCGCAGTCTGGCAACGCGCCGCGCACTTACGAGGTAACGGCGGGACCGTTCGACCCAGGCGGGATTTTTTCCTGGGATTCGCCGGGCGGATGCCACTGCATTACCTACATCGGATACCGTGCCGTCTACAACTGCTCGCCTGAATGCACTTGCGGCGGAAACTGCCTGGTGTCTGGCTGGTTCGGGTTCGAGGGGATTTTCCTTCCGGTTGCCGGCGGGGAATGCAGGTGCGGATTTACGGACACGGTGCGCCCTGCCGTGCCGCAGGACGAGGGGCCATGCGTATCAGTCTCGTTCAGCGATTCGGCGGTGATATACGAAGATTCCTACTCGGAGAGTCCAGGGGTGTGGAAGCCGAAGCGTTCGACCCGCACTTGGCTTACCGTGCATGCGAACGGAGGGCCTAACGGCGGAACCTTGTCGTTTGCATCGCAGAACCTCGAAAAGTTGGCACCTGTCGCATGCGGTCCGGTAGTCCTCCCGCTGTCGATCAATCTAGCGTCAAACGAGACGTTCAGCGCGCAGTATCTCCTTGAAGGCGAATTGCCTAGCGCCGCGACAAACGACATATCGGTTACTGGCAGTCTGCTTCCAACTGGGGCGAACGAGGCGATACAGTCTGCCTCCGCGCTGACTAGCGTGAAAGTAGAGCTGGGGGCGATGTATGACGCACCCGAAAACCCATGCGCGAGCAGGCACACATATGGAGTCGGAGAACTTGTATGCATAACGACAACGCCATCCTCAGGGGCTATAGGACTGTCTGTTGTCAGGGGAAATACGTCCGAGACAAATCTCGTATATGACTCATTTGGGACGGCTCTTACCACAAACGGATCCGGTCCAAGCACCTACCGATGTCCAATAGTAGGCACTTTTCGCCCGAATTTGACGGTTGCCTTGGGAGATGCTTCGTACAAGCCAATAATGAACTTAGTCGAACCTCAGTCAGTGATATGCCGCGAGGCTGAAATCTATGACGAGGCCGACATTCCGTTTGTGTGTCTCCCGTCAGGAAGCGTTGGCGGGGTGTTGATGAAAACAATCAACTACATTGGCCCTATGGATGTTTCGTTCGAAGGGGTAATGGTTGCTGAAATACCATGCGACGATGTAATCCCCCCTTCAGGTTATTTTGCAACAACGAATTACACAGGGGCTGCTTCGCACACTACAGTTGCTGGAGCAGGGAAAGTCTATCGTATCAAGGCTGGGAATTACTGGGCCAGCGACAGGGCAGGAAGGAGGACAGCATACATCAATTGGTCTGAAGGCCGCATGGAATGGAAGATACCGATAGGATGGTTGCGTATGACAGAAACAGAACAGTATGCGCTGAACCCACCGCTCCGTAATATTACGGGTCCCGATTATGAGCAATGCGACAATGCGCAAAGCAGACCTCTGCTGATAGGCGGCAAAACCGACACATACAAGCAGATTTTCACGATAAGCCTATTTGGGACCGCGTCAATAGAAAAGTTCGGGCATACGCTTTCAAGGAGCATTTTTTGCGTTATCACACTTGACGGGAATATCATCCAATGGAAGCATTCAACGACAAACGAATGAAGGTGGCTACGCGAAAATCTGAGGCGTGCATTGCAACACTGCTTCTTTTTGCGTTGTCGTGTTTTACCTTGGTGTTTTTGCTCTCCAAACAAAGTCAGCGCGACGATTCTCGGATGATTGCAGACTTCCGCAGCGCGGAAGCAGACGCATGCGCCGACGACGGCACGAAGGACGAGATGTCCGGCGACGATTCTGGCACGCCAATAGAGCCTTTAAGCGAATCGGAGCAAGCCGAACTGTTCAGCGCAGTGTCAAACATTGTTTCGGCGTATTCCAACAAAGACGCACGAGCCGTACAGGAGTTTTCCGCCCATGTGCTGGATTTCATTGAGAGCAAGAAGCAGCAAATATCGACGGAAATGTGCGTTCAAACACTGGAGCCGATCAAGCGAGTTCTTCTAGACCATTTCTGTGTGCGGAAAAGGTGTGGCGACTTCAATACAGCGGAGGAACTCGAAGCCCACTTCGCGCTTGACATGGAAATTCTGTCATTCTTCTTTGAGGCGAGCCTCAAGCGGGACTTGACGATAATAGATGATCGATTTGAGCTGATTGCATTGCAATCTGCGGGGAACACACGCCGAATTTATGAAGGAGACTCACGTGATGACATGTTGGCAGTTTGTGACAAATGGATTGGCAAATGGAAGGAGCGAATTGATTCGGAAAATTGTTATGTAAGAATCAAGCTTAAGAGAAGTTATTTGCGAGACATAGAGTATTGGCAAAATTGGCGAAGGAGCGGAAGCACCGGGACATACCTGACAGACGAAGACATACGAAGGGACTGTTATCATGCTGTTGAGTTTCTTGGGCGTTTATATGGCTACACACCCAAGTGGATAAAAGAGTACGAGCCACTGGAAACTCAGAACGACCGCGCCCCTCTGGCGTCTGGTGCCGACGGCGCGAAGTAAACAACCACCTCCCTCTTGCCGTAGCGCTTGCACTTGCCGTATATGCGCCGCTGGCCGCGGACGGAGCGGCTCGAGTACTTGCGCCACGGGGACCACTGTCCGCATGCGGACAGACCTCTAAGGCTCGTCTGACCATCGCTCCTCCTCCTCAAACTCACTTACACACTCCTGAGGTCCCATCCAATCCTCACTTAGCGCTGCTCTCGGTTTCGCTTTCGTTGCCGCCCGTTGCCTTTGCCGATACAGAGACGACATCCAATGCGCAGCTTGTCGCCTGGAGTGATGATGTGCGCGAGTTCACCTTTTCGCTGGACTGCCAGGGCGGACCAGAGGAGAACGTGCAGATTTCCTTCGGGACGGATTCGAACACCAACGGAATTCTCGATCTTGCCGAATGCGAGCTGACGGTAGGATGGGACTCGGGCTGTTGGTTTGTGCTGCATGGCGATTATCTTGGCCGTCCAGACAACATTCTGTCAAAGACTGTATGGTGCTACAATGCAGTGAACGACTATACGGGGATGGGAGCTTGCGCCACGTTTGGCGGACTTCCTGTCCGCGTCGCGAAGCTCAGCAATTTCTTTGTGGGATACTGCTCGCGTCGAATAGGCGCAAGCGATGGAGGAGGACATCAATGACTGCAAGAATGTTCATAGCGGGTGCGTTTTCCATGTCGGCTTTCGCTGTTTGCGCAATCCCCGTAACAAGGGACAACCTACCAGAATTACCATGGCGCAAGAAGCGGCGAGGCCGGAGTCTGCGCCCGTTTTACGCCAACGACGCCGAACGCGTGGAACGGCGCAAAGCCGACAGAACCGACGAGACGAATGACATGGTGAGATGCATGACCCCGCCCCGCAGGCCAGAGCAATTGCGCCTGACGCGTCAGTTTGGTATAATCAGGCTGTATGAGCAAACACGAAGGCATAAACACTTATGAAAAGAAGACGTGGCTCGAGCGGATGGCGGCGAAGGTGCCGGATCCGGTGGTGCTGTTCATCCTGATGTACGCGGCGCTGTTCGTGGCGACGATTTTCGCCGGCGGCACGACGTTTGCCCTGCCTGGGATCGACCCGGAGACGGGAGCCGCGGTTCAGGTTGCGCACTCTATCCGCGACATGTCTGAGACGGGCAACGTCCAGTGGATATTCGACAACGCGATCGTCGGCAACTGGCTTGCGTACGCGCACGGGCTCATAGGCATACTCGTAGTCGCGATGCTCGGCATCGGCACGGCCGAGGGGAGTGGTCTATTCTCCGTGCTACTGAAACTCGCCGGCAGGCACGTGAACGAGAGGCTGCTGCCGTATGTCATCGTCTTCGCCGGCGTTCTTTCGAATGTCGCCGCCGACGCCGGGTACGTTGTCCTGATACCGCTTGCTGCGGCGCTGTACTGCGCCATGGGGCGCAATCCGCTGATCGGCGTCGCCGCGTCGTTCGCGGGCGTGAGCGCGGGTTTTGGCGCTAACATCATCCCCATCACGACGTCGGACCTCCTTGTCGGCATCCCGGCGAAGGACTTCGCGCTTGCGCATGGCGTTCCATGGCTGTCGCGTCTCGGCGTGCCGCTGAACGAGGCCACGATGGACTATTTCTACACGTGCTCGCTGGTGTTCGTGTTCACTTTCCTCGGCGGATGGGTGACCAACAGGTTTGTCGCGCCGAAGCTTGGGAAGCTGTCGTGGCGCGTGCCGGAGGAGATGTCGGGGGAGAAGTTCGCCGTGTCCCGCGAAGAGGTCCGCGACCTCTGGTGGGCGCTGCTCGGACTTCTCGCCGCGGCGTGTGCCATACTGCCGCTCGGGCGTGGCCCGCTTAGGGAACATTTCGCGGCGAACGTGATCCTCTTCGTCTCGTTCGCGTTCTTCATGGCGGGGCTCTTCTACGGAGTGAAGCGCGGGAAGTACCGCGCCGCGCAGGATGTCGTAGCGGCGATGACGAAGCAGGTGAAGGAACTCGGGTACATGTTCGTCCTCACGTTCTTCTGCTTCAACTTCCTTGCGCTCCTCACATACTCTGGAGTTGGGGCGTACATCACGTACGCGGGCGTCCGCGCCATCCTCGCGCTCAGCATCGAGTCGTCGCCGGTTCTTCTTCTCTTCGCGTTCATACTGATGGGATCGCTCGTCAACCTCTTTGTGGCGAGCCTGTCCGCGAAGTGGCTGATGCTGGGGCCGATCTTCATACCGATGCTCTACCACGTGAACCCGTCGCTTACGCCCGAGGTCGTGTGCGCGGCATACCGGACCGCCGACCCCTGCACGAACATCGTGACGCCGGTGATGACATACGCCGGGGTGATACTGCTCTTCTGCCGCCGCTACCGGCCGCAGTTCACCATCGGCGACCTTGCGCTCATGATGGTGCCGTATGCCGGGATATTCCTTGTCGTGTCCACGGCTATAATGCTCATGTGGTTCAAGCTCGGCCTTCCGTTCGGGTTCTGAGATGTCCGCGTGGTCGCATCTGCGTGTTTCACCACATTTGTCTCCCTGCCCGTCTTTGAATTCAACTCCGACGGCTTGCAAAGGGGCCGCGCCAATTTTGCAAAGCGTCGGAGTTTGCTGATTCGGAGGCGACCAGGGGGGTGGAGAGTGTGGCGGTGAATTATGTAGATGCGCCCTGTCCGCGTGGAAATCACAGATTGCCCGTGATTCTGGCGGTGTTTTATGGTAATATGTCTACACCATATCTGGGAAGTGGACACATGAATGTTCGAACCATACGGCAGCGTGGAGTAGGCGATGTCTCCGTGCATGCTTTTACGAGTGTGGGCATAAGGGGCTGTGTCTGTTTTGCGAAGCATCGAAGGCAAATTGGAGCAAGCTCCATTCGTTGCGCAATATTCACTAATTTTTTTGCGCTGTTTTCACTATCAACGTCGCCTCGTTTTGGTATAATCACGCCAAACACGAAAGGACAATCTTCATGAACGCCTGCCATCTTGCCGCCACTGCCGCGCTTGCGGCGCTATCAGCGGCGCCGATATCCTCCAGGGCCGCAACCCCTGCATATCTCGACACGTCGCTCACTTTCGAGGAGCGTGCAGCCGATCTCGTCTCGAGGATGACGCTCGACGAGAAGTTCGGACAGCTCGGCCGCACGACTGTGGCCGTGCCGCGCCTTGGTGTCGCGCGCTACGACTTCTGGAACGAGGCGCTGCACGGAATCCAGAACGGCACGGGCGAGGGAACGAGCTTCCCGATGCCGCTTTCGCTCGCCGTTACGTGGGACGAGGATTTCATACGCAAGGTTGCCTCGGCGATCGCCGACGAGTGCCGCGGGCACAACCAGCCTGCTGACGAGGGAGGGCGCGGGCGCGGCCTCACCTACTGGTGCCCGACGATCAACCTCGGCCGCCATCCTCTCTGGGGCCGTACCAACGAGGCGTACGGCGAGGACCCGTACGTGGCGGGAATGCTCTCAAGTGCGTTCGTAGAGGGCATGAAGGGCGACGACCCGAGGTACCTCAAGACGGTCCCGACCATCAAGCACTACGCCCTCAACAACCACGAGAAGCTGCGCGGCTCGACGTCGTCCGACTCCAGCGAGGCTGACATACGCGACTACTACGCGCGCGTATACCGCTACGTTGTCGAACGCACGGACGTTCCGTCTCTCATGAGCGCGTACAACGCCGTCAACTACACGCCGTCGTCCGCAAACCCGTTCCTCCTCACCACGCTTCTCAGGGACACGTTCGGCTTCACCGGGTTTGTGGTGTCGGACTGCGGCGCGATCGACAACATCGAGCGCCAGCAGCACTGGATACCTGCGAAGAACTCGGTGCAGAAGGGCAACTACGCGCTGCTGAAGGGGAAGAAGCTCGCGGACTACGTCAACGAAGACGGCACCGTGACGAAGCCCGGATCGGTTGCCATGGCGCTCATGGCCGGCTGCGACATGGACTGCAACGGCGACGTCTATCCGACGTACGCAAAGCGTGCGCACGCGGCGGGCCTCCTTTCCGAGAGCCAGGTGAACCTCAACGTGTACAACAGCGTCCTTTCGCGCTTCAAGCTGGGCGAGTTCGACCCGCGCGAGAAGGTGGCGTACCGGGGCGACGCCTACAGCTTCGCCAGCACGGTCGAGACGCGCGAGCACCGCGCGCTTGCCGACGAGGCAGCCGCGCGCAGCGTGGTGCTCCTCAAGAACGAAGGCGGCATCCTCCCGCTCGACGTCAAGAAGACGAAGAAGCTCGTGCTTGTTGGAGACCGCGCCGATACGTGCTTCCTCGGAAACTACTGCGGCAAGCCGAAGGAGAAGAACCGCATTTCCGTGGCCGACGGCCTTGACGACTACCTGTTCGTCCACAACCGCGGCGCCGAGCTCACGGTCGTGACGGCGTTCGACGAGGACGGCGCAATCAGGGACGAGGACAAGGCGACGATTCGGGCCGCTGACTGCGTGGTGGTCATGGCGGCGGACGAACACGAAGACTCCAGCGAGGGACACGACCGCGAGGCGCTTGTCCTTTCGCGCAACCAGGACAAGGTCATCAGGAACGTCGCTGCGCTCAACAAGAACACGGTCCTATTCCTCCAGACATCCAACATGGTCGAGGTGCGCTCGTTCAAGGACGCCGTAAAGGCGATCCTCTGGTCCTCGCAGAACGGCCAGGGACAGGGCGTCGGCTTCGCCCGCCAGCTCTTCGGCGAGACGAACCCCTGCGGCAAGCTCACCTTCACGTGGTATGCAGCCGAGGATGAGATTCCCGGCATCCGCCAGTACGGTCTCTCGGAGAAGTTCCTCCCCGAGGAGAAGGACTACCCCGCTGGCGGCTACACCTACATGTACTTCGGCGGGAAGGTCGAGTATCCGTTCGGATTCGGCCTGAGCTACACGAAGTTCGAATACTCCAAGGCCAAGATCGATCGTTCTAGCGTTGATGCAAACGGCAAGGTCAACGTGTCCGTCAACGTCGAGAACGTCGGCAAGCGCGAAGGCTCCGAGGTCGTCCAGGCGTACGTAGTCTATCCCAAGGCCAAGGGCCGTCCGGCGCGCGAGATCAGGGCTTTCGCGAAGGTCGACCTCAAGCCTGGCGAGAAGAAGACGGCGAACATGACGATCGACATCTCCGACTGCTGCTTCTGGGACGGCACGAAGCGCGTTGTTCCCACGGGGGACTACGTGATCGAGGTCGGCGCGTCTTCGACGGACGTCAAGGCGCGCATGAAGCTCACGGTGACCGGTACGCTCGCCGAGGAGATACGCGTGGTCACGGCCAATCCATCCGACATCGCAGTTGCGGCAGGCGGGAAGATCACGACAGACGTCCGCGCGTGCCTCAAGGACGACCGCATCGTCAGGCGCGACGCACTCAAGCTCACCTTTGCGAGCTCGCGTCCCGGAGTGGCCAAGGTGGACGCAAACGGCGTTGTAACAGGCGTTGCCCCCGGAACCGCGGTCATAACGGCAACTGCCACCTGGAAGGGCTCGTCCAAGAAAGTTTCGTTCCCCGTGGCTGTGACCGACGGCAAGCAGGACGCCACCGACGTCCGCACGGCCGCTGCGCCTGCCGCTTCCAAGCCCGCCGCCTCTTCCGCACAGGCTCCAGCAGTCGCAGACCGCGACGCGCTTGAGGACGCGATACGCGTGAAGATATCGGGAGACGACTACGACCCCGAGACGTTCGCGGCGTACAAGGCGCAGATCCGCAAGGCCCGCGAGGTGTTCTTCGACGCTTCCGCGACCCCGGCCCAGATCGCCGCCGCGTACAAGGATCTCATGGCGGTCAAGGAGCGCCTGCGCGACTACCGCTACCTCGTGGCGAACTTCCGCGACGCGAACAAGGAGCACCACTTCAATTCAGGAAAGACCCTGTGGATCAACTGGGCGCGCCACCGCGACTCAGCCGGGCGCGAGGCCGAGGCGAACTTCGCATCGCACGACCCCAAGAAACTCCAGCTCCGCTTCAGGATCACGCTCACGCCATCCGACTACCGCACTCCGTTCGCCGACGCGATTGCAGGCGGCAGTTTCATCAAGCTCCGCTCGCGCGACGTTGCGCAGAAGGACAACGACCCGGACCTCCAGGTGTTCGGCGGAAACCTCACCCAGAACAACGAGCACAACTACGGATGGGACGTGCGCGAGCTCATTAAGGACTGGGGCACGACCGACGTCGTTCTCCCGCTGGCCACGGTCAACCCGAACGGCGAGGTCGGACTCCCGTACATCGACAAGGGCTTCACCGCGAAGGGCGAGCACCGCTACTCGCGCGGCAAGATCGACTGGACGTGCATAGACCGCTTCTTCATGAACATGAACTTCAAGGACGCGTTCAAGAAGTCGTCGAACGTGTCGGCGAAGATCGAGAACTGCCGCGTAGTCGACGTTACGCTTGAGGAGGAGCGTGAGAAGATACAGGCGCTTCTCGACGAGAAGACCACCGGCGGCTGCGACTGCCCAGGCAAGATCGCGCTATGCGAAAAGGCGATGTCCGACGCATGCACGGCGATGGCGGGCGAGAACGTAGTGGCCATCCGCAAGGCCGCAGATGCAGTGCGCGAGGCGCGCGCCAATGTGGGGTACAAGGTCAGCGTTGACAAGGCGGCGCTCAAGAAGGCCCTGGATTCGCGCAAGCGCGACCTTGCCCGCTACACCGCCGAGTCGGTTGCGGCGTACGAGTCCATGGTGCGTTCCGCGGAGGCTGTGATGGCGGACGCCAAGGCCACCCAGCTGGCGGTCAACCGCGCTTACCGCTCGTTTGTGTCTGCCGCGAACGTACTCCGCCTCAAGCGCGTGGCTCCGCGCTGCATCGCCACGCTCGTGGATGGCGAGAAGAGCGTCGAACAGCACGGCCTGTTCGTGTCGGCTGACGCCAACATCGACCTTTCGGACCACGAGGGGTACGATGTCACCGTCCAGTACGATGTGAAGTTCGAGTGCACGCATCCGAACGCGCCGAAGGACAACAAGTGGCTGCGCTGGCTCGTAAACGGCCGGGCCCGCGCATGGGGCGTGAAGAAGGACGACAAAGACGCCGTTCTGATCGGCGTGATGAGCTGTCTCAGGGACAGTCCGCTCGCCGCGTACGAAAAGCCGGGCGAGTGGATGCAGGTCATGCAGAAGATACCGGTGGAGAAGCTGCCCGGAGGGAAGCTCACCCGACTGGAGACTGGACTCTTTAACGACGGACGCGGATATGTCCCCGACACGCCTGACGGCAACGAATGGAACAACGACACGGGCGTCAGGATGACGCTCCGCAACATGAAGGTGTTTTCCGACAAGCCGTGACCAACTGCCAACTGCCAACTACGAAGGGAAAACCAACATGAACAAACTCGCATTAGCAGTATCGCTCTCGGCGCTCGCCGTTTCGGCGTTCGCATGGGAGAAGAAGTCCGCTCCCATAATGACTAAGTGGGCGGAAGAGGTAACGCCCGACAACGTCCTCCCCGAGTATCCCCGTCCGCAGCTCGTGCGCGCCGACTGGATGAACCTCAACGGCGTATGGGAGTTCGAGCTCACTACAGGCATCACAAACCGCATAGACTATACGGACTGGAAGGGCTGCGACATGTCCGTGTTCAAGGACGTGAAGCCGGGGAAGAAGCTGGGACGCGAGATACTCGTCCCGTTCCCGATCGAGTCGGCGCTTTCCGGCATCATGGAAAGGGCGGAGTACATGAAGTACCGCCGGACGTTCAAGATCCCGGATGGATGGGGCGGAAAGCGCGTGAGGCTCAACTTCGACGCCGTCGACTGGAAGTGCGAGGTGTACGTGAACGGCAAGCTCGTTGGAGGGCACGAAGGCGGGTACGACGCATTCTCCTTCGACATCACCAAGGAGCTAAAGGGCGGCGACAACGAGCTGATCGTCTCCGTATACGACCCGACCGACAACGGCACGCAGCCCGTCGGCAAGCAGCGCAACGAGCCCGAGGGCTACTGGTACACGCCGAACAGCGGCATCTGGCAGACGGTGTGGCTAGAACCTGTAGGGGAGTTCGCGGCGACTGGCGTGAAGCTGATCCCGCATGTGCGCGAAGGGTATCTGGGCGTGACGGTCAAGGCGCCGGAGAAGCTCCAGGCGGTAGAGCTTGAGGCTCTCGACGGCGGCAAGACCGTTGCGAAGGCGAAGGGCTACGTGAACAGCGAGGTCCGCCTCGAGATGCCGAAGGACATGAAGCTCTGGAGCCCCGACACGCCTTTCCTCTACGACCTGAAGGTCAAGGTCACGCGCCGCTACAAGGTCGAGGACGAGTTCACGAGCTACTTCGGAATGCGCGAGCTCGGCAAGAAGATGATCGACGGCGTGATGCGTCCTACGATCAACGGCGAGTTCGTGTTCCAGAACGGAACGCTCGACCAGGGGTACTGGCCTGACGGCAACCTGCGCGCGCCGACGGACGAGGCGCTCAAGAGCGACATCGTCAAGCACAAGCAGCTCGGCATGAACCTCATCCGCAAGCACATCAAGGTCGAGCCCCAGCGCTGGTTCTACTGGTGCGACAAGATCGGCATGCTCGTGTGGCAGGACATGCCGTCCATGCACACGCACGCCACCAACCCGCGTGACGAGAAGAACCGCAAGGGTTTCCGTCC